>SWCB01004702.1_pt1 | contig 37199 bp, 24 predicted proteins | sample 4692901 | NCBI WGS metagenome assembly SWCB01 (sample SAMN10267276, study PRJNA491770) | bioreactor metagenome | isolation source: DHS bioreactor inoculated with subseafloor sediment | place: Japan: off Shimokita Peninsula | collected 2006-08 | reverse complement strand
GATATCAGTACGTTCCTCTCCGGGGAAGTGGATCCGATCGACAAGTGGAAGCTGCTTGCCCCGCACTGGCCGGCGGTCAAGAACACCGGGTTCGCGCGGGCCGTCCGCATTGCGATCAAGGAACTCTACGGCGTCGAGGAGCTGAACGGAGAGAGCGTCAAGCAGGTGCAGGCCGGCTATGAAGCTTTGCGCCAGCCGGGGTTCTATGAACGAGTCCTGCGCGGGGTGGCGAATATCGAATCCTGCCAGGTGGACAACTTCGGTGCTTTTCGGGAATCGCGGCACCCGCAACTGCTGCTGCAGGATATGAACTGCAATTCCATGCACATCGGGCCGGATGTGCCGGGGCTTGCCGGGCCGACCGGGAAGGAGGTGCACGACCTGGATGATTGGCACGCTGTCCTGCGCTGGTGGTTTGACAAGTACGCCAAGTACGCGGTGGCGGTGAAGATTCCCGCTGCCTACTCGCGGGGACTTGACTACGAGCAGGTGGCAGCGGAGAAGGCTGAACCGGTGTTTCGACGGGTGCTGCGCGGGGAGCAGGTCGCGCCGGCGGAGCAGAAGCTGCTCGAGGACCATTTGTTCTGGTTCGTGGTTGAGCAGGCCACCAAGAACGACCTGCCGGTGAAGCTGCACACGGGGTATTACTTCGGCAACGGCTACATGCCGCTGGAGCGCCTGGCGGGGAATGCCGCCCAGGCGGCGGCGCTGTGTCGGCGGGGGCCCGAGACGCAATGGGTGTTCATGCACATCGCCTATCCCTATTGGCAGGAGCTCCTGGCGGTGGCCAAACACTACCGCAACGCCCACATCGACATGTGCTGGGCCTGGATTATCGATCCCGTGTCTTCCACGCAGTTCCTCAAGAGTCATCTCGTGACCGCCCCGGCGAACAAGGTCTTCGTGTTCGGGGGTGATTACATCCCCGTGGAATGCGTCGTCGGTCATGCGCGAATGGCGCGAAAGGGTGTGACTCGCGCCTTGTGCGAACTGGTCGAGGAAGACTACCTGAGTCGCGCCGACGCTCTGGAGCTGGTCGAGCCCCTGCTGCGCGGCAACGCGCATGCGCTGTACAACCTGCAGGCCAAGTCTGACCAACTCCGCCGGGCGCCGTGGGCGTGAGCGTGTGTGGGGGAAGGTGTCACCATGGCGAGCACGGGATCGGAGAACGGCTACGTTTCAACGTCATGTGCGCCGGGGGTGGGCTCGGCGATGCACATCGATCGGCACTGGTTGGCACAGCAACCAGTGGCACACGGAGGTCTCATGTCGATCGGCACTGGTTGGCACAGCAACCAGTGGCACCCATGCGGTTCGCTTTGGATCAGGTGTTCCCCGGGGCTGATCGTGTGCAACTCGGCGTGGGGACTTAAGTCCCCGTGCCCGGTGCGGTGGTTTGGCTGTTCGTGAGCTTAGCCCAGGCCGCCCTTGAGGGAGCGCTTGCCGAACTTCTCGCGGAGGCGGCGGACTTCGGCGGACTCTTCCGAGATCCGCTCCGCTTCCGCTTCCTGGTCCGCTGCAGAGGGGGCGACCTGCTTCATGCTCAGGCTGATCCGACGCGAGCCGGGATCGACGTTGAGCACCCGCACACGCACGACCTCGTCTTCCTTAACGACATCGCTGGTCCGTTTGACCCGGCCCTCGGCGAGTTCGCTGATGTGGACCAGTCCCTCGACGCCCGGCTGAATCTCGACGAAGGCGCCGAATTCGGCGACCTTGGTCACGCGGCCGGACACTTCCACGCCCGGCTCGATCTGGCCGATGGCGGTCGAGAAGGGGTCATCGCCGGTCTGTTTCATGCCCAGGCTGACGCGGTTGGCTTCCAGATCGACCTTGAGGACCTGGACCTGGACCTTCTGGCCCACGGAGACGACATCCTCGGGTTGGCGGACGCGCTCGTAGCTCAGGTCGCTGATGTGGACGAGGCCATCGAGGCCGCCCAGGTCGACGAAGGCGCCGAAGGGCATGAGCTTGGTGACCGTGCCCTCGCGGATCTGACCTTCCTGGAGCGATTCGACCAGTTCTTCCCGCAGCTTTTCACGCTCGCGCTCAAGATGATCGCGTCGGGAGAGGACGATGTTGCCTTTGCCCTCGCGCTCGATCCGGGTCACTTCGCAGACGAGGATCTCGCCGGTGAAGACGGCGAGGTCGGGCACGTGGCCGATATCGACCTGGCTGGCGGGCATGAAGGCGCGGTGGTTGCAGACCTCGAGGTCGAGGCCGCCCTTGTTGGTGCCGTTGACCCGGGCTTCGACGATCTGGCCGACTTCGAGGGATTCCCACTCGGCCTTGGCTACGGAGCCGGGCTTGGAGCAGATAAGGAGTCCCTCGTTGCGGTCATGGCGGTCGATGAGCAGTTCGAGGTTGTCGCCGACCTTGGGCAGGTCTTCCTCGGTGTATTGGAGGCGGGGGACCACGCCGTTCAGCTTGGGGCCGAATTCGACGACGATGTCGTCCTTGCCGACGGCGACGACGAGTCCGGTGCGGAGTTGCCTTCCCTGGGAGCGTTCCTGGCCTCCCTGTTTGGGGCGACTCTCGGCGGTGTCGTAGAGGTCGTCCAGCGACAGCCCTGAGAGGGCCTGTTCGATCTCGTCCTGCAACGACTGATCCAGCAGTCGATTGTCCGGATTGTACTCTGCCATGTGGTTTTGTCTCGTTGCCTGGCTTGTCGGCCTACCGCCCGTCTTCCTGTCCGACGCGAGACGGAAGCCGCTGCGCCCGCAGTGTATCGAGTCGGGGGGCTCGTGAGCGAGTGCCACGAGCCCTGGAGGCTCGTCTTCTGGACCGGGGGGGCAATTGGCGGTCGTTTCTGAGGTTTGCCCGTGCCTCTGGGAACTGTGGGTCGGCCGGCGCGTCCAACCGGTGTGGGGCCGGCCGGGAGCCGCCGTCCTGGCCCGTCACCCGTCCGGGCCCAGGAAGCTGGTCGAGAAGGCCTGCCGGGCGAAACCGCAGCAGGCCGGGACGCGAACGGACTATCGCCTCCCCGATCGGTGGCCACGGGATCGTTCCGCGCTGCGGCGTCTCGATCGGTGAGATCGATTGAGAGCGGGCGGGAGGCGGCCATTCTCCCGTCGCAGCAGCCCGGAGCAGCCGCCTAGTGCCACGTAAGACGCTAGGCTACGCAGGATCGGCCGGATGTGAGCCGATTGACATATCGATGGACGTGAATATGCGTTCAGACACAGGTTAGCAGAGGATACGCAGATGCCTGCAAACGCCTGCTGGGGTATCGAGATCGGAGCCTACGCCCTGAAAGCGATCAAGCTTGAGCGCGAGGGTGACCAGCTCCGCATCGCCGACTACGCCTTCATTCCACACCGCAAGGTGCTTTCCACCCCCGAGGTGGACGCCGACGACGTGACGCGGCTGACGATCGGCTCCTTGGTGAGCCAGTACGATCTGTCGCACGCGGACATCGCCGTCTCGGTGCCCGGGCACATGGCTTTCGCCCGCTTTGCCAAGCTGCCGCCGGTCGAACCCAAGAAGATCCCGGACATTGTTCGGTTCGAGGCGGTGCAGCAGATTCCCTTCCCGATTGACGAGGTGGTCTGGGACTTCCAGACCTTCGTCAGCGAGTCCAGCCCGGATGTGGAAGTGGGCATCTTCGCGATCACCAACGAACGGATCGAGGATCGCCTGCACATGTGGGGTGAGATGGGACTCGACCCCAACGTGGTGACGATCAGCCCCGTGGCGGTCTACAACGCCATCGTCTACGACGAGATCTTCAGTGAGACCACGCCGGGCACGATCATCCTGGACATCGGCACGACCTCGACGGACCTGATCATCGCTGAGGAAGGCCGAACCTGGATCCGCACCTTCCCGCTGGGCGGGCACCAGTTCACCCTGGAACTCGCGGAGACCTTTAAGCTCACCTACGCCAAGGCGGAGAAGCTGAAGCGTGAGGCGGCGACCAGCAGCCACAAACGCCAGATTCTCCAGGCGATGCGGCCGGTCTTCGGCGATGTGGTCTCGGACGTGCAGCAGTCGATCGGCTACTACGAATCGCTGCACCCGGACTGCAACCTGACCAAGATCATCGGCATCGGCTCAACCTTCCAACTGCCCGGCATGCGGAAGTACCTGAGCCAGCAGTTGCAGATGGAAGTGGTGCGTCTCGACGATTTCAAACGAGCCAAGCTCGCCGACAACAGCGATGTCGCTCGCTTCAACGAGCACATCCACAACTACGTGACGGCGTACGGCCTGGCCCTGCAGGGGCTGGGGGATGAGACCATCCGCGCCAACCTGATGCCCAAGCTGGTGCTGCGGAAGCAGATGTGGCGGCAGAAGACGAAATGGTTCGCCAGCGCCGCCGCCATCAGCGTCCTCGCCTCCGCCGCCATGTTTGTCCGGCCGGTGTTGGACGGCCAGGTGGCGGGGAACAACGCCTCCGCCGTCACCGTCAACCAGGCCGTCCAGCAGGTGAAGCAGCTGCAGCAGCGCAAGGACCAGATCGAGCAGGAGAACCAGGTCGGCGCCAAGACGCAGAACGCGTTTGCTCTGCTCAACGGCACCGGGATTTGGCCCATGCTGGCGGCGGACATTTCGGAGGCGATCGCCGCCTCCAATCCCCAGCCGGAACTGCTCACCGGTGATCCCCGAGCCTTGGAAGGCATCGCCCCGGAAGAGCGGCGTCTCTTCTGGCTGGAGCGGATGGAGGCGGTCTACCTGCCGCCCTCCGGCCAGGATCAGGCGGCAGCTGGCCGGCGACCCACTCCACCGCCCATACGGAGTCGAGGTGATGACGAGACCTTCGGCGTCACCGCGATCCCGGAGTCACCGCTCCAGCAGGCGGCGAAGGGCGAGGTCATCGAGGACCCGACGCTCGTGATCACCCTGACCATCCGAACCACGCATCAGGACTCTCGGCACCTGGCGAACGCAACGGTCGCCCAGTGGCTTCGCGACAACGGCGTTCGCGAGGGCGTGCCGTACCAGCACCTCACTGACAAGGACCACTTCCTTTTGGGCTATGAGAACTTTGCCGCGGGCCAGGAGCCGTCAGGTCGGTCCAGCGGTCAGGGTGGTCGGCCCGGCGCTCGGCCGGGGGATCGAGGCGGTCGAACGACCGGTGGCGCCATGCCGTCGCGTGGCGGCGAAGGCGCCACGCCTCGCGGTTCTCGCCCCACGGGCCCCGGGGCCAGGGTGTTGCAGGACCTGATGGGCGCCAGTCAGCCGCCCCCTCCCACCGACTACGCTCCGGAGGGGACCGTCGTGCACGAGTGCACCCTGACCTGGTACGTGGTCCTCAGGGAGCCGGGGCAGAACGAGGACGAGTTTGGAGGTGACGCGTGAACAAGGCAATTTTCTGGGTCAAAGCCAACCTCGCCATGGTCATCTGCGGCATCATCATTGTGATCGCACCGGTCGTCGCCTTCTTCGTCTCCTCGGGGATGAACGCCGGCGTCCGCGAAGAACTTGAATCGCGGGTGTCCGCTTCGAGCAACACGCTGCAGCGAGGTGGCACCACCAACTACTCCATTCCCGCCGCCATGCCCGGCGGCGAGGAGACGAGCAAGAGCGGGCCGCTCAACGAGGCTTCGCTCGATGTCTTCGAGGAGCGTATCAGCGGTCTGAGGCAGAGCTCGGATCAGCTCTACTCATCGGTCCTCGACAAGAACGCCGAGAATCGCCACGCCATCATTGACGGCATTTTCCCGGAGCCGGCCTCCACGCAATCGGAGGTGAAGCCCATCGACTTCGCGGAGGAGTACCCGCGGGCGCACACGGCGTTGCTCGGCTTGGTCAACGCCGGCTCGCCGCCCGCTCCCGACATCGTGCAGGACGCTCTCAAGGATGTCCAGAGCACCTTCGTCACCTCGCTGGGGCGTGCGGAAGAAGGGCTGGCATTGAGTGAGGAAGAGCAAGCGGACCTGCTGCAACGCTTGCGCCAGCGTCGTTTGGAGCTTTACCTCGATCAGTCGCAGCGTCTAGGCATGTACGCCACCGCCGAGGCGTTTGTCTTCAGTCTGCCGGCTGCCGGTCCGGAAGCGAAGTTGAGCCTGAGCGAGTGTTACGCCTGGCAGGAGTCGTATTGGGTCCGTCAGGACATTCTGGAGGCGTTGGCGATTGCCAATACCGACGACCGGGGGAGGCTGGAGCCGGTCACCGAAGCGCCCGTGAAGCGCCTGATTCAGATCACGGTTGACCCTCGTGTGCAGGCTCGGCGAGGACGCGACGAGGAGCCGCTTGATACCGCCGCCACTGGGATCGATCCCAGCCAGCCGATCCAGCTTGAGTTTTCCAGATCGTTGACCGGTCGCGCGGTGGAGAGCCCGCTCTACGACGTTCGCCAGGCCCACGTGACGCTGCACGTCGAGTCGAACCGGTTGGCGGACACACTCAAAGCGATTGCTACCAGTGATCTCCTCGCCGTCACCGATGTGACGCTGACCAAGATTGACCAGTGGGCGCTGCTTAATGAGGGCTACCTCTACGGCCAAGCGCACGTCGTGGAGGCGGTCATCGATTTGGAGTGCCTGCTCTTGCGCGAGTGGGCCGTCGACTTTATGCCCACGGTCGTCAAGCAACAGCGTGGCGTCCCCCTGCCCCTGCCGGACGACGAGTTCGGCGAGGACGGCTGAGCCGCAGCGCTTGATTCCCTGACCCAACACTGTTTCCCAGAGGCTTGTCACGATGAAGCTCAAAGGCCTTGACCTCCTTGAAAAGCACGTTGAGAAGATTGTCCTTGCGGCGACGGTCGTGCTGCTCGCGTACGTGGGCACGACCCAGGTTCTCACGGACCCCAATGCCGTGAGGATCGACAACGAAGAGGTGTCCCCGGACGAAGTCGATCGTCGGCTGCGCGTCGCGGCGGAGCGTCTCGACGCCCAGCTCAACTCAGATCGGGCGGTTGACCTTCCCCCGGTCGAGTCGGTGGAGAACCTGTTCCGCGAGCGGCGCGATCTGGGCATCGTTCAGAGCCAGCGAGCTGTCCCCTGGGGGAGTCGCTACCACATCGATGTGACGGGGATGGAAGGCACCACGACCAGCCCGGACGCGGTCTTTGCCGAGTTCACGCCGGCGGTGTTGGACGCTCCCCTGGTGCATGCGGAGGTGTACAACATCGATCCGCTCCAGTTTGAGGAAACCCCGGAACTCGCTGCCGAGTTCGCTCCGGGACAGCCCCTGGACATGCGGGCGGTGACCATCGAAACCGTGCTCGATCCGGAGCGCCTGCGCGAGGTGCTGGATCGGGGCCGCGATGACGAGACGCTCCACAAGATCCCGCTTACCTGGTACGAGGATGATCTCTACATCGTCGACGTGGAAGTGGAGAGGCAGCAGCAACTCAAGGACGGTTCCTGGTCCGAGCCCCTCCGGCTCGCAGCGCTGCCGGGCCGCCCCCTCATCCGCGAAGAACTTAATCCGGAGGTGAAGCCGCCGCTGCAGGACTTCATCCAGCGGCGCAACGAACTGTCGCTCTCGATCGAACGGCCCGCGTTCTACAACGTTCGCACCAACGCTTGGCGTCGTCCCAGCGAAGTAGAGTCCGAGCAGGTCGCCACGGAGGAAGTGGTGGACCTGACGCCCCTCGGGCGCCTGGAGTCGCAAATGCAGCGGCAGTACCAGGACATCGAGCAGTGGGAGAATCAGAAGGCCTCCCTCAACGAAGACCTGAAGCGGGAGCGCGCCAATCCTCGCGAGGGCGATCGGGGGGAGAACCCCCGTGTGGCGCGCCTCGGCAAGCAGATCGAGAACCTCGACCAGCAGATTGACGAGGCCCGCCGGCGGATCACGGATCTGGAAGAACGAGCAGAGCGAATCGACCCCGATTGGGTCACCCCCTTTGATCGAACCGGTCAGATTCGCGATCCCGAAACCGGTCGTGAGGGAGAGTCGGAGCCGGACGAGTACTTCACTCCGGGTGACCGAGGAGAAGGCACGCGCCGGCCGACCGTCGAGAGCGAGACGTTGCTGGAGCGGGAGGAGGTCCCGCTGTGGGCTCATGACATCCACGTCGAGCCCGGGGGGGTCTATCGCTACCGAATCCGTTACGCGGTCCTCAATCCCTTCGTGGACAAGGCCACGCGCCTCTCCGAAGAGCAGCGGCACCTGGCAGCCTCCATGGCGGTCTACAGCGAGCCCAGCGACTGGAGCGCGGCTGTCGAGGTGCCCGGTGACACCTATTACTTCATCACCGCTGCCAACCCGCCCAGGCAGGGCACGCCGGTAGCGCGGGCCAGCGTCAAGATGTACCGGTACTACGACGGCTTTTGGCGCTTCGCGGAGGCCAGCCTGGAACCGGGCGATGAGCTGGCCAAGACGATCAGCATCATGGTCCTGCCCGGCGAGGAGGAGTCCTCTCGCGGACCAGGCGGCGGCCGTCCCCCGGGGCGGAACAAGTCGCTGGAGACGGTGAATCTCGAGCTGGCCGCCCCGATCACCTTGCTGGATGTCGTCGAGCGTCCGATAAAGAGGCAGAGCGATTTGGGCGTCCAGATCGCCGAATTCGAGGCCGTCCTGGCCGGCATCGATGGGCGCATCATGCTGCGTTCACCGCACTTGGAAAGCGCCGATCCCAGGATCAATTGGCTCGAGCAGATGGTGAGGCGTGGCAGCGAGCGTTTGGAGTCGTGGGAAGGTTGAGCAGATTTTTTTGCAGAGACACGACTGCCTCGCTTGACACCGCCGCTGGGCTCGATACCTTTACCGGTCCGCTCTGAGAGGGGCGGACGCCTGCGACGGACAGCACCCCGTGCCCCGTCGTGAGGGGTTCAGAACCCGGCCCAGCCGGGCGAAGAATCCGTTCGGCTCTTTGACAAGTGGATACTGGATTGATGTTTGTAGTCTTGACGGTTGCCGACCCCCCAGGTCGGTGACCCACCGAGATGCAAGCGAGCGCAAAGGCAAATCGTTGCTCGGTCCTGACGTGAGCCTCCGCTGCCAAGCGGGGAGCCACGTTCGTCCGCGTTCTCTTTCAGAAGTGCGTTAGCACGGAGAAGGAGGCGAGGGCGAAATCGATCCGACGGCCTCGACGTTAAGTCGGGATCCGGTCGGTGTGATGAAGCGACCAAGGGCGTACGGTGGATGTCTTGGCGTCGAGAGGCGATGAAGGACGTTGGAACCTGCGATATGCCTAGGGGAGCTGGTAACCGAGCTGTGATCCTAGGATTTCCGAATGGGGAAACCCGGCCCTTTTGGGTCATCCATACCTGAATGTATAGGGTATGGAAGCGAACCCGGTGAACTGAAACATCTCAGTAACCGGAGGAAAAGAAAGCAACCGCGATTCCGTAAGTAGTGGCGAGCGAAAGCGGAACAGCCCAGTGCCATAAGTAAGTTGTAATGCTGTGAACCGTCTGGAAAGTCGGACCGAAGAAGGTGACAGTCCTGTAGCGGCAGTAAAGACTTGCGGGCACGAAGAGTAGGACGGATGCCGTGGAACTCCGTCTGAACATGGGGGGCCCACCCTCCAAGGCTAAATACTCCTCGACGACCGATAGTGAATCAGTAAGGCGACTGAACGATGAAAAGCACCGCTACTAGCGGAGTGAAATAGTACCTGAAACCGTGCGCTTACAAGCTGTGGAAGCCCTGCGGGGTGACCGCGTGCCTTTTGCATAATGAGCCGGCGAGTTGCTCTCTACGGCAAGGTTAAGGCGTATCCCGCCGAAGCCGGAGCGAAAGCGAGTCTTAAATGGGCGCCAAGTCGTAGGGGGCAGACGCGAAACCAGGTGATCTACCCATGGGCAGGTTGAAGGAAGGGTAATACCTTCTGGAGGACCGAACGCACCAGCGTTGAAAAGCTGGGCGATGACCTGTGGGGAGGAGTAAAAGTCTAATCATACCTGGAGATATCTCGTTCTCCCCGAAATAGCTTTAGGGCTAGCCTCACGTTACACCATACGGGGGTAGAGCTACTGGATGGGGCTGGGGGGCTACCCGCCTACCCACTCCAACCAAACTCCGAATACCGTATGGCCATGTCGTGGGAGTCAGTCCGCGGGAGATAATTTCCGCGGTCGAAAGGGAAACAGCCCAGATCGCCAGCTAAGGCCCCTAAACCAAACTCAGTTCTTAAGGAAGTTGGAATGCCGTGACAGCCAGGATGTTGGCTTAGAAGCAGCCATCATTTAAAGAGTGCGTAATAGCTCACTGGTCGAGGATTCCAGCGCCGATAATAATCGGGAATAAGTTTGGTGCCGAAGCTGCGAATCCGCCTATGGCGGATGGTAGGGGAGCGTTCCTGTCAGCTGCGAAGCGGGTCCGGAAGGGCTTGTGGAGCGGCAGGAAGTGAATATGCCGGCTTGAGTAACGATAAAGGAGGTGAGAATCCTCCTCGCCGATAGCCCAAGGATTCCTGGGCAAGGTAAATCCGCCCAGGGTTAGTCGGATCCTAAGGCGAGGCCGAAAGGCGTAGTCGATGGACAGCAGGTTAATATTCCTGCACCGTTGGTAAGATCAAAGCGCGTGACGGATTCCTCAGCTGCACAAGGCGATTGGAAATGCCTGGCCTCCGGGCCGTGTGCAGGGCGGGAGTTCCTAGAAAAGCCGCGTGGGCGAACCAACGTCCGTACCAAAACTGACACAGGTGGGCAGGGCGAATAGCCCGAGGCGCTCGAGAGAACGGTTGTTAAGGAATTAGGCAAATTGACCCCGTACGTTCGCAATAAGGGGGCCCTCCCTCGCAAGAGAAGGGCGCAGAGAAAAGGCTCTGGGGACTGTTTATCAAAAACACAGCACTGTGCTAACTCGCAAGAGGACGTATACAGTGTGACGCCTGCTCGGTGCCGGAAGGTCACGGAAGCGGGTTAGCTTCGGCGAAGCTCGCGACCTAAGCCCCGGTAAACAGCGGCCGTAACTATGACGGTCCTAAGGTAGCGAAGTTCCTTGTCGGGTAAGTTCCGACGCGCATGAATGGCGTAACCACTGGAGCACTGTCTCAACAACCGACTCGGTGAAATAGTAGTAGCGGTGAAGATGCCGCTTACCCGCAGCAAGACGGAAAGACCCCGTGGACCTTTACTGTAGGCTTGCATTGGTCATGTATATCGATTGCGTAGGATAGGTGGGAGGCTTTGAAACTGGGATTCCGGTTCCGGTGGAGCCATCCTTGAAATACCACCCTGTCCATATTTGTGGCCTAACCTCGATACCCGTGAAACCGGGCGAGGGACCGTGTGAGCTGGGCAGTTTGACTGGGGCGGTCTCCTCCTAAAAAGTAACGGAGGAGTGCAAAGGTCGGCTCAGTACGGTTGGAAACCGTACGTGGAGTGCAAGAGCATAAGCCGGCTTTACTGCGAGACATACAGGTCGAGCAGTCTCGAAAGAGGGTTCTAGTGATCCTGCGGTTCCGTGTGGAAGGGCCGTAGCTAATCGGATAAAAGGTACCCCGGGGATAACAGGCTGATCGCTCCCGAGCGTCCATAGCGGCGGAGCGGTTTGGCACCTCGATGTCGGCTCATCACATCCTGGGGCTGAAGTGGGTCCCAAGGGTTCGGCTGTTCGCCGATTAAAGTGGTACGCGAGCTGGGTTCAGACCGGCGTGAGCCAGGTTGGTCCCTATCTGCTGTGGGCGCTGCAAACTTGACGGGAGTCTTCCCTAGTACGAGAGGATTGGGAAGGAGTCACCCCTGGTGAGCCAGTTGGACTGCCAAGTCCATAGCTGGGTAGCTAAGTGACGCAGGGATAACCGCTGAAAGCATCTAAGCGGGAAGCCCCCCTGAAGATGAGGTTTGCTTGCTTTGCGAGAGACCCCGGGTAGACCACCCGGTTGATAGGCCGCATGTGTACGTGCAGAAACGCACTTAGCTAAGCGGTACTAACGGTCGAACGCTTCATCACTCCGACCAGATGCCGACCCTCGTCGGCCTGGACGGACGAGTAACGATTGCTTATGCACTCGCTATTTCGGTGCCCCTCAAGACTGCACCACATCCAGTATTCCATCTTGAATCCCACGCCTTCGGTCGGGAGACCGGTCGAAGGCGCTTGTCGGTGAAGATAGATGCGGGGCAACACCTGTTCCCATTCCGAACACAGTAGTTAAGCCCGCGTCGCCGATGATACTGCTTTGCGGGAAAGTAGGTGATCGCCGACTCTTGAGCCCCGTAGCCCTAAAGGCTGCGGGGTTCTTTCATGCGCTGGCCAGCTGTTCTCAGGCAAGCCAAGAGAAAACCCCGGTCCTGCCGGGGTGTTGGGGTGAATCGACCTGACGGTCAAGGCGATAGGGTGGGGCTATGCATCATGGGCACGAGATGGGAGGGACTAGACCGCCGACGAGGGCGATCCGGAAAAGGTCGGCAGAGTCGACATCGCTATCTCCGTCGGTATCTCCACAAGCGTAGGTGATCGCGTCTCCCGACTCGCCGAGGAATTCATTTGCGATGCAGTAGTCGTCGGCGTCGACGTCCTCGTCGCCATCGAGGTCGCAGAAGACGACGTCGAAGGAGTAAGTGACTGGAGGGTCTTGGATGTCGTCCACGTAGATGATGGTCGTATCGAAGTCAGCCTGGTAGCTCCAAGGCGTCGATGCATCGAAGAGATCGTCAAAGAACGCAGCCCCGTAGAGATGTTGCACGAGGCCGTCGAAGGCTGTTTCCCCTGACCAGGGGATCATGCCGGCTCGGGCGAGTGCGAGGAAGTCGCCATAGTATAGGCGGTAGGCGATGTACTCGGCCTGCTCCTCATCGTAGCCGTCGTCCCATTCGTAATCGTGTGAGGTGATCAGAAGATTCACCTCGGTCGTGTCGACATCAAAGGAGGCGTCGCCAGAAGCGTAGTCGCTGAAGGCGTAGCTGTGGTTGCGAACGAAGCGGTGACTGGCGAGCCAAGGCGCGACATCGATGTAGTTATCATCGATGATGCGGTTGGTCTTGTTTTCATTCTCCCAGGTGAGAGGGACAGCTTCGCCACCGAGGTAGCAATCGTCGTCCGTGAAATGATCGAGGATGCATATCTGGGCGAAGTACGATCTGCGGTCCTGCGTGTCGTCGCTCGCACTCACATCCGGATAGCCCGATGCTGCGTCCATCCAGTAGCGTTCGATCCCGACATTGGCGAACCAAGGGTGGACATTCTGCCAGACGAGCTTCATGTCAGCGCTGTCAGTCGGGTCCGGGTGGCGTGGGGCATAGCCATTGCTGTTGGGATCCGAGTCGACAAAGCAGGTGCTGGTGTCATCGTTGATGAGGAAACCGCCGTAGATCTCGACGCGGACATCTCCCTTGGAGGTGATCCAATGGCTGAGGCCGCCGCTCGTCGTCAGCTCAAGGCCAAGCCGCTTGGTATCGGAGATGGACCAGTACTGGCTGGCGGCCATGGGGTAGTCCTTTGTTTCGCCGCCATCGTCCCAGGTCTCCTCCATCCAGCCCGCCGGGAGATGGAGCATGAAGCGCCTCCAGCCATCAGCGTAGGCGGCATCGAGCATGGCGACCAGTTCATCAATGACATCCGCAATGTCATTGTCTGGATCGCTGTCTGGATACTGGTCTGAATTGGATCCCAGGCCGTCATCATCCTGAGTGAGATTGTAGCACTCATCGGCGGAGGAGTGCCACCAGTTGCTCAGGCCGAGCGTGTTGTTGGTCTCCCAGGTGCCGCCGTAAGCGTAAGTGCCATTGAAGAGCTGGTAACGCTTGCCGGGAAGGCGAGAGATGTCGGGAACCGAGGTTTGCTCGGTGGAGCCGTCTCCGGTGTCCCAGCGGGGAGGTATGGTCGGCCACGTGTACCACGCGTCGTCGACACAGGACTGCGCATAGGTGCTGCCTGCGCAGAGGAGCAGAAGTGAGGCGGAGACGAGGCGGCCAAGTGTGTGGTAGCGGGTCATCTGTCGGTACTCCCTTTATGAGTGTGTAGGACTCCCGCCATGCGCAACATGTGCGTATGGCTGAGTGTTAATGATCAGGCGTCAGTGAGTGTGGAAGGTGGATGTGTGCAGCTACCGCTAGCGGCGAGCGCCACTCCTCCGGCGAATGTCTCTATGAAAAGCCCATAAGCGTCACTCCACGGTGCACGCATGCTTAACAGATGTCCGTGCACTTCCCAGAGAATCGGCAGGTCAGCCGACTGATCTGCCGCTGGTCGAAGCGTACTTGCATTCCGTCCAAAGGCAACCGGATTATGGGGCGAATCTGCTGATGTGGCTTGGGTGGGCGGACGGTAGAGCGACGGAAGCGCAGCCGAGCGTTCAACTGACCGTCGTGAGCTTGGGGTGGTCGGTTTGGCACGCCCAATTCGACCCATTGCGGTAGACTGGTGCGGTGCATTGGGGGGTGCTCCCGGTGCAGCAGGGTCAGTCGTTAATGCATATGCTCGAATGGCACATCGGGAGAGGACAATGAGCGCAGTTATGAACGGAACGGGGTGCCGCGTCGGTATGGCTCAGATCGCGCCGGTCTACCTTGACCGCGCTGGGACGATCGAGAAGGTCCTTGCCCGCATCGAGGAAGCCGGGCGGGAGGGGTGCGCGCTTGTCGCCTTCGGCGAAGCGCTGTTGCCGGGGTATCCGATCTGGGTCGATCGCCTCGACGGGGCTCGCTTCAACGCCGGCGAAGTCAAGGAGATGCATCGGCACTACGCCGAGCAGGCGGTGTGCATTGAGGCCGGCGATCTGGAGTCCGTTTGCGATGCCGCCCGGGCTGCGGAATGCATGGTCGTGCTTGGCGCGATTGAGCGCCCGGGTGATCGTGGCGGTCACAGCTTGTATTGCTCCGCTGTCACTATCGCGCCCGATGGTGCGATCGCCTCGGCGCATCGCAAGCTGATGCCGACCTACGAAGAAAGGCTGACCTGGTCGATCGGCGACGGGGCGGGTCTGGTCACACACAGGCTCGGGCCCTTCACCGTCGGCACGCTCAACTGCTGGGAGAACTGGATGCCCTTGCCGCGCGTGGCCTTGCATGCGTTGGGCGAGGATCTGCACATCGCCATCTGGCCGGGCAGCGAACGCAATACCCGCGACATCACGCCGTTCCTCGCCAAGGAAGGGCGCTCGTTCGCCATCTCCGTCGGGGCGCTCTTGCGCGGCAGCGACATCCCGGCGGGCACGCCCTCGCACGACCGCCTGGCGCCCGATCCCGAGGAACTGATCCACGACGGCGGTTCCTGTATCGCCGGCCCGGATGGGCAGTGGATCGTCGAGCCGGTTGTGGGGGAGGAGCGGCTGATCGTGGCGGAACTGAACCACGAGCGCATCATGGAAGAGCGGCAAAACTTCGATCCTTCCGGGCACTACTCCCGGCCGGATGTGCTGCGGCTGATTGTCAATCGCGAACGGCAGGCGACGGCGGAGTGGCTGGAGGATTGAGTTGGCGTTGGGGGTAATCGCGCTACCCGGGACGGCGCTCGCTGGCGCTCGCTCTGTCCCGGCTTGGGGTATCAGGCTGCCAGTTGTGCCAGCGCGGGGCGGCGAAGTCGAAGCGCTGAGCCATGACCTGCATTGCTTCTTCGTTGTTGTCGATGAGGACGGCGCTGCGGCCCTGGCGGAGGGCCGCTTCGCCCGTGCTGCCGCTGCCGGCGAAGAAGTCGAGGACGCGATCGCCGGGGTTGCTGTGCACCGTGATGAGGCGGTTCATGACTCCCAGCGGTTTTTGCGTGGGATAGCCCGTCTTTTCCTTGCCGTTGGGGCTGACGATGGTGTGCCACCAAGTGTCGGTCGGCGTCTTGCCGCGGGCCGCCTTCTCCGGCGTGACCAGGCCCGGCGCCATATAGGGGATGCGAACCATGTCGTCGTAACGGAACGTGTAGTTCTTGGCGTCTTTGGCGTACCAGAGAATGTTGTCGTGCTTGGCGGACCACTTCCTGCGCGAGCGTGCCCCGTAGTCGTAGGCCCAGATGATCTCGTTGATAAAGGAGTCGCGGCCGAAGATGCCGTCGAGCAGCACCTTGGCGTAGTGAATCTCGCGGTAGTCGAGATGCAGGAAGAAGCTGCCCATCGGGGCAAGCAGTCGATGCGCTTCCACCAGGCGCGGCTCGAGGAAGGCCAGGAAGTCATCGAAGTTGTCCGCGAAGGCCTTGAGCCCCAGGTGCTCGGTGCGGTAGCGTTGGCCTTGGAAGCCGGTCCGATCGCCCGCTTCATCGCGGACGGTGCGGATCTGGGTGCGGGCCTGCTCTTTGCCGGTGTTGAAGGGCGGGTCGATGTAGATGAGGTCGAAGGAGCCGTCGGGGAAGTTGGGAAGGATGGCGAGGTTATCGCCGAAGTGGATGTCGAGCGTCGGCGTATCGGATGGCGGGTCGCTGGCCATGGGGGCATCATACCGGGGCGCGGCGGACTGGCCGTGTCGCCTACACTGGCGCTCAGTTTGGAGGACTCGACATGCGTGGAATCCCGGCTCGATACGAACAGGGCCTGTCGTGCCTCGTGGTGGCGCTGGTGGCGATGCTGGCGGCGCCGGTCTCCGCCGAAGTCCCGATCGCCGGCGAGGCGGCCCCGGGCCTGGAGATCCTTGATGAGAGGTTCGCGGGCCTCGTCGAGCAATACGGCATCCCCGGGGCGGCGGTGGCGATCGTCAAGGAAGGTCGGCTGGTCTACGCCCGCGGCTTCGGCTACGCCAACGTCGAGGCAGAGAAGGTAGCCCAGCCGACCACGCTCTTTCGCATCGCCAGCGTCTCCAAGCCGATCACCGCGACGGCGGTCATGCGGCTGGTGCGACAGGAGAAGCTCAGCCTCGACGATCACGTTGTTGATCTTCTCGAGCTGGAGTCGTCCGACGATGCCGAGATGGACCCCCGTTGGCAGCAGATCACGGTACGGCAGTTGTTACAGCACACGGGTGGCTGGAACCGCAGCAGGAGCGGCGACCCGATGTTCCAGGTCGCAGAGGTTCGCGAGGCACTGAAGATTGAGGGCGAAGTGACGGCGTCCGACATCATCCGTTGGATGCGCGGCAGGCCCCTTGATTTCGATCCCGGCGAGGCCAGCGCCTACTCGAACTTCGGCTACTGCCTGCTCGGCCGGATTGTCGAGAAGGCCAGCGGCGAATCGTACGAGGCATTCGTCCAGCGCGAGGTGTTTGGCGTGCTCGGCGTCGAGCGCCCCAGGCTCGGTCGAACGCTGCCTGCCGAGGCAGTGCCGGGCGAAGCGAGGTACTACGACCCGGAGCCATGGACTGGGTCGGCCGTGGTGGGGCCGAACCTCGGTGAGCAGGTGCCATGGCCGTATGGAGGCTGGTCGCTGGAGGTGATGGACTCACACGGCGGCTGGATCGCCTCGGCGGTGGACTTGGCCCGCTTCCTTGCGGCCTACCAGAAGCCGGATGACCATTCATTGGTGAGTCAGGACGAGGCGGTCGCCATGTGGGCCCCGCCGCCTGGAGGTGTTGGGCACCACGCTGATGGCCGACCCCGGGAGAGGGTCTATGGCCTGGGGTGGGTGGTGCGGCGAGCGAGCGGCGGGCGAATCGTCCGCGTCCAGCATGGGGGGACATTCAGCGGCACCTCCAGCCTGATCGTCCTGCGGCGCGATGGTCTGGCCTGGGTCGTCTTGACGAACACTCGTCACACCAAGGTGGGGCACGGTGAGCTCTCCGCCCTGCTCGATCCGATGCTGCAGGAACTGCTGCACCAGGTGGAGACCTGGCCCGAGGAAGACTTGTTTCCGCGCTACTTCCCCTGAGGTGGGCGGCATTTCCGGGCCGGGGCTGCACGTGGCTGGGCCGGGATCCGATACACTCTTCGCCATGCTGGAGACACTCAAGACCATCCGAGACGAGGGCCTCGCCGAGTTGCAGGCCGCTGCCACGCCCCAGGATCTCGAAGCCTGGCGCATCGCCTACCTGGGCGGCAAGGGCAAGCTGAAGGCCGCCATGTCCGGCATGAAGGACGTGAGCCCGGCGGAGAAGCCGGCCGTGGGCAAGACCATGAACGAGGTCAAGACCGCCCTGGAATCCGCCTTCAAGGCGAAGCAGGGGGGCGGCGGCGAGGCCAAGCAGGCCGGCCGGGCCAAGGGCCCGATCCCCGATGTGACGGTGCCGGGCTTTCCCTCACCCCTGGGCCGCTCGCACATCATCACCCGCACGATCAACGAGATGATCGAGGTCTTCGCCCGCATGGGCTTCGACGTGGCGGAAGGACCCGAGGTCGAGGATGAGGACCACAACTTCATCAAGCTGAACATCCCCGAAGAGCATCCCGCCCGCGACCCCTTGGACAACTTCTACCTGGATCGCGACACGCTGCTGCGGACGCAGACTTCGACGGTGCAGATTCGCGTCATGGAGAAGACGCAGCCGCCGATCAAGGTGGTCGCGCCCGGACGGGTTTACCGGCCTGACGAGGTGGATGCGACGCACTCCTTCATGTTCCACCAGATCGAAGGGCTGTACGTCGATCACAACGTCACCATGGCGGATCTGAAGACGGCTCTCTTCCAGTTCGCCAAGGCGTATTTCGGACCCGAGTCGGAGATTCGCCTGCGCCCCAGCTTCTTCCCCTTCACCGAGCCGAGCGCTGAGTTGGACATGAAGATGGCCATCAAGGGCGTCATGCAGTGGGTGGAGTTGGGCGGCTGCGGCGTGGTCGATCCCAACGTCTTCACGCACGTCGGCTACGACCCCGAGGAGTGGTCGGGCTACGCCTTTGGCCTGGGCGTGGAGCGGATCGCCATGGCGAAGTACGGCATCCCCGACATTCGCCTGCTCTACGAGAACGACCTGCGTTTCCTGCGGCAGTTGTAGGGACCCCTTCACTTCGAGTAGACCCATCTCAGGCGTCGCAGAGTTCCTCTGGACGAGCCGCGACGGTGAGGGAGCGGTACGCCACGGATACCCGGCGCTGAATCGCCCTTGGCGGCCGGCATCGCCATCGTGCGCGCGGATCCGTCGGCCGGTTCGGCAAGACCGCTTCCTCACAGGCGCGGCTCGCAGGAGTGGTAAGACCGCAACGTTTGACCTGGGAGTGCGCTAGCCCAGGTGAACCCACGTGGGGCCGCCGGATCCGTGACGCTTGGACACAGCAAGAGGCCCCCGGTGTGTTCACCGGGGGCTAACTGCGTGGCGATGTCGGTTTGACCTCGGCGGATACATCCGGTTTGATGGGTGCGTGACTCAGAGTCCGCGTGGGTGGATAGGAGGACGCCATTGTGTCTGAGCAGAACGAACAAGAGTACGGTCCCACACCCCAGTCGGGTGCTTCCATGGCCCCACCGCCGCCGCCTCGCTCGGTGATCACGGAGCTGCCCTCGCGCTGGCCCAAGGCGATCGGGATCATCAACATCATCTTCGGCAGCATTGGTTTTGTGTTCGGCCTGCTCGGCGTGTTGTACATGATCTTCATGGCCAAGATCCTGCAGATGACGATGCAGAGTCAGCCGGAACTACTGGCGCAGATGGAGGAGATCGACTTCTCGATCATGATGGGAGCCCAGGCCCTGGCATCGGGCGTGGTCGGCATCTTGTGGTCGATCGTTCTCTTCTCCTCCGGTGTCATGCTGCTCCGGCGCAGCCGCAACGCGCGCTTCACGACCATGCTCTGGGCCGTGATTCGGATCTTCCTGGCGGCGGCCGCCGTGTACTTGACGCTCGTCAATACACCCAGGTGGACCGAGCATCTGCAGGAGCTGGCCGACCAGGGCAACGAGATGGCGGCATCGATGACCGGGCGGTCGAATCTGGTCGTGGGCATCTCCATGGCGCTTCTCTTTGGCCTGCCCTATCCGCTGTTCATTCTCATCTGGTTCATGCGCTCGAAGATCAAGGCGGAGTGCGTTGAGTGGTAGCAGCCATCGGCGCGAACTGATACGCACTCAAGCCCACGGATTCGAATCCGTGGGCTTTGTCTTGCGCTTTGGAGAGGGCCGCCGATGCCATCGGCGGCTTTGGGAGCTACTGGTAGTTCCAGGCGTTCTGGAAGGCTTGCCGGTGCGACTTGGCGATGCCGCCGGCGCAGCGGATCTTGATCTTGCCCGCTTCGCGCACGCCGACGACCACGCCCTCGGTGAAGCCCCAGAGCTTGCAGATCTGCTCGACGTCCTTGAGGTATTCCTCGACGACCTCGCCGCGATGCAGGCTGGCTTTGCCCTGGGCGACGCGAATGACGAAGGCGTAGCGTGAGCGAAGCTGCCAGTAGATGAAGGCTGCGAGGGCTGCGAGAACGATGAGTGCGAGCAGGAAGCGATCCATGGCTGGCATAGCGTAACACGCGGGTGATTCGCGCGCAAACTGCCGTCAGTGCAATCTCGAGATGCCCGCGATCAACTTGCGGGAGTGCGGCTCTCGTTGAGCATCTTGCGCAGCACGGTGTGCAGGATGCCTTCGTTCTTGTAGTACTCGACCTCAACCGGGGTGTCGACGCGGCAGCGGGTCATGAAGGCGACGACCGTGCCATCCGCCTTTGTCGCCTTCACTTCGATCTCGCAGCGGGGCTCGAGGGGATCGGGAGTGTTGATGTCGAAGACCTCGCTGCCGTCGAGGCCGAGCGAATCGGCGGTTTCGCCTTCGCGGTACTGCAAAGGCAGGACGCCCATGCCCACGAGATTGCTGCGGTGGATGCGTTCGTAGGACTCCGCGATGACGGCTCGCACGCCCAGCAAGTAGGTGCCCTTGGCGGCCCAGTCGCGCGAGGAGCCCATGCCGTAGTCCTTGCCGGTCAGCACGACCAGCGGCGTGCCTTGGGCCTTGTAGTTGAGGGAGGCATCGTAGATGTGCTTGACCTCGCCGTCGGTGAAGTCGGTGGTCCAGCCGCCTTCCGTGCCGGGCGCGAGTTGGTTGCGCACGCGGACGTTGGCGAAGGTGCCTCGGGTCATGACGCGATCGTTGCCACGCCGCGAGCCGAAGCTGTTGAAGAGCGACACGGGCACGCCATGCTCCTGCAGGTACTTCCCGGCGGGGCCGTCGGTTTCGATGCGGCCAGCGGGGCTGATGTGGTCGGTGGTCACGGAGTCGGCCAGCTTGGCCAGGCAGCGAGCGCCGACGATGGGGCGGATGCCGGGCGCTTCCTCGGGCATGTTCTGGAAGAAGGGCGGATGCTGGATGTAGGTCGACTCTTCCGGCCAGTCGTAGATGTCCGCTTCCGTCGTGTGGATGGCGCGCCAGTCGTCGCTGCCTTCGTAGACGTGGCTGTACTGCTCGACGAAGTCCTCGCGGGTGACGCAGGTGGCGACGAGTTCGTTCACTTCTTCCTGGCTGGGCCAGATGTCCTTGAGATAGACATCGTCGCCGTTCGTGTCCTGGCCGATCGGCTCGGTGAGCAGGTCGATCTCCACGGTGCCGGCGATGGCGTAGGCGACGACAAGCGGCGGCGAGGCGAGGTAGTTCGCCTTCACATCCGGGTTCACTCGGCCTTCGAAGTTGCGATTGCCCGACAGGACGGAGGCGACGACGAGATCACCTTCCTTGACGCCGGCGGAGATCGGCTCGGGAAGGGGGCCGGAGTTGCCGATGCAGGTCGTGCAGCCGTAGCCCACGACGTGGAAGCCCAGCGCCTCAAGATCGTCGACGAGGCCGGCCTTCTTGTAGTACTCGGTGACGACGGTCGAACCCGGGGCGAGCGAGGTCTTGACCCAGGGCTTGCGGGTCAGGCCCTTGGCATGGGCGTTGCGGGCCAGCAAGCCGGCGGCGAGCATGACCGCGGGGTTCGAGGTGTTGGTGCAGGAGGTGATGGCGGCGATGACCACATCGCCATCCTCGAGTTGGAACCGCTGACCGTTGTAGTCGACCTCAGCGCTCGCGCGCGCTGCGCCCTCGGTCCTGCCGAAGGTGCTGCTCAGGCCTTGCTGCCACTGCGTTTTCATGTCGGAAAGCGCGATGCGATCCTGGGGCCGCTTCGGCCCGGCGAGCGAAGGCTCAACCGTGCCCATGTCGAGTTCCACCGTGTCGGTGTACGCGATCTCGTGCGAGTCGTCGCGCCAGAGACCCTGGGCCTTGCAGTAGGCCTCGACGACATCGATGGTTTGCTCATCGCGGCCGGTCAGGCGCAGGTAGGCGATCGTCTGCTCATCGATGGGGAAGAAGCCCATGGTGGCGCCGTACTCGGGGGCCATGTTGGCGATGGTGGCCCGGTCGGCGAGGGGCATGTTCGCCAGACCGGGGCCGAAGAACTCCACGAACTTGCCCACGACGCCGTGCTTCCGCAGCATCTGGGTCACGGTCAGCACGAGATCCGTGGCCGTCGCACCTTCGGGGAGCGTCCCGGACAGCTTGAAGCCGACGACTTCGGGGGTGAGCATGTAGATGGGCTGGCCGAGCATGACGGCTTCCGCCTCGATGCCGCCCACACCCCAGCCCACCACGCCCAGGCCGTTGATCATGGTCGTGTGCGAGTCGGTGCCGACGAGCGAGTCGGGATAGACGATGGGCTTGCCATCGCGTTCAGCGAAGAGGACGCAGGTCGCGAGGTACTCGAGGTTGACCTGGTGCACGATGCCCGTCGCGGGAGGAACGACGGTGAAGTTGCGGAAGGCGTGCTGGCCCCACTTGAGAAACTCGTAGCGCTCCTGATTGCGCTCGAACTCCTTCTGGCCGTTGATGGTCAGGGCGTTGGCCGAGGCGAAGGCGTCGACCTGGACGGAGTGATCGACGACGAGATCGCAGCGCACCTGCGGATTCACCATCTGCGGATCGCCGCCCATGGTTCGCATCGCGGAGCGCAAGGCTGCCAGATCGACGACGGCAGGGACGCCGGTGAAGTCCTGCAAGACCACCCGCCCGGGCATGAAGGGGACTTCGGTCTGGGCCGGGGCGGCCGCGTTCCAGCCGGCCAGGCCCGCGACGTCGTCGGCGGTGACGATGAAGCCGTCCACGTTGCGCAACGCCGCTTCCAGCAAGACTTTGATCGAGTAGGGAAGCTTCTCGACATGGCCGACGCCTTGCTCACGCAGGGCCTCGAGCGAGAAGTAGGTGACTTCCTGCGAGCCGACGGTCAGCGTGCGGGCAGCGTTGAAGGGGTTGGCGGGCATTGCGGCGATTCCTCCTCGAAATATCCGGTATCAGGCGATCTCGTTTCAACAGTGGACAATAGGACATGTCTCAGCGCAGGCCAAGCCCTGACCGTGGGGCAGCGATCAGACAGGAAGTAAGTCCGTCGTAGCAAACAGCGGTGAGGCGATGCGATGTGGCTCAGCCGTTGCAGCAGCAACCGTCCTTGGGCTTGGCTTTCTTCCACTTGACGGTGCAGCCCATGGCGAGTGATTGCGGCCTGGCGATGGGCTTGCCGGCGCTGAGCGCTGCCAGGGCGTCGCGGAGGGGCCGGTCGGTGACTTGGTCCGGCTCCTTCCAGTTGTCGTCGACGCCGCCTTCGTAGACGCAGACGCCGTCGGCGCTGAGCAGGAAGATCTCCGGCGTCTTCTCGACGCCGTAGGCCCGGGCCACGTCTTGGGCATCGTCGTGCAGGTAGGGGAAGGAGATGCCATGCGCCGCGGCGAAGCCGGGCATCTTGTCGGGGGCGTCGTCGGGGTAGGTGGCGGCGTCGTTGGAGTTGATGCCCACGAAGGCGATGTCGGGAAACTCCTCTGCCAACTCGACGAGGCGGCCCATGTAGGCGACGACGTAAGGGCAGTGGTTGCAGAGCCAGAGAACCGCAGCGCCCTTGCTTTGTTTGAGCAGGTCCGCGAGCGCGACGGGTGAGCCGTCCATGTTGGGCAGTTGGAAGTCGGGGGCGTTGTCGCCGGGCGCAAGCTTGGCCATGATGATCTCCTCGGCGAAGGGGGGACGCGATGTGTTTGTCCCTTGAGTGTAGCTCTTCTCGCACGCCGGCGCGAGGCGGAGACACGGGGAGGCATGGGGCGCCAGCGCAGGAAAAAGGGCTGCGACTTGCGTCGCAGCCCGTGCGGTGTCAGATGGACCTGACCGCCGTATGTCAGGGATTGGGTGCTGCCGGGCTAAGGGGATCATCGTCGGTCTCCAGGCGGCGGATCGGTGACAGGCGTCGATTCGCACTGGTTGGCACAGCAACCAGTGGCACTCGGCGCACGGGCGTTACACTCCGGCAGATCCGGCCGGAAGGGGTATGCTAAGGGCCGTGAGCCTTCGACGATGGGCAAGATGTGTCAATGGCCAAGAGTTGACTCCGACTTCGGCACTTAGATTCCAGTTCTACGTGTTCGACGTACCCTTGAGTCTGACGATGCTCGCCTATCTGACATCTGTCTTTCTTCCCTGGTGGTTCGTTGCACAACCAACGGGGCCAGATCCATACTCGTGTGCATTTGGTGTGTATCTGGTAGTCTCGTGTTTGGCAGAGGTTGTTGCAGACCCAGAGCCAGAGTACTTCGCGACCATCTTCATACTGGGGCCGCCGCACCTCCTCTGGTGGGTCGCTGTCGTGTGGCGAGCCTATGAGACCAGGGCCCGCCGGATGCCTGGGAGTGTGGCTGTCGGCCTCGTTACTCTCTCGGTTGCATATGTCGTGTTCCTGCTGTCGGTGATGTCCAAGTTGAGCAATGACGGCTGGACGTATGGGCCAGGCCTCATTGTGGCTGGAGCGTCAGGTATCATCGGCGTGGTCACCTGTGCGGCGAGGCACCGCTACTTGATGCCAAGACTCGTGGCGGGAGACGGTGACGAGGCGGACTGTGGAGGCGGATGACGGTGAAGAGAGGAAAAACGGAGCCAGAAGGTGGGACAGGAACGATTCTTTGTCGTTTGGATTGGTGTCGATCACTCCTCCGCACTAGTTGGCAAGCAACCAGTGGCACCCAGCGCCGCTCGCGGGGGCGTGGCGGCTCGCTGGGGTGCGTGAAAAAGGGCTGCGACTTGCGTCGCAGCCCGTGCGGTGTCAGATGGACCTGACCGCCGTATGTCAGGGATTGGGTGCTGCCGGCTTAAGGGGATCATCGTTGGCCTGCGGGCGGCGGATCGGCGACAGGCGTCGATTCGCACTGGTTGACACAGCAACCAGTGGCACCCGGAAGCGAACCGGGATCCAGCTTAGTCGACCAGCTTCTTCAGCAGTTTCTCGATTCGATCGAGGCGATCCTCGAGGCTATTGAGGCGCTTCTCCAGTTGCTTGACTTCGCCCTTGCCGCTCTCCGCCTCGACCCATTCCATGGCCTTGGGAGCGGTGACGCGGATCTTCTTCTGCAGTTCCTGGGCGGCGTGCTCGGCATGCTTGGCGTGCTCGGCGGCCTCCTTGTGCAGCTTCTCGATGACGATCTGGTGCTCTTCCGACATGACCTGCTGCAGCTTCAGTTGCAGCTCCTTGGAGAGGTGCTCGGGGAACTTGCCCTCGGGAAGATTGGGGACGGCGAACTTCATCTCGTACTCGCCCTCAGCCTCTTCGACGGCGCTGAGCTTGGCCATCAACTTCTCGTTCCAGGGCGCCAGCTTGACGACGGCCATCATGGGCTCGCCGGACCGCATGATCTTCAGGGCCAGCTTGTCGCCGGGCTCCTTGGCCGAGAGCACCTTGAAGAGGTGGCCGCTGGTCATGGGGTGGTTTCCATCCGCCGCCAGGATGATGTCAAAGGCCTGCAGGCCGGCCATATCGCCGGGCTGACCTTTGACGACCGTCTGGATCATGGTGACGGCCTTGGGGTCGAGCTTGAGATGCGAGGCCAGGGCCGGGCTGATGTCGTCCATGGTGATGCCGATCATCACCTTGGGTTGCACGGCCAGTTCCTTCTTGACGAGGAACTCAGCGCCCTGGGGGGCGAACTCGCCGACGAGCATGTTGGCGCCCTTCATCATCTTCTCGATGTTCAGGTCGTCGAGTTCGATCATGGAGAGGTGGCCTTCCAGCTCACCCGCATGCTGGTGCAGCATCTTCTTGATGTCGCCGAGGTTCAGGTCGATCGCTTCGCCGTTGACGAAGATCTGGAGCCCGCCGTCGGACTCGATGACCTTGATTTCCTTGGCGGAGACGTCGTCGCAGGCTTCGGCGCACTCCACGGCGCAGGTGACTTCGCACTCCGTCTCGCAGGCGGTCTCGCACTCTTCGCCAAGGGCTTCCTTGACGATGATCTTCTTGGCGGCACCCTCACCGCCGTGATAGAAGACATTGTCGCCCTTGAGGGTCTTGGGATCGACTTCCTTGCCGTTGACGTAGGCCTTGACCGTCTTCTTGCCATCTTCGATGACGGTGACGATCTTGACTTCCTTGTCGCCCTTGACGACGACATCTTTCTTGGTCTGGGCCTCGCCGCCGAATGCGGAGCCGGCCACCACCAGGGTGCCGAGCGCCAGGGCGCCGATGATTGATGTGATTCTCTTCATGACTTGGATCTCCACAACTTCTAGAGGCGTACGGACTCAGGTTTCACAGCACGCGACAGGTGCGCGCCGGTTTGTTCTCAATCAGAGGGCGTAGTCGTCTTCCACCAGGTCGCCGGGCGAGCGCGGCACGCGCAGCGGCACCCGATCGCCTTGCTCGTTGAGCGCTTCGAGGTACTTGGGCTCCAGGTACACCCGCTCGTAGATCGGCCGCATGATCAGCACCTGCGTGCCGTCCGGCGTCTCGATGGTGTCGATGGCCTGCAGCGCGCCCTGGCCCACGACGTGATCGGCTTGCAGGTAGTTGGCCAGCAGGTCGTTGGGCGTGGTCTCCACGTGGGAGAAGTCGGCCCAGTCGGCCGTCAGCCCGGCCTGCTGCCCGGGGCCGGAGAGGGGGCTGACGCCGCCGCTGCTGGGCGTCCAGCCGCCGTTGGTCCACCACATGACCGCCACCAGGGCGGCCACGGCCCAGCCGGCCCAGGCGGGCCAGCGGATGATGCCGACCGTGGGGGAGGCCTCTTCCCGGATGACGACGGGCAGACAGACGTCGTCCGCGATCGCCAGGATGGGCTCGACGGCTCGGGTCAGTTGCTGGTGCTGGGCCTGCGCCTCGGCGAGTTCTTGCCAGAGGGTCTCGTCCTTCGAGGCCAGCCGGCGGAATTCAGTCCAATCCACTTCGCTGGCTGCGGCATCGACGATGCGTGAGATGAGTCGCTCCAGCCGGGTCGGGTCGTCTTCCATCGGGACGTCTCGGTCCTTGTCGTCGTACGGTGAGGTGGGGCGATCGTTCATGCTTCACCCCCGGCCGAGGCCAGCTTGCCGACGGGGCTGGGCTGTGGTGAGTCCGCGACGAGCTCGCGCAACATGCGGCGGGCTCGGCTGATGCGCGTCTCCACGGTCGTGACGGGCAGCTCCAGGACCTCTCCGATCTGCTGGTAGGACATGTCCTTGATCGCTCGCAACATGAGCGGTTCGCGGTACTTAAGGGGGAGTTCCGCCATTTGCTGCAGGATGCGGCGGTAGGACTCGCCCCGTTGGCTGTCGGCCTGGGCGGACTCGACGGTGCCGCCGGGCTCGGCGTCGCCTAGCCGCTGCATGGGGCGGTGGCGGCGGGCAGCCGTCCGGGCGATGTTGATCGCCACCTGCCGCAGCCAGGGCCTCAAGGCCTGGGCATCGTGCAGGGTTTCGATCTTGGTCACCATGGTCACGGCCACCTCTTGGAGTAAGTCAGCCACATCCGTTCCGCGCGGCCCGTGGGCCGTCAATATCACCGCCAGCCAGCGCCGGTGTTGGCACCACAACTGCTGCAGGGCGCCGCGGTCACCGGCCTGTGCCGCCAAGACAAGCTCTTCCAGCTCGCCGGACAGGTCGTCGGCGGGTTTCAGGTCCATCACTCCTCCAGACGCACCGGGGTGCCATCTCCGTCACGAATTGCTCAACTTCTGTTCTACCGTCATCATGAGCATCGGATGGGGCCGAGTTGGTCGGCCTCATCTCGGCGGTGCTCTTGGTTCTCGGACCTGCTGCATGCCGGGGCTCCGCCGATCTGCCGGAATCTGTACTCTCTCGACCGCTGCCCGGCCCGATCCGGTCCGTCCAGCCTGCCCGCGAAAGCGACTGCACCGATGCCGCCCGAGGAACCTGACCACTTCACTATGTCCTTCGGTGATCACCTGGAGGAATTGCGCAAGCGGCTGTTCTACTGCCTGCTGGCCCCTATCCCCTTTGTCATCATCGGCTTCTTCTTCGGCCAACCGCTGATCGAGTGGCTCTGGGAGCCCTGCCGGCGCGTGCTCGAGCACCACAATCTCCCCAGCCAGATGCAGGTGCTCTCCCCGACCGAGGCATTCGTCATCTGGATGAAGGTCTCGTTCATCGTGGGCATTGTCTGCACCTCCCCGGTCATCGTCTACCAGGTCTGGCGGTTCGTGGCGCCGGGTCTTTACGACCGCGAGCGACGCTTCGCCTTCTTCCTGGTGCCTCTCTCGACTGCCCTGGTCGCGGCAGGGTTGGTCTTTCTCTACGTGGTGCTCATTCCCCTCAGCATGAACTTCCTGATCGGCTTCGGGGCGGGGTTCAAGCCGCACGATCGCGTGGTCGAGGTCGCGCCCAACCTGCCCGAGGAGACGCTCTGGCAAGCGCCGGTGTTGGGGGCGGACCCCGAAGCGCCCACCGAGGGGCAGATGTGGATCAAGGTGCCGGAGAACCAGTTGCGCATGGTCGTGCAGGGCAACATCCTGCTGGCTCCCCTCACGACCAAGACGCTGCTGGCGCAGCAGATCCAATTGCACAAGTACATCAACCTGGTGCTGGTGCTGTCGATCGTGTTTCCCTTGACGTTTCAGTTGCCGGTGGTGATGTTGCTCCTGGGCTGGAGCGGGCTGGTCGAACCGGCGGAGTTGGGCCGAATACGGCGCTACGCCATCTTCGGCTGCACGGTGGCGGGGGCGATGCTCACGCCGGCCGATCCCTGGTCGATGATCGCCCTGGCGGTGCCGCTCTGGCTGCTCTACGAGCTTGGCATTCTGCTCATGAAGGTGTTGCCGGCCAGCAAGGTGGCGGAGGGCGTCCTGCGCGTGCCCACGTGGAAGCGGGACAAGACCGACGGAGAGGATCAGTGATCGTCGCCTGGTGCAAGCGACTGCTGGGGCGTGGGGAGGCAAGGTCGGCCGAGCCGCCGTCGCTGTCAGGACCGGTGCAGGCGACGGCGACGGACAGGCGCATGATGCAGCGTGCCCTTGAGCTGGCTCGGCAGGCGGCGGAGAAGGGTGAGGTGCCCGTGGGCGCGGTCGTCTATCTCGGTGAGAGCGAGGAAGCGCGCATCCTCGGCGAGGCCCACAACACCCGGGAGAACGAGCGAGACCCGGTCGGGCACGCGGAACTGCTGGCGATCCAACTCGCCGCGCGGGAGCTTGGCGATTGGCGGCTCAACGACTGCACGCTGGTGGTGACGCTCGAGCCCTGCCTCATGTGCGCCGGGGCGATCGTCAACGCCCGCGTGGGTCGGCTGGTCTTCGGCGCCCGCGATCCCAAAGCGGGTGCGGTCGCCTCGCTGTACCGGCTCTGTGAAGATGAGCGCCTCAACCATCGCCTGACGCCGATCGAAGGTGTGCTGGCGGAGGAATCGAGCGAACTGCTGCGGGCCTTCTTCCGGGCCCGGCGCTCGCAGGGAGCCACGGGGCAGAGCACGAGCGACGCTCGCCGTCTCTGATCTCCAGGGCAAGAGCGGCGACAGTGCATTGAAAACACGACAATCGCGTTTTCTGCATATTTGCGCGCGAGGCTGCCGATGCCGACTGTCGTGCTGCAAAGCGGCGGTTTTTCTCTCGCTTGATCAGGGGGGCGCGGCCATAATGGACGCCAATCACAAACACAGTGGATCTCGGCAGGGGAAGCCGCACCGCCTCGCTCCAAAACCGGAAGAGGAGAATCACATGACCACGCTGCAGTTCGACGCGCTCAAGTACAAAGAGACAACCCGGTCACAGTGGCAGGAGGCCGCCAAGGCTTGGAACGACTGGGGAGCGTTGCTGCGAAAGTGGCTGGGACCGGCGACGGAAGAGATGCTCGATATGGCCGGCGTGACCATGGGAAGTCGTGTGCTCGACGTCGCGGCCGGCGCCGGTGACCAGACGTTGCAGGCCGCCGAGCGAGTCGGCGGCGCGGGATACGTGTTGGCGACCGACCTCTCCTCCAACATTCTCGATTACGCGCACGCCAATGCCACGGAAGCCGGTTGGAGTCACGTGGAGACGATGGTGGTGGATGGCGAAGAGCTGGCCCTGGAACCGGAGAGCTTTGATGCGGTCATCTCGCGCGTCGGCCTGATCTACTTCCCGGATCAGCACAAGGCGCTGGCTGGGATGCGCAGCGCGCTGCGAGAGGGCGGCAAGTGCGCTGCCATCACCTACTCGACGGCGGAGCGCAACGGCTTCTTCTCCGTGCCGGTGTCGGTGGCTCGGCGCCGGGCGGGATTGCCCGCCCCGGCTCCCGGGCAGCCGGGGCCCTTCAGCCTGGGTAAGCCGGAGGTGGCCGAAGCGCTGTTCGCGGCGGCGGGCTTCCGCAAGGTGGAGACCCGGGTGGTCTCGGCTCCCTTGCTCATGGAATCCGCCGCCGACTGCTTGCGGTTCGAGAAGGAGTCGTTCGGCGCCATGCACCAGATGCTGTCAGGTCTGCAGGAAGCCGAGCGCGAGGCCAGTTGGGAGGAGATCGAAGCGGAGTTGGGTCAGTTCGAGAACGGCGATGGTTTCGTGGGGCCGTGCGAGCTCGTCCTGGTCGCGGGTGAGAAGTAGGGGGAAGGGCTCCGCCTTCCCTCACCCAGACGTCAGGTCAACCAATCCAAAGGAGGATGCATGTCTCAAGCACTCGAAACGACTTCTCTGTACGAACGCCTCGGTGGCAAGGAAGGCGTCGCCGCGATCGCCAACGACATCGTTGAGAGGCATTGGGTCAACCCGATCATCAAGGCTCGCTTCCTGAAGCACGACATCGACTCGCTCAAGCGCTTGTCCGAGGAGTTCCTCAGCATGGGCAGCGGCGGTCCGGCGGAGTACAGCGGCCGTGACATGCGCACCGCACACACCGGCCTGAACCTCAACGAACGGGAGCTTGTGGCGGTCATCGACGACGCCCTGGCGGTGCTCGATGCGCGCGGGGTCGACGCCGTCACGCGCAACGAAGTCCTGGCGATTCTCTACTCGTTCAAGGATGAGATTCTGCACCAGTAGCGACCTTCGACGAGGGGCGGGACTGGGCAGCGCGCCGGTCGGGGGGAGGCCAAGATGTCCCTCGACGCGGCGGGTGCGCTCACCGGCGAGGCCCTGGCCATCTTCGGCTTGCCACCACGAGACGGCAGGTCCGTGCCCCAGTCAGAGTTATCGGCCTCCGTCGGCGAACCTGGCGGTTCCCGAAGCCTCCTGCGGATCGATATCGGGCTCTCTGGGAATTTGGTGCTTGGCATCCGGTGGTTTCGAGGCACACTTAGGGGGCGACCTCTCGGCCGCCCCGAGTGCACCGGGAGCACACCGTCTGCTTGGCACACACCAGGTCCCTGGGAGGGGATGATCCATGAGACTCGCAACTTGTTCTATCGCTGCCGCTTACGGGCTGGCGCTGGCGGCCGGTTCCGGCTCAGCCACCGTCGTCACGTTCGAGGCTTGGACACAGAGCAACTTCGGCATCGAGAACCTCCGCACCCCGGATACGCAGCTCTCGGTCGGCTCACGGGTCGACGCCGCCGTCGTGACCTACGTCGATCCGGTGCAGGCTCACTTCGACCTGGCCTTCGAGGAGGGCAACGGCTGGACGCCGAACATCGTCCTCACCTGGCCCTGGGGCGACAACGGCACCTGGGGAACCGTCTCGGAGTACGACACCTACGTCAACTGGGACGGTCGCGGCTCGGTGGCGCAGGCGGAAATTGTCTACGACTCGGACAACCAGCTCGACCTCGTCTTCACGCCCGACCCCGACTTCGGCGTGCTCGTCAACAGTTTTGACCTCGACGAATGGACCGGCGGCGGTGAGATCACGCTCGAGTGGCAGATTCTCGATGTCTCGGGGATTCTCGCCTCGGGGATCGTGCCCCTGATCGAAGGCGACCGTCTCACCGTCGAGACCGGTCTAAGCGCCGGCCAGATCACGCTCAGCGAGGTCGTGACGCTGCGTCTCAGCAACGCCAACCTGACCGGTGAGCCCTGGTTCGTCGCCCTCGACAACCTCAACTTCGATCAGGTGTCGGAGGGGTCCACTTGCCTTGCCGATCTGGATGGGGACGGCGACACGGATCAGGGCGATCTCGGTGTGCTGCTGGCCTCCTACGGCGTCGATGACGGCGGCGACCTCGACGGCGACGGTGACACCGGCCAGGCAGATCTTGGAGTCCTGCTCGCCGACTACGGCTGCGGCACTTGAGTTGACCGAACACCCCGAAGCGAAGGGTTGCGCGACCGTTGCGCCCACCTCCCGGTGAATCTGCCCCGTGGATTGTCGGGACTTCCGGGGGCAGTTGCAGGGTTGGTGATGGCGAGATCCGCTAGGCTGGGGTGTTCCCAATTTCGCACCCCAAAGCCGGAGACGGATCGATGCTCAGCAGCACCCTTCTCATCGTTCTCTTCGTCGTGTTGATCCTGGCCCTCAGCAGTGCCGCCAGCGCCCAGCCGCACCCCTTCAACGTGCATGACCTGGTCACCATGCGCCGTCTCGGTGACCTGCAGGCGCGAGCCGATGACGATCGGATTGTCTTCGTCGTCCGCCGCACCGACATGGAAGCCGGCAAGGGTGTCACCGACATCTTCCTGGCCAGGAACGATGGCAGCGAATTGCGACAACTCACCAGCCATCCGAACGGCAGCAGCCACCCACGCTGGGCCCCGGACGGGTCGGCGGTGTATTTCCTCGCCAACCGTGGCGCGGGCGATGACGCTTGCACGCAGGTCTACCGCATTGCCGTCGATGGCGGCGAGGCGACGCAGATCACCGACGTGTCGCTTGGCGTGACTTCCTTTGCCGTCAGCCCGACGGGCACGCACCTCGCGATCAGCTTGGATGTCTTCCCCGGCTTGTCGCCGCAGGAGACGAAGGACCGCCTGGACGAGGAGAAGAAGCGCAAGTCAAGCGGCCGCGTCTACGACCAACTCTTCATTCGTCACTGGGATGAGTGGAAGGATCATCGTCGCTCGCATCTCTTCGTGGCTTCCGTCGACGGCGACGAGCCGGTGGCCCTCATGGGCGACATGGAGGCCGATGCGCCGAGCAAGCCGTTCGGTGGAGCGGAGGAGTACACCTTTACGCCCGATGGCAACGAGGTTGTCTTCTCCTGCCGCGACAAGGGGCGCGAGGAAGCTTGGTCGACGCACTTCAATCTCTACGCCGTGCCCATCGACGGCTCCGCCAAGCCGCGCATCGTGGTCGATGGCAAGGGCGCGACGGTGACGAATCCGGTGTTCTCGCGCGGCGGCTCGACGCTGGCCTACCTCGCCATGACCCGGCCCGGCTACGAAGCGGATCGCCTGCGCATCGGCCTGATGGACTGGAAGAGCGGCAAGACTCGCTTGCTCACCGAGGAGTGGGACTTCTCCGCGGGGGCGATCGTCTGGTCGCACGATGACAAGGAGATCTACACCGCTGCCGACTGCCTGGGGCATCACCCGCTCTTCGCGATCGATGCGGCGACCGGCGCGGCCCGCACGGTCGTCGAGGAAGGCAAGGTCACCGCCATCGCCTTGACCAAGGATCGCTTGGTCTACGGCTGGAGCCACCATCAGCATCCGACGGATCTCCACACCATCAGCGAGCGCGGCGGTAAGTCGACGCGCATTACCGGCGTCAACGACGACGCCTTGTCGCTCATCCAGTTCGGCGAGTCTGAGCAGTTCACCTTCAAGGGCTGGAACGATGAGACGGTGCATGCCTGGGTTGTGAAGCCCGTCGACTTCGACCCGAAGAAGAAGTACCCCGTGGCGTTCCTGATTCACGGCGGGCCGCAGGGCTCGTTCGGCGCGGACTTCCACTACCGCTGGAACCCGCAGAGCTATGCCGCCGCCGGCTACGCCGCGATCATGGTCGACTTCCACGGCTCGACGGGGTACGGGCAGGACTTCACCGACGCCATCAACAACCACTGGGGCGATCGGCCTTACGAGGACCTGCAGAAGGGACTCGCCGCCGCCTTGGAGAAGTACGCCTGGATGGACGGCGAGCGCGTGGCGGCGTTGGGCGCTTCCTATGGCGGCTATATGATCAACTGGATCGCTGGCAACTGGCCCGACCGATTCAAGTGCTTTGTCTGTCACGATGGCAACATTGATGAGCGGATGGCTTACTACGACACGGAAGAGCTGTGGTTCCCCGAGTGGGAGCGCGGCGGGCCTCCCTGGGTCAACCCCGGGGCCTACACGCACCACAATCCCGTCGACCACATTGAAAAGTGGAAGACGCCGACCCTGGTGGTCCACAGCCAACTCGACTACCGCGTCGTGGACACGCAAGGCATTTCGGCGTTCACGGCGTTGCAGCGCCTGGGCGTGCCCAGCAAGCTGCTGTACTTCCCCGATGAGAACCACTGGGTGCTGAAACCCTACAACAGCATTCAGTGGCACGATGAGGTGCTCGCCTGGTTGGATCAGTGGGTGTAGGAGTTGGGCGTGTCGGAAGACAGAGCGATCCAGAAGTCCTCTGGGCTGACCAAGTCGGAGAGGTATCTCGCGGCGCTCTGCGAGCGGACGTTCCTGAGCCTGTGGAGCTATCCGAATACGCACTATGCACCTGGCAAGGAGCTCTGCGATGTTCTCGCCATCTGCGGTGACGACATCATCCTCTTCTCTGATAAGCACCGTCCACTCACCACGGTGGGTCCACCCGAAGTTGCCTGGGGACGGTGGTACAGGAAGGCAGTTCTCGGTGCCGTCAGACAGTTGAAGGGTGCGAAGCGACGACTGCTGAGTGCCCCCAAGGCGGTGTTTCTCGATGCAGATTGTGTGACGCCGCTTCCCATTGAGATGCCAGCTCCCGACAGGGCTCGTTTTCATCTCGTGGTAGTGGCCCGAGGTGCGAAGCAAGCGTGTCAGCGCCACTTTGACGGCCGTGGGAGTCTCATGCTGATGCCTGGACGGCTCTCGCTTGATGAGTCAGGCGGTGGGTCGCCGTTCGCAGTTGGGATGATGGTAGGTCCTGACGTAGTCCACGTCCTCGACGATGCCAACCTGGGCATCGTGCTGAAGGAACTCGATACGATCGCTGACTTGGCCTCCTACCTGCAGGCGAAGGAGAAGCTCGTGCGAGAGGGCCGATTGTTCTCAGCGGCGAGCGAGGAGGATCTTCTGGCGCGGTATCTCACAAACCTAGACGAGAACCAGCAGCGGTGCTTCCCCGAAGGGAGCGACCTTGATGAGGTCGTTCGAGAGGGAAGTTGGGATGGATTGGCCAGCCACCCTCAGTATGCTGCGAAGAAGGACCGCGACAAACTGAGTTACCTCTGGGATGAGATCATTATCGATGTTGCGGGACACGCAATGCGTGCAACGCTTGTCCCCGAGAGCTCGGGCGGGCTGACGGAGGCGGAGCGGGCGCTTCGGTTCATGGCACGTGAGACACGCTTCGCGCGGCGGCTGTATGGAGGAGAGATCTCAGATAAGCTGCAAAACGCTCCCCAGAAGCAGAACTCCTACAGGCGCATTCAATCCATGGGCCGGGACGATCTACTGTATGTCTTCATGGTGTCGCCGTTCTGGGGTGACGACTATGAGGCATACCGAGTGCAACGACGCGAGAGCCTAGGGCTCTTTTGCCTCGCGGCACTGTGTAAGCAGCGGGAATTCAAGATCGCAGTAGGAATCGGAACCGAAGGTCTCTGCAGCCCCGGTGGGTGCTCCCACGATCTACTGGTGCGCGAAGCTCCGGAGGAGTGGCCTCCGGAATTGGAGGCTGCGGTAGAGGCCTACTGCGATGATCTTGGCCTGATGAAGGAGGGGCGCACGACCTATCGTCATGTACATGAGGATGAGTATCCTTTTGTCTAGTCACTGTACCCGCCTGACTTGACGTTGTCGTTCGGCGGTGCTCATTGAGAAGGGCCGTCCCCGATCTGATCCGGGTTTGACGACCGGAGGAGATAAGCAGATGCAATCAAGGAATGCAGGTGTTGTTTCTGAACTCAAGCCGCAGCGTGTGTGGGAGTTCTTTGCGGGGTTGGCTTCCGTGCCCCGCCCCTCCAAGAACGAAGACCAGATCCAGGCCCACGCGGTCAAGCTCGCCAAGGAACTTGGCTTCAAGCATCACAAGGATGCGACCGGCAACATCGTCATGGAAGTGCCCGCGACGCCCGGCTGCGAGAACGCGCCCATTGTCGTCCTGCAAGGGCATCTCGACATGGTGGCGGAGAAGAACGCTGGCGTGACGCATGACTTCCTCAAAGATCCCATCAAACTCGCCCTCGACAAGGACGGCGAAACCGGCGAGACGATCATCCGGGCGGAAGGAACGACGCTCGGCGCGGACAACGGCATCGGCGTCGCCCTGTCGCTCGCCGCCGCTACGGATCCCGACGTTAAGCACGGCCCGCTCGAACTCCTGCTCACCAGCGATGAGGAGATGGGCATGACCGGGGCCAACGCCCTGACGCCGGGCTCCATCAAGGGCAAACTGCTCATCAACCTCGACTCGGAAGAGGACGATGCGATCTACATCGGCTGCGCCGGCGGGGCGGATGTGACGCTCACCTGGGATCTGGAGCGCGAGCCGGTCGGTAGCGATCTGCAACCGGTACGCGTTTCTATCTCTGGCCTGCGCGGCGGACATTCGGGCGGTGACATCCACCTGAACCGCGGCAACGCCATCAAGCTGCTTGCGCAACTCTTGTCAGCAGCACCGGCGGATGGGCTGCGGCTGGTCAGCATCGTCGGCGGCAGCAAGCGCAACGCCATCCCGCGCGAGGCGACCGCCGAACTGTTCGCGACGGCGACGGCGAAGAGCGCTTTGGAAGCGGCAGCTAGCGAGGTGCAGGCCCGGGCCCGGCGCTCCAATGGCGAGACGGACTGCCGCATCGACGTGGGGGCATCGAACGAGTCGGCGAACGCGGTCAGCGCCCAGGAGACGCACGCCCTGATCAACTCGCTCGTCGCTGCTCCGAGTGGTGTGCTGGCCATGGTGCCCGCGATTCCCGATTTGGTGCAAACGTCGAACAACGTCTCGACGATCGTCAGCGAGGGCGATGGGGCCGCGGTGAAGATCGTGGTCGGCTGCCTGACGCGCAGCTCGTCTGCCGATGACATTGTCTGGGCGGCCGGGCAGGTCAGCGCTGCGGGAGCCCTGGGCGGGGCGACGCCACGCATCGGCAACCAGTATCCCGGTTGGCAGCCGGACCCGAGTTCGAAGCTGCTGTCGATCTGCCGCGACGTGTACGCCGACGTCTTCGAGCGGCAGCCCAAGGTCCTCGCGATTCACGCCGGCCTGGAGTGCGGCATCATCGGCGAGCGCGTGGGGAAAATGGAGATGGTTTCCTTCGGCCCCAACATCCGCGGCGCCCACAGCCCCGATGAGCGCGTCTTCGTCGATTCGGTCGAGCGCATGTACGCCTACCTGGCGTCGGTCCTGGGCAAACTCGCAGGCGTG
>SWCB01013592.1_pt1 | contig 37212 bp, 42 predicted proteins | sample 4692901 | NCBI WGS metagenome assembly SWCB01 (sample SAMN10267276, study PRJNA491770) | bioreactor metagenome | isolation source: DHS bioreactor inoculated with subseafloor sediment | place: Japan: off Shimokita Peninsula | collected 2006-08 | reverse complement strand
CCTACTCGTATATGTCGTTCAAAAAAATCAAGTATTGCTTGTGGTTAATGCTGGCAATAGAGATAAAGATTTTGCTTGGGTATTAGAACAATCTAAATCTTTTGATGTTGATGTTAGAGATGTCTCTGATAATTATGGTCAAGTTGCAATCCAAGGACCAAAAGTTAAAGAGATCATCGATACACTATTAGATACTACCGTTTCTGATTTAACATTCATGACATTTAAAGTGGTTCCATACTTAGATGGACATGTCATTGTCTCAAGAACTGGTTATACTGGTGAAGATGGATTTGAAGTTTATGGATATCCTGATTTTATTAAAAACCTATGGGATGATGCATTAGCTCATGGTGTTAAACCTTGTGGATTAGGTGCTAGAGATACTTTAAGATTTCAAGCAAACCTACCTTTATATGGTCAAGAAATCGGTGAAGATATCACACCTTATGAAGCTGGATTAGGATTTGCGGTTAAACTTGATAAAGAAAACTTTATTGGAAAGGATGCTTGTATCCATCACAAAGAAAACAAAACAAGAAAACTCGTTGGATTTGAACTTCTAGAAAGAAATATCCCTCGGCATGGTTATAAAGTCTTTAAAGACAACGAGGAAATTGGTGAAGTGACTACAGGTTACTTACTTCCAGATTATGATAAACCGATTGGTTTAGCATTAATCAATCAAGAACATGGATCTTTAGGCACTGAAATAGAGATTCAAATTAGAAACAAAATGGTTGAAGCAGTCATAAGAAATAAAAAATTCTATACAAAGAATTATAAAAAATAGGAGGGTTTTAAAATGATTAAAGAAGGTTTATTATACGCAAAATCTCACGAATGGTTAAAAGTTGAAGGAAGTGAAGCATTAGTAGGTATTTCTGATCATGCTCAAGAAGCTTTAGGAGATGTTGTATTCATCGAATTACCAAAAGTTGGAGATACAATCAAAATGGGTGAAGCCTTTGGTGCTGTAGAATCTGTAAAAGCTGCATCAGATATGTATTTACCAGTATCAGGAAAAATTATTGAAGTGAATACTGATTTAGAATCTGAACCTGAAAAATTAAACCAAGATCCATATGGCAGTTGGATTTGTAAAATTGAAATCTTAGATCAAAAAGAATTAGAAAACTTATTTGACCATACTGAATACAAAGAAGAGGACTAAAATGCACAAATATTTACCTCATACACATCAGGAAATCAAAGAGATGCTCGAAAAAATTGGAGCATCTTCTATTGATGACTTGTTTGATAAGATTCCTAAATCACTAAAAATAAAGAAAGATTATGACATACCAGAAGCAATGGGTGATGATGAGTTAACCAATCATATGCATGATTTGGCAAACAAAAATCAAGAATTGCTTATTTTTAGAGGTGCTGGTAGTTATGATCACTATACACCAAGTGCTGTTAAAGCGCTTATTTCAAGACAAGAGTTTTTAACATCTTATACCCCTTATCAACCAGAGGTTGCACAAGGGACATTACAATATATTTTTGAATATCAATCAATGGTAACTGAACTGACACAAATGGATGTTTCCAATGCATCTATGTATGATGGGTCTACTGCTACTGCTGAAGCCATGTTTATGGCTCATGCTCAAACAGGGAAAAAAGAAATCTTAGTGAGTTCTACTTTAAATCCAAGAATTATTGATGTCATTAAAACCTATGCACACTATAAAGGATTAATTGTAACTTTAATTCCTGAAAAAGATGGCGTCACTGATATCGATTTTATTAAAGACAATATCCAAGATAATATGGGCGTGATCGTCGCAAACCCTAATTATTACGGTATTATTGAAGATTATAACGGGCTTGCTGATATCATCCATGAGGCTGGTGGTTTATTTGTCATCAATCAAGAAGGACAATCATTAGCACTATTAAAAACACCTGGTGAACTTGATGCAGATATCGCTTGTGGGGATCTTCAATCTTTAGGCATTCCATTAAGCTTTGGTGGTGCATATATAGGTTATTTAGCAACTAAACAAAAATATGTGAGAAAAATGCCTGGACGTATTTGTGGTATTACCACTGATGTAGATGGTAAAAGAGCATTTGTTTTAACGCTTCAAGCAAGAGAACAACATATTAGACGCGCTAAAGCAAATTCTAATATTTGTTCAAATCAATCGCTAAATGCACTTGCAGTAACCATTTATTTATCTTTAGTTGGAAAAGAAGGCTTTGTTAAATTTGCTAAAGAAAGCTTAAATGGTGCTCATTACTTATATAACAAATTGTTAGAAACGAAAAAATTTGAGAAAGTTTATGACAAACCTTTCTTTAAAGAATTTGTCTTAAAAACAAACTTTAATGTAGAAAAATTTAATAACTATCTTTTAGATCAAGGGATCTTAGGACCTCTTCAAATCAAAGATGATCAGTTATTATTCGCAGTAACAGAAAAACGTACAAAAGCTGAACTTGATCTTCTTATTGAAAAGGTGGTGAACTTCAAATGAAAAGACTATATGACACCTTAATCTTTGATTTATCAAAAAAAGGACGTATTGGTTATCAATACAAAGAAAAGAACTTAGATGAAGTTAACCTACCTTCTGATCTTCTAAGATCAACACCTGCATCACTTCCAGAAGTTTCTGAATTTGATGTTGTTAGACATTATACCAATGTCAGTCAAAAAAACTTTGGTGTTGAAACAGGATTTTATCCTTTAGGATCATGTACGATGAAATACAATCCTAAAATTAATGATGAGCTTGCGACGATAAAGGGATTTGCAAACATCCATCCACTTCAACCAGAACATACGATGCAAGGTCTTCTTCAAATCTATTATGAAACTCAAGAAATGTTATCAAAAATATCAGGTCTTAAAGCTTATTCATTAAATCCTTTTGCAGGAGCACATGGTGAGCTTGCAGGTTTAATGATCATTAAAGCTTATCATCAAAAAAACAAAGATGAAAAAAGAACGAAAATTATCGTTCCAGATTCAGCACATGGCACCAATCCAGCAAGCGCAACTGTTTGCGGGTTTGATGTAGTTGAAATCAAATCTAATTTAGATGGTACAGTTAATGTAGAAGCCTTAAAGGCTGTTTTATCAGATGAAATTGCAGGATTAATGTTAACGAATCCTAATACAGCAGGTGTCTTTGAAAAAGATATTTTAGAAATTTCTAAACTTGTTCATGAAGCTGGTGGTCTTCTTTATTATGATGGTGCCAACTTAAACGCACTTTTAGGACATGCTAAACCTGGTGACATGGGCTTTGATATCACACACATCAACCTTCACAAAACATTCTCTACACCACACGGTGGTGGTGGTCCTGGATCAGGTCCAGTAGGTGTTTGTGAAAAACTAGTTGAATTCCTACCAAATCCAATCGTTACTAAAAAAGGTGATACTTATCACCTTGAACTAGCTAAAGATTCCATTGGAAACTTAGGTATGTTTTATGGAAATGCTTCTGTTTACTTAAGAGCCTATGTTTACTTAAGAACACTAGGAAAAGAAAACATCAAAGATGTTGGTTCTCTTGCAGTCTTAAACGCAAACTATATCAAAGAATCATTAAAAGATATCTTTGAATTACCGATTGAAGGTAACTGTATGCATGAATTTGTCTTTGATGGATTAAAAGATATTTCTACTGGTGTTAAGACACTAGATATTGCAAAAAGACTTCTAGATTATGGCTATCATGCTCCAACGATTTATTTTCCACTCATTTTCCATCAATCGATGATGATTGAACCAACTGAAGTTGAATCAAAAGATACATTAGATGGATTTATAGACATCATGAGAACGGTAGCTAAAGAAGCGATTGAAAATCCGGAACTTGTTAAAACAGCACCTCATACAACGATCGTTAGAAGACTTGATGAAGTGAAAGCTGTTAAACAGCCTATATTAAAATATAAAGATATTAACTCAAATAATTAATTTAAGGTTTTACTTTGACTAAATCGTTGAAGTAAAACCTTTTTCATTCATTATATAAAACAAAAAGATTGAGAAACTCAACCTTTTGTCATAATTACGTCTATTCCAATTTACTATGTGAAAATAAAATAAAAACTTAATCCAAGGAAGTATATAAATAGATAAAGAGATAAATATAGATTTGGTTTCTTTGACAAATATGGTTTTGGTTTAAATTCAGAACTACCAGCTTTTACCATAACATATACTTGAAATAATATAGCTTCAACAATGTGTTCTTCTAAAAAAATAAAGTTTGAATATATCAAAAGAAATCCAGAAACCACAATAAAAAATATCATGACTAAATTATCTTGATGCTTGTAGATTTTTACTGCATCAATAAAAATGCCACTTGCTATAAATCCAAAAACTAACCAAAGAAAAATCATAGTTAACTCACCTCATCATTATAGAAAAGCAGATTGTATTTCAACTATATTCCAATAACTATCAAAATAATCAAAACATGTATTTCACAATCAGGTAAACCGTTATCTCAATCACTATAATAAGAAGAATTTTAATTAAAGTGTTCTTTTGAAACAATCTTGGTGCATTATTCCCTTTTTTTAGAACAGCAGCATAACCCAAAAATAACATAGCAATTGATTCCCAAAAGAACTCATTAATGTATGAGTAAACATATATTTCTGAAATAATAACTAATAGTGCTGCATATAGTAGGTATAAATATTTCGCTTGAAATTTGAACAGTCTTATCGAAATTTCAATAAGAACTATATTTAAATTCCAAATTATCAAAGTGACCCAAATCACATAATCACATCCTCTATATAAGTCTGAAAATATACAGCAACTGTCAAACAACTGTCTATCTAATTAAGAAGGTACATAAGCTATTTATACGCTGTTCATTTCTATATGTAAATAGTATTCAAACTGCTATCAATAAAAATAGATTAAACACCAATAAAAAATAAAGTTTATATTTATTTGTAATCCAACGATGTACTGGAATCTCATTTAAAAAAACAGTAACAATAAAAATAACATCAAATAATATTGCTTCTACTAAATATTCATTTAAATATAAAGTACTTATAAAAACGAATAAAAACATTGATACAATAGATACTAGTATAATATCAAAAGAAGGTTTTTGTCTTTATATAGATAAAGATTGAACAAAGACATATCCATTTAATAACTGAATAATAAAATACAATATGTACATTTTCCCCCTCCACTCGTTAAAAAACGTAATCGTTCAAATGATTTATAATAATTTTATCACTATTAATCATACAAAACAATATGAATTAGATAATTATCATAGCTCCTAGGATCTTCATTGAGAAAAATTGCACAAAAAAAACATCTCTTTATCATAATGATTGAGAGATGTTCTTATTCATTAAATTAATTAGATTTCCATTTCTTTTATAACTTTAACTGCAATCTCATCATATGCTTTTGCAGCATCTTCTTTACCCTTAAAAATAAATGTTTTATCTTGTGGTTGGCTAATTGGAATTTGACCAAAAACAGGTACGCCTAACTTCTTAGCAACTGCTTCTCCGCCACCTTCACCAAAAATAAATTCACGTTTTTGATTACATGGGTTTAAATAAAAACTCATGTTTTCAACAACACCAATGACTTCATGCCCAATATTTTGAGCACCAATACCAGCTTTAACAGCGATTGAACTTGCATTGATATGTGGAGTAGTTACAACCATGATTTTACTCTTAGGTACATAACTCTTAACATCAAGCGCAACATCACCTGTTCCTGGTGGAAGGTCGATTAAAATTAAATCGATATTATCTTGCCATTTAACACCATTGAAAAAATGTACCAACATTTTTCCAAGCATAGGTCCTCTCCACATTAAAGGTTTTTCAGGTGGCATGAAAAATTCTGTTGAAATCACTTCAATACCATCTTTATTTAGTGGAATCATTTTTTCATCTTGGGTTGCTGATAAAGGTTTAACCTCTAACTGTAACACATTAGGAATACTTGGACCATAAACATCTGCATCTATAATCCCAATCTTTTTACCTTGTCTAATTAAAGCTGCAGCTAAATTTGCAGTAACGCTAGATTTACCAACGCCACCTTTACCAGATGCTACTGCTAAATACTTCATTGGTTTTTCACCTTCAGGTACAAACTCAGATTCAAAGAAATCTATTTTAATGCCAGGAAAGCCTAGCTCAATTTTTACAAGCTTAATAATTTCAATTTTTACTTGCTGTTCATATTTCGCTTTGTCTTTTAAATAAATCTCTAATTCTGCTACACCAGTTGGTCCAACAACTAGTTTTTTTATCCCATTAACCTTACCAAATGGTTGGTTAAATCCAGGATCATTAATCTCTTCAATTCTCTTTTTTAAGTCATCATAAGACGTCATCTCGTTCACCTCACACATATTATAACAAATAATAACACTTATGTGTTATAAAAGTGATTGAAACCGTTTTGACTTAAACTGAAAATACGTTATAATTAAACATAAAGACTTAACAATATGGAGAATATTATGCTTCTATCATTTAAAAAACCTATTGAAGGTACATATCTTGATATCACTCATGCAAAAGATGATGTGTTTAGCCAAAAATTACTTGGACCTGGATTTGTTGTAAAACCAATAAATCCTCAAATCGTCTCTCCAATTTATGGTAAAATAAAAATGATCTATCCAACACATCATGCGATTGCAATCTCAAATGATGAAGTCGATATATTAATACACGTTGGATTAAACGAAACATTAAGAAATCCATCTTATTTTAAACTGCATGTAAGTCTGCATGATGAAGTCAAACAAGGCGACTTACTCTTAGAACTTCTCATTAAAGATTTAGAGTTAAAAGAACAGGATTTATCAACTCCAGTTGTTTTTGTTCAAAAAAAAGATTTCAAAATACTTGAAACAAATCATGATATCTTAACATTAGATATCAAAGACTAAGGAAGTGAACATATGTTAAAAGGTGTTCCTGCGAGTATGGGATATGCGATAGCGCCTATCTTAAAAATTGACAGACAAACCATAGACACAACCAAATTCACAGTCAAAAACATTAAAACAGAAATTGCTTATCTTCATGAAGCAATCGATAAAACAGTTTCTCAACTAGAAGCTTTAAAACTAAAAAACGATCAAACCTTTGATCATGAAACCTCTTCTATTTTTGATGCACATATCGCAATTGCTAAAGATCCAGAGGTCATCAAACAAGTTGAAGATAAGATCATCAAAGAAACATGTAATGTTGCTTATGCAGTTAAATCGGTCGTTTTAAAAGTTGTGGATATGTTTAAAGATATTGAAGATGAATATTTAAAACAACGTGCATCTGATTTATTAGAGGTCAGTGATCGCATCATCAAAAATCATCTAGACATCGAAATGATTGATCTAGAGAAAATAGATCACGAGGTCATCCTAGCAGCTCATGAAATCACAGCTTCAGAAGCCGCTATGGTTAACCCTAAGTATGTCCTAGGGTTTCTATCAGAAGTTGGTGGGAAAAACTCTCACAGCTCGATTATCGCTCGATTACTCGGTATTCCAGCCTTAGTCGGTGTAAAAGATTTGATGAAGCATGTAAAAAATGATGAGAAAGTCATTTTAGATGCTGAAGAAGGCAAACTGATTAGGTCATATACAAATGACTTAGAATCCTTTTATCAAAATAAAATAACAAACTACGTTTTAGAAAAACATAAACTAGAATCTCTTATTGGGGTGAAACCTTATACTACAGATGGACATCATGTTGAGTTACTTGCAAATATAGGTTCTTATCAAGATGTCAAATACGCGAAAAAACAAAACGCTTATGGCGTTGGTTTATTTCGAACAGAACTCATCTTTTTAGATCGATACGAACTACCAAGTGAAGATGAACAATATCATGAATATAAAAAAGTTTTAGAATCATTTCATCCGCAACCAGTAACCATTAGAACATTAGATATTGGCGGCGATAAACCACTACCTTATTTAAAACATCAAGATGAACTCAATCCAGCTTTAGGGATTAGAGGGATAAGATTTTCTCTTGTAAAAGATGATATGTTAAAAACACAACTTAAAGCTTTACTTCGTGCAAGTATTCATGGACATTTAAAAATTATGTTTCCAATGATCTCAACTAAAGAAGAGTTTGTAAAAGTCAAGCGCATGGTAAAAAACATAGAAAAAGAACTCATCGAAGATAACATCAATGTTGGTTCTTACGAGTTAGGTGTTATGATTGAAGTTCCATCTGCAGCACTGATTGCAGATCAACTTGCAAGTGTTGTTGACTTCTTCTCGATTGGAACAAACGATCTCATTCAATATACCCTTGCTGCAGATCGCCTAAATTCAAAACTAGAATATTTAAATCAACCTTATCATTTATCAATATTAAGATTAATCCATATGGTTACAACAGCTGCTAAAAAAGCAAACATAAAAACTGCAGTGTGTGGTGAGATGGCATCTGATCCAATTGCTGCATGCTTACTTATTGGTCTTAGTGTTGATGAATTATCAATGACTTCTTCATCAATTGTGAAGGTCAAAGATAAAATTCTTAAAAACAGTTATGAAGATCTTGTTAAATTATCACATAAAATATTATCTTTAACAAGTGATATTGCAGTTGTTCATCAATTAAAAAAACACATTAAATAATTTTATGGAAAGGGGGATCATCATGAACGACAATAAAGATTCCATATTCAATCCTAGAAATCCTATTTTCTTGGATGTCGCAAAATGGGTGGTATTAGTATCATCTGGTATAATGATTTTATTAGCATTTGCAGCTTTTGCAAATGAGATGGGTGGACAAGGATTTCTGCTTCTTTTAGGAAGTGTCTTTAACTACTTTACTGGTATGGTCTTTGTCAATATGTTGCATAACATATATGACATCAAAGAACAAACCAAAGAAACAAATGCATTACTTAAAAAACAATTCGAAGCCATACAAAAAAACGAGATTAATTAAAATCTCGTTTTCTTTTTTATTATTTTTTTCCGTTTTTTGCAAAACCTTTTTTAAAGTATGATTTCACACGTTTCATAAACTTCGTTTGATCATAACTCAAGATAGCAACCTTATATACTGGTGCAACTATATATAATGATCCAATAAGGAAACCTATCATCACAACAAGTGCAATGATCGCTTCTAATAAACTCATAATACCTGAAGCGTAAGCAACTGGCGCAACCATTGGTGTGAAAATAGGAACGAAAGCCATCGCTTTCATAAATCCATATCCTCCAGCCATTGGTGCAAATATCCCAATATAAAATCCACCCAATAACATTAACATCAATGGTGATTGAAATTGTTGATAATCTTCTTGAGTCACTGCCATTGACGCAAATAACGCAGAAATCACTAAATAGAATAATGTTCCAATAATCACAAATAACATTGCGATGATTAAAACAAGTGGCCAATTAGGAAGTAAGTCACCTAAATACTTAAGTAGATGAACATCAAATCCAGCACCAGCAACTGGTGCACTCATACTTTCTCCAACATTACCGATTAATGCAGCTATGCCACCATAAACAATAATCAAGGCACCTTGTATTAAGACAAAACAAATACTTGCGGTAATCTTTGATAAAAAGTGAATTTTAGCAGGCACACTAGCAATAATCGTTTCAATTGCTTTTGTAGATTTTTCTTCAATGATATCAACACCAACAAATTGAGTTGCCATCGTAATTAATATAAACAATGGTAAAACTAATATACTCATCAGTGAAGATAAAGCTTGTTCTTCTTCAGGGTTTTCATAATCAGGTGCTAAGTTTGTTACAAACTGAGGGCTTTGATAATCATCGATTTGATAATTGATCATCAAAAGTTCAATTTGACCCATAATCATTTGATTATATTCTGGATATTTCGTATAGATATTGATCACAGGTTGATTCACAGTGCCTGTTACAACAAGTGCAACATCGACTTCTCCATCTTCCCAAAAACCTTCAACATCTAAAGTGTCTGATGCATCATCTAACACATAAAAGTCATATCCTTCAAAAGGTTCATTAAGCATATCTGATAAATCAGCTGATATCGTACCTACAGTAGTTTCATTATATACATCTACATAAACATTGGTAATCTCATCTTCACCACTACTAAACATATTAATAATGCTAGGTAGATTAACAATAGCTACAAAGAGTAATGCAATTACAATATTCGCAATAATAAATGCTTTTCTAAAAACTCTTTTTTTAAGTCCATATTTAACTAGAAATTTAAACTTCTTCATGTTTATGACCTACCTTTGCGACAAAGATTTCTGAAAGACTTGCTTGTTCAACGTCATATTTAGTTATATGTTTACATGTCTTCACATAATCAAAAACAGCTTTTGATACATCTTCATTTTCAATTTTAACGATGATTCCATTTGTGTTTTCTATGACTTTAAAAACACCAGGAATTGCTTTTAGTTTTTCAACATCTACATCGCCAACGATGTGGATGTTTTGTTTTTTAAAGTCTTTTTTAACTTGATCAATTCTACCTTCAATCACTGCTTTACCTTTTTCTAAAACAACAATTTCTTCACAAAAAGATTCTACATGATCGAGTTGATGTGATGAAAAGACAACCATACTACCATTTTTTTGGAAGTCTCTAATGACTTCTACAAAAAGCTCTGTATTTATTGGATCTAGTCCACTAAATGGTTCATCTAAAACTAGTAAATTAGGATTATTGATAATCGCTGAAATAAACTGAATTTTTTGTTGGTTACCTTTAGAAAGTTCTTTAATCTTTTTATTTTTATATTCAACAATATTAAATCTTTCTAACCAGTAGTCTAATCTTTCTAAAATAACATTTGGTTCCATATCTTTAAGTTGTCCAAAATATAGCATTAACTCTTTAACTGTTATTTTAGTTAATAAACTTCTTTCTTCAATCATGTATCCAATTTGATTCACATTGTGATACCCTACTTTTTCACCGTTATATAACACTTCACCTTCAGTAGGTTCTAATAAACCCATAATCATTCTAAAAGTTGTTGTTTTACCGGCACCGTTTGTTCCAAGTAAACCAAAAATATCACCAGGTTTAATGGTGAATGTCAAATGGTCGACTGCAACCAAATCGCCATACATCATTTTAGCGTCTTTGACTTCTAACATATGTATATACCTCACTTTCGTGTCGTTCTTTGTTATTTTATCATAATTTTAATAGAAATAAAGTCGAGTTATGTGTTTTTTCATAACTCGACTATTTTTTACTTTAAAGTTTCTTTTAATTCTTTTTGAATCATCTTTTCGAAATCTTCAAGTGAAACTGTGATTTGAGCTGTTTCACCATATTTACGATAAGTCACTTCATTATTTTCAGCTTCCTTATCCCCTAAAACAAGGGCATATGGGATTTTCATGGTTTGTGCTTCTCTAATCTTATAGCCAAGTTTTTCTTCTCTTAAATCGGATTCTACACGATATCCTTTATACTTTAAGAACTCATGTACCTTTTTCACATAGTCCATATGAACTGATACATTAACAGGTAAGACTTTCACTTGGACAGGTGCTAACCAGAAAGGAAATGCACCTTTATATTCTTCAGTTAGATATGCGACAAAACGTTCCATCGTTGATACGATACCTCTATGGATAACCACTGGTCTTTGATCATTTTTACCATCTTCACCAACATATGTTAAGTCAAATCGTTCTGGTAATAAGAAGTCAAGTTGAATGGTTGATAGGGTTTCACTATTACCTAATGCAGTTTTGACTTGAACATCTAACTTAGGTCCATAAAAAGCAGCTTCACCAACAGCTTCAAAATATTCTACACCAAATTCATCTAATGCTTCTTTTAACATACGTTCTGCTTTATTCCACATCTCATCATTTGGGAAGTATTTTTCTGTGTCTTCTGGATCTCTATAGCTTAATCTAAATTTATAATCAGTAATGTTAAAGTCTTTATATACAGCAAGTAATAATTCCATGGTACGTTTAAACTCATCTTTGATTTGATCAGGTCTAACAAAGATATGTGCATCATTAAGTGTCATTTCACGCACGCGTTGAAGTCCTGATAAAGCTCCAGATTTTTCATAACGATGCATCATGCCTAATTCTGCAATTCTTAAAGGTAATTCTCTATAAGAATGGACATCATTTTTATACATAATCATATGATGTGGACAGTTCATTGGACGAATCACAAGCATTTCTCCATCGCCCATATCCATTGGTGGAAACATAGAATCTTGATAATGATCCCAGTGTCCTGAAGTTTTATAAACATCAACATTTGCAAGTATAGGTGTATACACATGCATATAGCCTAAAGATATTTCAACATCTGTGATATATCTTTCAATCACACGGCGGATGGTTGCTCCTTTAGGTAACCAGAAAGGTAGACCTTGGCCTGCTTCTTTTGATATCATGAAAAGTCCTAGTTCTTTACCAAGTTTTCTGTGATCTCTTTGTTTTCTTTCTTCAAGTAAAACTAAGTGATCATCAAGTGCTTTTTTGCTAAAGAAACTTGTACCATAAATTCTAACAAGCATCTTATTGTCGCTATTACCTCTCCAATAAGCACCTGCTAGGTTTAAAAGTTTAAAGTGTTTGATTTGTTTTGTGTTTAATACATGTCCACCACGACACAAATCAACAAAATCTCCTTGACGATAAACTGTTAATTGTGTATGTTTATAATCTTCAATGATCTCTAGTTTATATGGATCATGCTTAAAGATATGTTTAGCTTCTTCATAAGAAACTTCTTCTCTTAAAATATCAAAACCTTGTTCAGCAAGTTCATGCATTTTCTTTTCGATTGTTATGAGATCTTGGTCACTAATCTTTTCATCACCAAAATCAACATCATAATAAAAACCCTCTTCAATATATGGACCCACACCAAAACAAGCTTGTGGATACAAACTGACTATCGCTTGGGCCATTAAATGTGCAGTTGAGTGATTAATCACATCTAATGCTTTTTCATTTTTTTCAGTAAGAAGTGCAAGTTTACCGTCTTCTACTAACGCTCTATTTAATTCTACATATCCATCATTAAATATAGCCGCTACTGCTTTTTTAGCTAAACTGATGGATATACCTTGGGCAATTTCATAAGGTGTAATGCCTTTTTCATAATCTTTTTGACTTCCGTCTGGAAATGTAATTTTAATCATTTTCCCACTCCTTTTTTAAATAAAAAAATCCCTAGACAATATGTCTAAGGACGAATAATCGCGGTACCACCTTAGTTCTAGGTTTCCCTAGCACTTTCATTCATTGATAACGGGTGTGACCCGGATTAGTTTTTGTCTAATCTACTCCAAGGTAGTAACTTATATCTATGCACAGCTTTCACCATCCTGTGTCGCTAAAAGGTGATATAAATCGTGTCCTCTTCTTCGTATTCATATCTATTATATCACTAGTATTTTAAAATACAAGTGTTTTTTATTCGCTATAAGGCTCTTCTGATAGTTTTACATAATGCATTAAATCTTTAAATCTTTGGATGAGTCGTCCAGCTTTCATTCTATTGGTTTCATCTTTTTGAAGTGTGAGTGCATCTAAAAGTTGAACCAGTGAAAAATTAGAACTGATAAAGACTGGTAGTTTTGCAGATAAACGATACTGCATGACAGGAACGATGATTTCATCTCTAAACCATGAACTCATGTTTTCTCCGCCAAAGTCATCAAGCATTAAGATATCAGCTTGTTTAAGTTTGTTGATACGTTCTTCTAAGTTACCTTCATTCATCCCTTGTCTAATTGAACGAATTAAATCTGGTACGTAAACAAATAAAACTGCAATATTTCTTAACGCAAGCTCTTGAGCGATTGCGGAAAGTAAATAAGATTTACCTGTACCATATCTACCGTAGATAAATAACCCTTTTTCATATCGATCTTTTTTGTAATGATCTAGAAAATATTGAGCTTTTTCAAAAGCATGTTGTCTTTCTTCATTAAAACACTTAAAGTCTTTAACAGTCGCATCTTGAATATAGACTTCAGAATCATAGAATTTTAGGTTTTTTCTAATACGTTCTTTTCTAAGTTCAAAAGCTTTTTCTTTGGTTGGACGATAAATAATTTCGATATATGGATCAGTCTTTAAAACAATCTCATAGCCATCAACAACAGGTTTTTCTTTTTTCTGAACGATATATTGATAGACTTTATTCACATCAACATCTAAGATATCTAAATCTTTGGTTTCATCAAATTTTAAGATTTCTTTTCTCATTTCATTAATGGTCATGACGTTTCCTCCATTTTCTCTAATTCTTTAACGTAATCATCCATCCAGTCAGGTTCATTTACTTTTTGAACTTTCTTTTTCTTTTCCCAAGTGTGCTCAAGTTGAGTTGAATAGTTTAGGGCATCTTCTGTGGTTTGAATCCCTTTATTTAACCAATCGTGAAGCACAGTTTCCATGTATTTAAGTCCTGGAAGTACACCATCTTTTTGTTTTAAGACTAACATTAAGATGACGTTGATGATGCCTGGGTCCACATGATTTCTTTCAATCAGTGAGGTTGCGGTTTGAAGGGCAATCCCTTGAAAGTCAAGTTTACTATATTTTTGAATAATGACTTGAGGTGGAAGGGTTTTAATTAAATCTGTTTTTGGAATTTCTTTTTCTTTAATCGATAAGATTTGATTCTTATTTTCATAATATAATTTAGCTTTATGGTTTAAAGCTTGGAAGTTTGCGGTTTGTTTAGATTTGGTTGCTTCCATATAAACTTCAACCATATCTTCTATATTAAATTGATAAACAAATGCGATTTTAGCAATTTGTTTTTGTAATCTTTGATTAAGTAATTGTGAGTTTTTGAGTCTTTCAGGAAGCATTTCTACAAACTTGTTGTAATCAAAATGATATCCGATATGACTACCACCATTTTGTTTTCTACCTTGGAACTCATAATTAAGTTTAAGTAGATTTAAACTCTTGAATTCATACATAGAATCAAATGGTTTTGTAATATTGTTATATCCTTCTAAACTTGGAACTTCAATTTTAAATAAACTTGCAATCCAGTCAACATGTTTTTCACCAATTTCAGATTGTAGATAACTACCAAAAACTGTGTCTAATAAAAACTGTTTGGCAGATAGTGGTGTTTTAACCACATATATATAATCATCTGTTTGTTGATAGACTTCAAGTAAGTTTAGTGCTTCAAGTTTGTTTCTCATTTTTAGAAAGTCTGTTTGTTTTAAGTTTAATAAATCAAAAAGTTGTTGATGCTCTAACTTGATGTCTGGTTGTTGATGATTCAGTTGATAAAATGTAATATACAAACTATGTGCACCAACTCCAAGTAATGGTTGATATAAAAGTGCTAAGACTTTGAAATCTTGGCTTGATAAATCAAAGGATTTATGTATTCTAAATGTCGAACTATTTCTCATCTTCTAACCCTCTAATAAACTGATCAATTTGATAATGTAGATAATTTAAATCTGTTTGATTATCAAATATGACATCTGCTTTTACTTTCTTTTCTTCAATGTCCAATTGCGCAAGAACGCGTTTTTGTGCTTCATCTTTGGATAGTCCATCACGTTTCATTAAACGCTCGATTTGAATATCTTTACTCACATAAACTAAACATGTAACATCACATTTTTTCTCATATCCCACTTCAAATAAAAGTGGCATATCAATGATAAACTTATGGATATCTTCATGTTCATTGATGTACTTTTGAATTTCATGATAAACATATGGATGAACGATATCATTAAGTTTTAATCTTAATTTCTTATCATTAAAAATAGCTTGACTTAGCTTTTTCTTATCCGCTTTAGTCTTAATATCAAAGCCAAAAAGTGATTCAGCTTTTTGAATCATTTCTTCATTTTCAATCCATAATTTTTTAACAATTTGATCACTATCAATAACTGTTAAACCTTTTTCTTGAAAATATTTAGATACTGTTGTTTTCCCTGAAGCGATACCCCCGGTTAGACCGATGATATAAGGTTTAGGTTTGACATGATGGGCAGACATAAGAACCACGTCCTGCTACTTTAATTTTTATGATGGGTGTGCCACAAATCGGGCAAGGTTCGCCCTTTTTTGTGTGAACATTAAGCTCATTTTGAAATCGACCATGAACACCTAAGCTTGATGTATATGATCTAATGGTTGTCCCCCCAAGACGAACTGCTTTTGCTAATACAGAGGTTGCTGCTGAAACTAAGCTTTCAGCTTCTTTTTTTGTTATATTTTTTGATAATCTTGTAGGATGAACTTTTGCTAAAAACAAAGTTTCATCAACATATATATTCCCAAGTCCACTGATGATGTGTTGATCAAGTAGGCTTGCTTTAATCGGTCTTTCTGAACGATGAATCCTTTGATAAAAATCTTTTGGATTTAAATCTTTGGGTTCTAAACCTAACTCAGAAAGTGGATACTCATCTAAATAATGATCTTTTGACAAAACATGCATCGTTCCAAATTTCCTTACGTCATGGTATCTAAGTTCCATACCACTTTTAAATTTGAAAATAATGTGTTCATGTTTATCATAAGGTTCATGAGATTTTATATAGAACTTACCTTCCATTCTTAGATGCATGACAATCACATGCTGATCAAGTATGAAAATTAAATATTTACCCATACGATCGATATCATGAATCGTTTGATTGATTAAAACTGATGTAAAGCTTTTTAAATCTGTTTTGATAATATTTGGATATCTAATATCAATATCTTTGATGGTTTCATCTTTGAGTTTTAATAGTAAGGTACGCCTTACAGTTTCTACTTCTGGAAGTTCTGGCATAGCTTCACCTACTTTAAATCATACCAAGTTTTACCAACATCACATGATGTTTCAAGTTCAACTTTAAGTTCAACTGCTTTTTTCATCATGTTTGGTACAATCTCTTTCATTTCTTCAAGTTCATCTTCTGGTACTTCTAAGATCAATTCATCGTGAACTTGTAGTAATATTTTTGATTTCTTGTTTTCTTTGTTTAAATAGTTGTATAAATCAACCATCGCTTTTTTTAAGATATCTGCAGCACTACCTTGAATGGGTGCATTTAGTGCTGTTCTTTCGCCAAATGCTCTTTGTGTATAAACACTTGATTTAAGTTCAGGGATATATCTTCTTCTATGCATGATCGTTTCAACATATTCATGTTCTTTTGCATAATCGACGATATCTTCCATATATTTTTTAATTTCAGGATATAAATTTAAGTAATCATCAATAAATCTTTGAGCTTCTTTTGCGGAAACATCGATATCTTCTGCTAGACTCCAAGCTCCAATACCATAGATAATACCGAAGTTGACTGCTTTAGCAGCTCTTCTTTGTTCTGGTGTGATTTCCTCTTTATGGAAAATCTCTTGAGCCGTTTTGGTATGAATATCTTTTTGTTCATTAAATGCTTCAATAAGTTTTTTAACATCAGCCATCGATGCTAAAACTCTAAGTTCGATTTGTGAGTAGTCAGCACCTAAGAAGTATGTATCTTCTTTAGAAACAAATATTTTCCTTATTTGTCTACCTTCTTCAGTTCTAATCGGAATATTTTGTAAGTTAGGATCTAAAGAAGATAATCTACCTGTTGTGGTTAACGCTTGATTATAAATCGTATGTACTTTTCCATCATCAAATAGGTTTTGTTCTAAACCAATGATATATGTTGAATATAGTTTTGTTAATTGTCTATAATCAATAATTTTTTCAATGATTGGATGTTTACCTTTTAGTTTATTTAAAACATCAACATTGGTTGAATATCCAGTTTTAGTTTTTTTACCGTTAGGTAGATTTAAATCTTCAAAAAGGACCTCTCCAAGTTGTTTTGGACTTGAGACATTAAACGCTTTACCAGCAAGTTTAATAATATCTTTTTCTAAGATTTCGATACGTTCATTTAGGTCTTTTTTCTGTTTGTTTAACTCTTCTTGATCAACATTTAACCCTTCATATTCCATATCCGCTAAGACATGAGAAAGTGGTAGTTCAATATCAATGAGTAAATGGAACTGTTCTTGCGTTTTTAATTCTTCAATGAGTTTATCTTTTAATAGATAGATTGCTTTTGCTTTAGATGCAATATGTCTATAATATACATCTTTTTCTGGTAAGCCTTTTTTAGCACCTCTACCATAAATCGTTTCATCATATTGAATATCTTCATAATAGAAATTAGAAACAATACGTTTAAATTCTTCTTTTCCTAAATGTGAATTGATTAAATATGCTGCAAGTAATAAATCAAAAGATGCATTTTTAATATTTAAACCTTGCCATAATAGGAATACTTTAGTCGCTTTTAAATCGTAAACATATTTTTGATATGTGTCATCATTTAAATACATTTGGAAATTGAGTGATGATAATGCAACATCTGGATGAATGACATAGTGTTTTTTCCCATTTGATAGTCCAACACCCCAAAGTTCAGCTTTGTGATAGTTGTAATCACTAAACTCAAAATGAACTGCTAGATCTTGATTTAAGATGTTTTCTAATGTTTTTTCATCTTCTATTTCTTGATATTCCCAGCTGGTATCTTCTTGTTGCACCGGTTCTTCCATTTTTCTAACAAAAACATGTAGATCTAGATCCTGATAAAAACGGATGAGTTCATCTGTTTTTGTTGGTTTTTTCTCAATATTTTCTACATGATAATCGATATCACAATCAAGTTGAATGGTTACTAAATCTTTACTCATGATTGCACTATCTCTATGTTCTCTAATGCGTTCGCCAAGTTTACCTTTAATTTCATCTTGATGCTCTAATATATTCTCTAATGTTTCGTATTCTTTTAATAGTTTAATTGCAGTTTTTTCACCAACACCAGGAATTCCTGGAATGTTATCTGAAGGGTCACCCATGAGTGCTTTTAAATCAATCATTTGATGATGTGTTAAATCATAGGTTTCTTTTAAAAACTTAGGGTCAAAGTCATGAACTTCTTTCATACCTTTTTTAAGAAGATGAACTGTGATTTGATCATCAACTAATTGTAGTAAATCCTTATCACTTGAATACACATCAACATGATAGCCTTTTTGGCTTGCTTCTTTAGCAAGTGTACCAATAATATCATCTGCTTCATATCCAGCTTTAGAATATGCAGTCACACCATTTAACTCAATGTACTGATTAACTAAAGGAATTTGTTCAGCAAGTTCTTCTGGCATCTTTTGTCTGCCAGCTTTATATCCTTCATAAGCAAGATGTCTTTTCGTTGGTTCTTTGGTATCAAAAGCAACTAAAACATGCTCAGTATCATCTGTCACTATTTTTTCAAACATACCGACAAATGCAAACACTGCATTTGTATATGTTCCTTTAGATGATTGCATGAGTTTAGCGCCTGGATAAGCCGTTGCGTAATAAGCTCTAAATAGTATGGAATTACCATCGATTAGTGTAATCTTCTTCATCATATCATACCCCTTTATTTCATTTTAACATGTGATTGTCAAATACTTTTCCACATTATTTGTGGATAATTAAAAAGGATCAACGTATCCTAAATTGACCCTTTCCTTTACCTTTTCCCTTTTTGGTTTTTTGATTTTGAAAAGCTTGAGTAGGATTTTTTGATAAGCTTTCTAGTTGTCTTTCATCCATATTCATCATTTTTTTCATCATCTTTTTTTGTGCATCTAATGCTTGTCTTAAACGGTTAAGTTCTGCGACACTCATGCCTGCACCTTTAGCAATTCTTTCCCTACGTCTTGAACTTTGATCAATTAACTTAGGATCTTTACGTTCTTTTTCGGTCATTGATGTAATTAATACACCCATTTTTTCAAATTGCTTATCATCGATGTTTGCTGCTGCATCTTTGATTTTACCCATACCCGGCATAAAACCTAAGATTTTACTCATTGAACCCATACGTTTGATCATCTTAAACTGTTTTAATAAGTCGTTATAATTAAACGTATCACTCATGAGTTTTTCCATCATGTTTTTAGCTTCGTCTTCATCAATTGCATCGGTTGCTTTTTCAATTAATGTTAAAACATCACCCATCCCTAAGATTCTTTGAGCCATACGCTCTGGATGGAAGACTTCAAATGCATCCATTTTCTCACCTGTTGATGAGAACTTAATTGGAATACCTGATACTTCTTTGATCGATAATGCAGCACCACCACGGGTATCGCCATCCATTTTCGTTAGGATTGCACCTGTAGCATTTAATTGATCATGGAAACTTTTCGCAACGTTCGCTGCATCTTGTCCAGTCATCGCATCTACCGTTAGTAATATTTCATTTGGATTTGCAATCTTTTTAACATCTAGAAGTTCTTGCATCATGTTTTCATCGATGTGCAGGCGTCCTGCAGTATCGATAATCACGACATCATATTTATTTTCTTTCGCATATGCAAGTCCATTTTTAACAATTGTTCTTGCATCTATTAATCCTTCTTCATAAACTTCAATATCTATTTGTTTACCAATCGTTACCAATTGGTCAATCGCAGCCGGACGATAAACGTCTGCAGCAATAAACAAGACCTTTTTCTTTTCAGCCTTTCTAATATAAACACCAAGTTTACCAATTGCTGTTGTTTTACCAGTCCCTTGAAGACCGATTGTCATAATGGTTGTAATACCGTTAATATTATATCTAATACCTTCAGCTTCATCTCCCATGACACGTTTTAATTCATCATGAACGATTTTTACAACTTGTTGACCAGGATTTAATCCTTTTAAAATCTTTTCTCCAACAGCTTGTTCCTTGACATGATTAATAAATTGTTTAACAACTTTAAAGTTAACATCTGCTTCAAGAAGGGACAATCTCACTTCGCGCATCATCTCATCGATGTCTTTTTCTGTTAAAAAACCTCGACCAGTGATTCTGCGCATCGCCATTTGTAATCTTGAAGATAATGAATTTTCTGCCATTATTCATCCAACTTTCTTAGCTCATCAATCAACTCTTTACATTCTTTAGTTTGAAGTTGATCCATGATTTCTAATCTTTTTTGTTTCTTTTCTAATAATTTGAGCTTTTCTTCATAAGAAAAAAGATGTTGTTCAACTTTTTTGAGTTGATCAAAAATTGCATTTCTGCTCACATCAAGAAGTTCTGCAATTTCTTGTAGCGAATAATCTTCTTGATAGTAATATTTAAAATATTCTATTTGTTTATCTGTAAGTAATGTTTGATAAACATCAAATAGCTCATTTAATTGTTCTTTTTTCTCTAAAGTTTCCATAGATACCTCTTAGAAGAAATCTTCAAATAATCCGTATATATATTGCTCAATATCAAAATAGACTAAATCATCTATTTTTTCGCCTAATCCTACATATTTAATCGGTAAGTCATATAAGTGTCTAATTGCTAAAACAATACCACCTTTAGCTGTACCATCTAATTTGGTTAAGATAATACCTGATACATCTGTAGCTTCTTTAAAGACCTCTGCTTGTCGCATCCCGTTTTGACCTGTGGTTGCATCAATCACAAGTAATGTTTCTTGTGGAGCGTTGGGTAAAGTCTTTTGAATGACTCTTTTCATTTTTTCTAATTCTTTCATGAGGTTAACTTTCGTTTGAAGTCTACCTGCAGTATCACATAAAATAATGTCATACTTTTCTTTTTTAGCAAGTTCTATTGCATCATAAATGACACTTGATGGGTCGCTACCTTCACCTTTTGAAAAGACAAATGTATTGCTTCTTTGACCCCAAATTTTTAATTGCTCAATTGCACCAGCTCTAAATGTATCACCAGCAACCATCATGACTTTTTTGCCTTCATTTTGAAGTTGTTTTGCTAGCTTGCCTATGGTTGTTGTTTTACCAACACCATTGACACCTACAAAAAGATATACATTAAGTTCACCTTCATCATAGTTAAGTTCAGTATTTAATAAATCACCTTTTAGATATATTTCAAACATCTTATCAACAATCATTTCAGCCAAATCATTAGGATCTGTGATGTGTTTGTTTTCAACATCAGCTCTTAAAGATTCTATAAAATAAACAACTGTATCTACACCAATGTCAGCTTGAATAAAGATATCTTCAAGTGCGTCAAAAAGGTCATCGTTGATGACTTTTGATTTACTTAATATTTCTTTTAAATCTCCTAGGTTTTCTTTAGTCTTATGTAACCCAAGAGCATATTTATCATTTTTTTGTTTTTTACCAAATAATTTTTTAAATAATCCCATCGTTAACCTCTCATATAATCCTAAGATATTATACCATAAGAAAAAGAAAACCGAAAGTTATTCTTTCGGTAAGTTTTTAACAAAACTAAGCAGTTCATCAAAGTTTAGATGTTGGCTCATTTCATCAACATATTCAGCATAAATGATCTTTCTATTTTGATCTAAGACGAATACGCTTCTCGCTTGTAATCTAAGTTCTTTGATATAAGTTCCATACTTATTTGCGAAATCTAATTCGATATAATCACTTAATGTAATTACATTTTCCATACCAGCATTTCCACACCATCTTGCTTGTGCACTTGGTAGGTCATTAGAAATTGTGATGACTGTTAAATCTTCAATTTCAGATAGTTCTTGATTCACTGTTCTAGTTTGTCTATCACAAACAGTTGTATCAAGTGATGGAACAACGTTTAAAATGATGTATTTTGATTTATAATCAGATAAGTTCACATATTCATTTTTATGGTTTAATGCCTTAAAATCCGGAGCAATATCTCCAACTTTTTTTGTATCACCAATCAGTGTTACAGGTTTGCCTTTAAATGTTTTCATACGAGACACTTCCTTCTAAAGTCTTAACAATATTATAACATATATTTATTTTGTTTTCATAAAAAGCGGTCTTCTGAAAAAGTTCAGAAGACCTATTAAGGGGATTTTGTGTACTTTCATACACGAAATAGGGGATAAGTAACATCCATTTTTTTGGATGCATAGATATATTATCACTTTTTAATTTGTTTGTAAAGCCTATCGATTATTTTGCGTCATTATCTTGCTTGTTATCATCATTTTTGATGTATCTACACTTTGGAAAGCCGCTACATGCAATAAATTCACCATATCTTGATTTTCTAACAACAAGTGGTTTTCCGCATTTTGGACATAATTCATCTGTCATTTTTGGTTCAATTTTCTTCATGTTTTTTTGTGCATGTTCAACCATAGGAATAAAACTGTGATAAAACTTAGATACGATTTCAACACCTGATTCTTTAGCTTCAGCAATCTCATCTAGTTTCTTTTCCATTTTTGATGTGTAATCTACATTAATAATTTTATGGAAGAATTCATCTAACTCTTTAGCAGTTAATTTACCTTGATCAGTTGGAATGAATCTTTTGTGTTCCATATGCACATAAGCTCTATGCTTTAACGTTTGAATGATCGATGCGTATGTTGATGGTCTACCAATACCTAAAGATTCCATTTCTTTAATAAGGGTTGCTTCTGAGTATCTTGCTGGAGGTGTAGTTACCTTCTCAATAGATGTCACTTTCTTAGCGTTAATTTCTTGGTTAAGTTCAAGTTTTGGTAAGAGTTTATCTTTATTTTTTTGCTCTTCAAAGACTTTTGTATGTCCATCAAAGATTAAGATTGATCCATCTAAATGATAGATATTACCGTTAGAATCTAATGAAATCTTTGTGCTTTCAAATACTGCATCACTCATGAGCGATGCTAATGCTCTTTCATAAATTCTACGATATAGTTTTGCTTCATCTTTATCAAGATAAGCTTCCATCATTTCAGGAGTTCTTGAAACTGATGTTGGTCTAATAGCTTCATGGGCATCTTGTGCATTTTCTTTTGTTGATGTTTTGTAATGTCCTAAATATTTTTTGCCATAATGAGATTCAATAAATTGATTAGCTTCTTCAATAAATGGTTGTGCTAATCTGTTTGAATCTGTACGCATGTAAGTAATTAAACCGACGAGTTCACCATCAATATCAATACCTTCATAAAGTTTTTGTGCAACCATCATGGTTCTACTTGCACTCATATATAGGTTATTAATCGCATCTTGCTGTAAAGTAGATGTAATAAATGCTGGTTTTGATTTTCTTTTTGTAGTCTTAGTTTTAATATCAGAAACTTTAAATGGATTTGTAGATGTTTCTACAATTTGATCTGCTTCTTCTTTAGATAATCGTTTTTTCCCTGGAATATGATATGCTGCTTTAAAATGTGGAAAATCAGCTTCTATTTCATAATATGTCTCAGGAATAAATGCTTCTATTTCTTTTTCTAGGTCTACAATCAGTTTTAACGCGACACTTTGGACACGACCTGCTGATTTAGATTTAATTTTAGATTGTAATAGTTTTGATAGTTTAAAACCTATGATACGGTCTAAAATACGTCTCGCTTCTTGAGAGTTAACTAAATCTTGGTCAATCTTTCTTGGATGACTTAATGCTTCAGTAATTGCTTGTTTAGTAATTTCTCTAAAAACGATACGGTTATTTTCATTTGGATCTAAATCTAAGATTTGAGCAAGATGCCAGCCAATTGCTTCACCTTCTCTATCTTGGTCGGTTGCGATTAAGACTTCGCGACCTTTAGCTTTAGATTTTAGTTCTTTGATTAACGTGTTTTTTCCTGGAATGACTTTATAGCTTGGCTGAAAATTATTTTCAATATCAATGCCTAATCCATCTTTTCCAGAAGTTGCTAAATCTCTAACGTGCCCTTTTGATGATAAAACAAGTACGTCATTTCCGACATAACTTGCAATCGTTTTTGATTTTGATGGAGATTCAACAATGATTAATCTTTTCTGACTCATATATACACTTCCGTTTCCATATCTATTATAGTAAGTAAATTTTTAAAGTCAAGCAAAAAGAGTACGCTTTTTTTTATATATATTTATATAATATATATCTTTTTTTCATTTTATTTTAGAGGTTTTATATCTGTTTTTACTCTAAAAGAAAAAAGACGAAATCATGTTTCATCTTTTAAGTACTCTAACATTGTAAGTTCTCTTTTAACCCAAGGTATATTTTTTGTATCCTTATATAAGAGAGATTGATTTTGCATAATTGCATCATCTAATGATATGTGAATCACTTGATAATCATAGGTGATTTCATAATCACTTAATCTTTGTTCACCGATATGATCATAGATTTCACAAGTATAATATTTTGATTCCATATAAAAGACTTCATGATCATTAAATGTTGATTTACGCTTTTCAATAATCATTCCATAAGGTTTAACAGAATCTTTAATAATCGTAAGACCTGTTTCTTCTAGAACTTCCCTATATAATGTATCGATATCAGATTCATTTTGTTCTTGTCCACCACCAGGAAACTTTATATCCTTATATAAGAGACTTTGAATCATCAAATATTGATCATCTTTTTTGATGATTGCTCTAACGGCAGTTCTTTTAAAAAGTTGATCATTTTGATCATAGTTTTGATCATCCAAAAAGCGTATGATCTTCATACTTTTTTCTCATTTCTTCTTTAATCATCGATTTGATCGGTTCATATGATTTTCTATGAATAGGGGTATATCCATATTTTTTAATCAATTCGATGTGTTCTTTTGTACCATAGCCCTTATGTTGTTTAAAGTTATACTGTGGAAAGATTTTATCCATTTCTATCATGTACTGATCTCTTGTTGTTTTTGCGATAATGGATGCTGCAGCAATACTAATGGATTTTTGATCGCCCTTAATGATGGATTCACTTGGAATATCAATTTCCATTGGCATCGCATCAATGAGTAAAAATTCTGGTTTGATTTTTAATTGTTTAATAGCTGATTGCATAGCTTCTCTTGCTGCTCTATAGATGTTAATACGATCAATTTCTTCAACAGATGCAATCCCTATACCAATAGCAAGCGCATGTTCTTTTATTTCTTCAAGTGCTTTTTCTCTTTGTTTTTCCGTTAATTTTTTTGAGTCATCAACAAGATCTAGTTTCGCACCCTTTTTTAAAATAACTGCAGCTGCAACCACAGGTCCTGCCAAAGGACCTCTACCAGCTTCATCAATACCAGCTATATATTTAACGCCTTTTTCATAGAGTAAGTCTTCATAATGATATAAATTATATGCTGTCAAATGATAGACCTCCTAGTTGTTTATTTCTAATATCTGTTAATATCGTATGATAAACACGATCATAATCGATTTCATTACCCTTGAGTAATGCACCTCTTTTAAGACCAATTTGATCTAACATAGAAACATAATCATACATATCTAGTGGGATATCATATCTTTCAAGTAATCGTTTAGGATAATTTGCTTTTAAGAAATCAAGTGCATAATGACATACATCATCAATTGGTATAATATCATCTTTAATTGCGCCAGTGATTGCTAGGTGATATCCAACTTTTTTATCTTCAAATTTTGGCCATAAAACTCCAGGTGTGTCTAACAACTCAAAATCATCACCTAACTTGATCCATTGTTGTGCTTTAGTAACGCCAGGTTTATTTCCTGTTTTCGTCGCTTTTTTCTGCGATAAAGCATTAATAAGGGTTGATTTACCAACATTTGGTATACCTAAAATCATGGTTCTAATCGGTCTTGGCTTTAAGCCTTTCGCTTTTTCTCTATCTAGTTTTTCTTTAAGTACCAATTTTGCACGATCATAGATTTTTTTTGTGTTTATTTGTGATTGTGCATCAATCTTTAAGCCTTCATACCCTAAAGATTGATAATAACTCATATGCTTATTTAATATCTGAGGATCCGCTAAATCCATTTTATTAAATAATAATAAAATAGGTTTGTGTTTCACTGTTTTTAATATTTCAGGGTTCATCGATGATAATGGAAGTCTCGCATCTAATAATATCATCACCATGTCCATGAGTTTAAGTTTCTCTTTGATTTCTCTAAAGGACTTAAACATATGTCCTGGATACCACTGAATTTGTTTTTCAGTTAGTTTTTTATCCATGTGATATACCTCCTAGAGGTGATAATTTATAAATCGCTTTCCCAATCATATCTTCTTCATGAATCGCACCAATATTCCTACTATCATATGAAAAGGATTCATTATCTCCAAATGCAAAGTATTGATGATCTCTTAATTGATTGTTTGCGTCTAAATAAGAGAGCATTTTTAAACGACCTGCATTGTCGACTTCATAGATTTGGAAATATTGATTTTGATAGACGATACCATTGATTAAGATATGATAATGTTCTGTTTGATCGATTTGTTCAAAAGTAACCGTATCTCCTGGAACTGCAACCACGCGTTTAACAAAATAAACTTGATCTTGGTCACTATATTCGCTAGATTGATTTACTTGTCTACCTGATGTATCTAGATAACGATCTGTAATATGTACAATGACAACATCATTTCTTTCTGGTGTGTAATTAAAATGATACATCAAAACTCTTTCACCATCAACAAGGGTTGACTCCATCGATTTACCTTCAACATTTGTTGGTAAAACGAAAAACATGAAGATCATTAAAATGAGCATCATGGAAATGCTTAAAAACGAAACCCAATCAAGGATCTCGTGTTTATGTTTTTGTGCAAAACTTATTGTTTGAACAGGCGTATCATCTGAATCTAAATCTTCTTCTTCGATTTGTTCAATCTTTATCTCTTCTTTTTTTAATCTGAAATGAAAGATACTAAATCCTATGGATATGAGCGCGATTGCTGATGATATCCAGTAAATCGTTGTTGTCCATCCAATGTTTAATCTACTTACGTCTAAAGCATAAAGCAATATATTGAAGATGATTAAGATGACTGCGATAAATAAATTGATATATGCTCTTTTGAGTGTCATAGATTTCACCTTTTCTAGTTTTCTTCTTTTCCTAATATCGTATTGAGTTCTCTCATATTGACCAATACTTCTCTAGCTTTTGTACCTTGAGAAGCAGATACAATGTGATAATACTCAAGCATTTCTACTAATTTTTGAGCACGGTTAAAACCGATTTCAAATTGTTTTTGAATACTGTTAATCGATGCGTTATTTGAATCAACAACAAAATATGCAACATCTTCAAAGAGTTCATCAGATGCAATTTCTTTAAGTTCTGCTTGTTGTTTTAAAGCTTCATGTTCAAAGATATAGTTTTGTTCATAGCGTTCTCTAATATAATCAGTCACCGCATAGATTTCTTCATCAGGTATATATGCACCCTGTAGACGATGAGGTCTATCAGATTTCTTAAACAACATATCTCCTTTTCCAAGTAGTGTTTCTGCACCTGCACCATCTAAAATAGTTGTTGAATCCACAAATGAAGCAACTTTAAATGCAATTCTTACTGGAATATTTGATTTGATTGTACCTTTAACAACATCCGTTGTAGGTCTTTGGGTTGCAACTAATAGATGGATACCTGCTGCTCTTGCTTTTTGAGTAATTCTTTGAATAGCATCTTCTACTTCATGTGCTGCAACCATCATTAAATCAGCTAACTCATCAATAACGATGACAATATAAGGCATTTTTGGATCATCGATTAAACCACGCTTAACATTATCATTAAATGATCTGATATCTCTTGCTCTACTTTGTGAGAATTTTTGATATCTTCTTTCCATTTCATCAACCGCCCAATTTAATGCTTGAGCTGCCATTTTCGCATCGGTGATGACAGGAGTCACTAAATGTGGTAAATCATTGTATGGTGTTAATTCAACCATCTTAGGGTCGATTAAAATAAGCTTTAAGTCCTCTGGAGAGTTTTTTATCAGTAAACTGACTAAAATTGTGTTCACACAAACACTCTTACCACTATTTGTAGCACCAGCAATTAATCCATGAGGCATTGCTTGAATATCTGCATAAATATTTTCACCATCGATATCAACACCTAATGCTACTTTTAATGGATGTTCTTTATCATTATAAAAACGAGGATCATCAACGACATTACCAAATGCAACAATCTCTGTTTTCTTATTAGGAACTTCTAGTCCTACAAATGGTTTTCCTGGGATTGGTGCTTCAATTCTAATCGATTTAGATGCAAGGCTCATCATTAAGTTATCACTAATTGATAAAATTCGTTTGACGTTAACACCTGGTTCTAACGCAATTTCATAACGTGTAACCGTTGGTCCTTTTTTACTTGATTTAACTTCACCTTCAATACCAAACTGTTGTAATGTTGCATTAATTACATCAATTTGATCAAGTAACCATCGTGGTTGCTCGTTTGTATCTCTTTCTTTTTTGGAGAAGATTGAAATACTCGGGTATTGATAATTTTGTTTTTTCTCAAGTACAGGTCTTTCCTCAGTTTCTGATACTCTTGGATTTTCTTTATCTTGTAAAAATCCAAACTCAGAAGTAACAACTGGTTTAGATGGATCAGCTTTTTCTCTTTGATATGTTTCTACTTTAGGTTCATAAGTCTTTTGTTCTTCCTCAGGTTTTGCATGAAAGACTTGACGCTGTGGTTGAGGTTTAACTTCAGGTTTTGCTTTAAATGGGAAATCATCAACCTTTGGTTTTTCTTGTGTTGGTTTACGGTATTTAGAACCAGAACCAATAGGTGATATGATTTTTGGTTTTTCTTCATGTTTTTCGTCTGGTATATTCATATCATCATAATTTGTCGGTCCAAAAATCTCGTCTCTTGTCTTATTAGAGACGATGTTAGTGAACTCATAATATTTAGTGCCATATTTTTCAATTGCTTCTTGATCAGACATTTTATGTTTTGTTCTAAAAGCATCAAATCTTCTTTTAGTATCTCCAGTATTTTTTACCGTAAATGGAACAGTAACAACATCTTTAACTCTACGGCCAAAAATAGGAGAGACAAATCGATCAGATTTATAGACTTGTTTTCCTCTTATACCTTCAATTTTAGCAAACTGAAATATAACAAAAGGATCTTTTTTTATCGGCTGTTCTAAAACTTCTCTTTGTTTTTTCATGATTCCTCACCCGCTTTTTCCAAATCTTCGGTCAATTCATTATAAATATCATCAACACCAGTATCAATTGTCTTTTCAATATTAAAGACTTTCTTACTATAGATTTTATATGTTTCTTCACCTGTAATCGCAATAATCGCTAATCCAATTCGGATCATAATAATGTTCATTGCAGTTTCTTTTGTTAGCTTTCTTACCCAGTACACAGGGTTTACTGCATTCATCACCGCAACAGCTGTCTTGGTAACTTTAGAATATTTTCTAGCAGCTTTTACAAATTTATTTTGATCAATCTTTGTCTTCGTTTCATTTAGTTCATATATTCTAGCAAGGGTCAATCCTCTAGTCATGCGTAATATCTTTCCTTGTAACAACACTTCGATACGGTCTGTGATATAATGTGCTAAATTTAAGCTTTCATCTACTGTAAGTTCTAAATAAGGATATCTTGATTTTGGATAAAACTTCTTAGAAATATCAACAGTTAACTCAGCTGCGATATTTTGAAGATGTTTAGCATATCCAACTTCATTTCGAATATCCTTATCTTTAAATTGAGATTGAGCATCTTCAATTAACCATTTAATCTCTTCTTCGTCAATATCGGTTTCATCTGCATGTCTTAATTTAAGACCCTTATTTAAACTTTTTAAAACTGCATAAAGATAAATAAGGAGTAATAGGAAAAATCCAAAACTCACTCCAATAATAAAACTGATTAACAACGAAAAATCAATGGTAATAGGACCAATATCAAGATATATAAACACATCATCAACTCCTATTACGTATTATATCATTAAAATGATATATCATAAAGATTATACAAATGAAAAAGTTGAACCGAAGTTCATCTTTTTCTAGTTTATATCATTATAAAATGTGAAAATAACCATATCTACTTGAACATCTCCATTTGTTAAAAACGAAAGATCCATCGAATCAATATAATAAATGGTGGTCATGTCGATGATAGACTCCATAAATGATAAAGCTTTGATATATCAAAACCTTATCATTTTGCAGTACCAACACAAGTAAGAGTAGATTCTGATGAACCTGATGACTCAGATTCAGAAATTGTATTTACATATCCAAAATTGAATTAAGGCGACAGCCTTTTTTCTTTATCTTTACATCTAATCCCTTGTAAAAAAACTAATATATGAGATAATAAGATGAGGTGAAAATTATGCAACCATATTTAATCGCATGTGACCTAGATGGATCACTATTAAACAACCAAAGTAAATTAACTGAAAAAACAATTAAAGTCTTAAATCATTTGCATTTATTAGGACATAAAGTTGTCATTGCTACAGGGAGACCCTATGGTGGTGCAATCGAAATTTATCATCATTTAGGTATACCTAATCCGATGATTAATGATAATGGAGCAACCATAGAAAACCCTTCAAATCCAAAGTTTCCTAAACAAAGAACACTCATACCTAATGATATTATGCATGACATCTTTAGACATGCAAAACCAATTTTAAAGTCTGCTTTTTTTAGTATAGAAAAAACTGTCTATGCTTACAAATATGAACCAAAACTTGAAGAAATTTTTGCAGGATTAGCTTTTTCAAATGAAATTGTAGAAGGCGATTTTACTGAGCTAGATGTTGAACCTTCTGGACTCATATTTTTAGTAGACTCTATGCAAAAAGAAAATCTTGAGCATTACATAAAAGCAAATTATGATGACACTATTTCATTTAGACTATGGGGTGCTGGACATAGGCATGCTATATATGAGATCTACTTAAAGCATGTTTCAAAATCATCTGCACTAAAATATCTTCTAGATTACTATAACATTGAAAAAGATCGTTTAATTGCTTTTGGTGACGGCATTAACGACCTTGAAATGATTAGAGATGCTGGCATAGGTGTGATGATGAAAAATGGCAACTGGGAACTAAAAGGTGTTGCTAAAGATGTCACAGAATTTACGAATGATGATGATGGCATCGCTAAGTATTTAATTAAATTTTTCAATCTTAAAGAACAGTTATTTTAACTGTTTTTTTATGCATAAAAAAAGAACAAAGTCTCAAGGGGGAGTCGAGACTTTGTTCATTCATTTGTGGCCAAAATGATAAAAAAAAGTTTTAGGATCCGACCACATTAAAATTGTATCATAAAGTTATTGTTATTGTGAAGTTATTTTGAAATTTTTTCTATTTTTTATTTTTAATGGCATATTATGTTATTTTATAAATAAAAACTCCAAATATCGGAGTTATATTTTTGTGGCGATGCAGGAGGGATTCGAACCCCCGACCGACGGCTTAGAAGACCATAGCATACTCAAAACACCTAATGAGGTGTTTTTTCTTTATTGGAGGTCTATATGACAGTTGATCTAATTCTAAGAAAGGTTGAAGCTGAAAAAGATGTTGCACCTAGATTCGGAAGCTATCGACTGTACTCATTTTTGATGGATTTACTTAATGATCCACAAAAAGTTAGAGATATACTTCTAAATGAGTTTAACTTTACTAAAACAGATGCATCAAATGTTGCGTCCAGATATAACTATTACAACCGGATTAAAGCATAGTGCGAGGATGTGCTTTTTATTGAAATTAAAGTCTTAATTCCAGCTATATAAAGGTGTCCTCGCAGCTCACCTTGTATGGCTGGCATTAGGACTTTAAATCTTTGCGAGGGAGGTAAAATATAATGTCCGATAAAAAAATGGGTAATAATTTAAAAGCTGTACAAAATTCATTACGTGCAGAAGCATGTTCAAAGGCTATGCTTAGAGATAGCAAGTTTGCTAAAGATGATGGATTAGAACGTGAGAAATTGCATATACATCCAGGTCAATTACAAATGCATCTATTTCCAGTCTTTAAAGTGGAGGTAGACTGATGGATAAAATCACTCATGAAAAAGCAATAAAAGAAATTAAAGATATTGATCTATTTATTGGTCATAATGGTGATGGTTACACAACAACATTAAAAGAATATATCACACAACAAGAAAAAAAAGATGATTTGTTAAATTTGTATGTTAATTATTCAAGAACATATGAAACTCTATTCATCAAATTAAAAGAAGATCAGAATTTTAAATGTTCAGAGTATTATTCAGGACTACTAAAAGAAATACAAAGACTATCTAATAAAATCACTAAAGCTTGGAGCGATCTATATGAGTGAAATAACACACGAAAGAGCTAAAGAGGTTGCAAAAGAATATTCTTACTTCTTCTGGTTACAATACATAGAAAACCAAGAAGAAAGAGATGAGTTATCTAAAGCAAAAGATGAAATCATAAAACTTTATAGACAATATGTATTTAGTGATAAGTTATCTGAACGAATTTCAATTAGAGAAAAAATCACAGCATTGGAAATAAAGTATCATCTAAGAAAACTAGATTGTGAGGTATCTGTATGACTTTATCTATACTAGCAATTATATTAGCTGGAATAATCGGAGGATCACTCTCAGTTTTAGCTATTAGAATTATTGAGAATAAATGGAGTCGTATCAAATGATTGACTTAAACGAAAGAGCTAAGATGATGCGGATCGCATCTGATAGTATTCATTCAAAGTATAAAGACAAACTATCTGATAAAGAGATGGTTTGCATATTAGCACAGTTATTAAAGAGCTTAATCAAATATAGAGCTCATGAAGTATAAACGTTCATTTTTCTCTTGTTGATGGTGCATCGTACTAACAGAACCTGACGATGTTAAATGGTATAGGGCGAGTCAATATTCATCAGCCATCAAGGAAAAAATTAAAGGAGTATTATATGAGATATACAACTTATACCATGGAACATGCAAAACGTTCATGGATAAACAAACTAATTAAAAAGTATTATGTCTATCATAGAGGTGGTTGGGGCTTTGGTCACATAGATCAAAGAGTTATTATGGAAAGAACAGGCTTATCATATCCAGGATGGTTAAAGATACTCAATGGATCAGATATGAAAGTATCGACACTTATAAAAATATGTGATGTTTTCAACATCCCTGTTGAAGTTGCGATTCAGCATGAAAGCGAGTATCTAGTTGCTGCAGGTAAACTAGAGTTAATGATATCGAAAATATAAACTCAAGTTAATAATCTCCTGGAGATAGTAAACTTAAGTTTATCTATAGACAATGAAAGGACATCATATGAAACAATCTGATACAGTAAATCACTTAGATAAAAAAATAGAAGCTCTAGCAATGGCTGACCCAATGATTATACTTAATATGTACTGTAAAAACCTAGATGACTCATTAAAAAAGGATGTCATCAAGTTATACCAGGATCATATCGAAGTATCAACAGCAATCCTAAACGCTATGTTACTCTTTGTGCTCAAATATAAAGAGGGTTATGTACCACATTATACTTATCTTGCATCTGCACTCAACCAGTGGTTAAAACACGTTAAAACACCCAAGGATGCATTATTAAAACTTACTAGACAAAAATCAAATGTCGTCTATAAGAAAAAACAAGCTCATAAAGTATCAGAGCCTGATTGGATGGACGATTATGTTAAAGAATTAGAAGCTATGGAAGAATAAAAAAACTTTAGATTTTATAAGGAGTTTACATGACACAAGCTTATCAACTTTCAAGTAAAAAATCGAATAAATTTCCTAATCTAAAGATACATCCGTATTATATGAGAAATGGATCAACTAGCTTCTACGCAAGCCCAAATGTTGAAGTATGGAATAAAGTGCTGCATCTACTGATATACATCTATAGAACGAAAGGCATCTTATTTATATCAAACACTGGTATCGTTAAATGGTTAAACCAATACGGTGCAAATGTTACTATCCATGGAGTCAAACAAGCAATAAGAAAGCTTAGAGACATGGGTCTTGTGTTAGATGTCGACGAGTGCGATTATCATGTAAAGGATGAAAATTTACGTCTTACTAATGGACGTATTTTGAAGTTGAATGTACCAAATATTTTGGATCATCTTCGTGTTGTTACTCTAGATGATGCACTATACAGAGATGCACGCAAAAAATCGCGTGTAAGACGTCTGATTAGAAAAAAGATGTATTCACTCGTTGACTGGGTTAACATCAAAAAAAATAACCTAAAAGAAGCTTACAATGCATATGTTATTATTCAACAAAAGAAATACTTTAGCCCTGAAGAAAAAAATCAAGAGATCACATTAGAATCATATCAGATGATGGAAGAAGATATCTATAACATGATCGCAGTTATATATGATGAAACAGATGTGGGGGTAATCATGAACTAAATAGCCAAAAATAGCCTTTAAAGAGAGGTTGTTTTGACGTTGATAAATCATATCAGATAGAGAAAAAAACTGCAGAAATCACTCAAAAACGACTCTAAACACTTGGAAAAAAATATCCAGGTGTTTTCTTTTTTTATTTTGATAGTAAGTGTAAACCATCTCAACAAGAAACCGTACACCTTTCTAGAAACCGTAGACACAAAATGCTTTATCTTTAGTATTACTACTCTTTTAAGTCTTGTATATCTTTAAAAATATAATTCTATTATTATGTCTAGAGAAAGGACCGAAAGATGTTACAGAAGTTATCCGAAAATGGATCTCGCTGATGACACCATACAAACATCTAAGCGTTCTTGGATTATAAAAACCTTGATAATGACTGATAAAGCACTGTCGTGCTTAAAAGCCATGCCTATCTCTATGCCATAAAGTCTAATCCCTTAGAACCGATAGGCATGATACTAAACTCATGTGTAATGCTAAACCTCTTAAAAGCGAAAATATGAGATATTCAAAATTAAAGATACATAAAAGTTCACCAATTTTTATGACATGATTGTCATCAATTGGTAAATTGATGGTAGATACACTCAAGTATCAATATAAATGAAAGGAGCAAGTTGATATGGCTAAACGTAAAATCATGAAAAAAAGTAAATCAAGATTGTTTGTATTTTTAGTAGCTCTTGCAGCTTTACTTGTTTTATCAGTATTGTTACCTGTTGTGTTTCCAAATGCTACTGGCTTATTAAAGACTGTCATTGATTTCTTTATTCAAGTGAGAGATCACTTTAGAGAGTTTTGGATGATTTATTCATTCACATTATTAATTGTTTTGGCTTACTTTGCAAAGAAAAAGTAAGTATTTAGTTTTTAAAATCATATTATAAGTTTATAAGGAGAAATTTATATGAAAAAAATTGTATTAATTGTATTAATGATTTTTACATTCTCATTTTCATTAGTTTCTGCATTAGCTGCAGAAAGTTTTGCATCTCATACTGTATATTTTGATACACAAAATGGTGAATATACACACGCATATGTAAATGAATTTGAAAATGTTTTAGCAAATCGAAATCCTGCTTCATTGTTATTTATTGGTGATAGCACTAGTAATGAAGATACAGATTGGGTGTATTTGACATCTCAATATTTAGTTGATCAGATTAATGATTATTCAATAAATTATCGTTTCTTTGATGATACAACAAAGAGCTATAATAGAATAGATTATCTGCAAACTGGTGATGCTGGCGATGCATATGCAACGCTTGATGGTTCATATGGAACTAAAATCCAAACTATTAATTCATCTGCTTTAGCTATTACAGGTGATATTGATATTGCAGTAAAAATTGCTGCTGATGATTATACATCTTCTGCAGGTAAGACTTTAGTTAATAAGATGGGTGCAAGTGATGGTATTAGAGGATATCAATTTAACCTTACTGGAACAACACCTACACCGAGATTTTTATTCTCACCAGATGGTACTACAGTTGTTGATGTCTTTTCTACAGCAGCAGCAACAGTAGAAAATGGACAAGCTATTTGGTTTAGAGTTACATTGGATGTAGATAATGGATCTGCAGGTAATGATGTAAAATTCTATACATCATCTGATGGTTCAACTTGGGCACAATTAGGTTCCACTATAACTACAGCCGGTGTTACATCTATCAATGAAAATAGCCAACCAATATCTTTTGGATCTAGAGATGGCTATCAAAACCTTTGGGCTGGAAAATTTTATGAAGCTGTAATTAAAGATGGTATTGGTGCTGCAGGTCGGGTTGTTGCAAGTCCTGATTTAGGTAATATTAGAACTGGAACATCATTTGAAGATGTTGAAGGTAATATTTACAACATTTTTGGTGGTATTGAAGTTGGATACGGTGCACCTGAATTAACAATATTAAATGCATCAGTAAGTGGTGTAGGAACTTATTATTTCACCGATGAAGCTGTTTTTGATCATGTTGTCACTTTGAATCCAGAAATGACTTTTGTTTCATTAGGGCATAATGAAGGTTTAT
>SWCB01000958.1_pt1 | contig 37357 bp, 31 predicted proteins | sample 4692901 | NCBI WGS metagenome assembly SWCB01 (sample SAMN10267276, study PRJNA491770) | bioreactor metagenome | isolation source: DHS bioreactor inoculated with subseafloor sediment | place: Japan: off Shimokita Peninsula | collected 2006-08 | reverse complement strand
CAATCGTTTATCTATATGTGCCTCAATCCGAAATGGAAATCACATTTCCTGATGATATTTTAATCAGGAATCTGCCCTGAAACCACACTCAGAAAAAATATTACCCATATCTTTGCCGCGGCTTTTTTAAAAGGCCGGATTCTTTTTAACAACTACAAATTCACTTGCCGATGAGGAAAATTGCAATGGTTGACCTGAAAAGTCAATATGAAAAAATAAAGCCTGAAATAGATCAGGCCATTAATGAAGTGATTGATTCTACTGCATTTATCAATGGCCCGGCGGTGAAAAATTTCCAGGAAGACCTGGAGAAGTATCTTGATGTTAAGCATGTGATTCCCTGTGCCAATGGCACAGATGCTTTGCAGGTTGCCATGATGGCGCTGGGCATTAAACCCGGTGATGAAGTGATTACAACCAACTTCACCTTTATCGCCACTGCCGAGGTTATTGCCCTGCTTGGTTATACGCCCGTCGTGGTTGATGTTGATCCGCATACTTTTAACCTCGACCCGGAATCGGTTCGAAAAGCCATTACGCCTAAAACCCGTGCCATAGTTCCGGTGCATCTTTTCGGACAATGTGCTGATATGGAAGCTATGATGAAAATTGCCCGGGAACACAACCTTTTCATTATAGAAGATGCTGCCCAGGCCATTGGTGCTGATTATATTTTTGCCGACGGTAGTCGAAAAAAAGCAGGTACGATAGGACACGTTGGCTGTACTTCTTTCTTTCCAAGTAAAAATCTGGGTTGCTATGGTGATGGTGGTGCCATTTTTACCAACGATGATGAATTGGCCAAACAATTGAGGGTAGTGGTGAATCATGGCATGACAGTTCGCTATTATCATGATTTTATCGGCGTAAACAGCCGATTGGACAGCATTCAGGCTGCGATACTTCGCGTGAAGCTTGCCCACCTGGATGAATATGCGGCTGCAAGAAATTATGCTGCAGATTACTATGACAACGCCTTTAAAAATCATCCGAAATTACACACGCCAGTGCGGTTTGAGAAATCAACACATGTTTTTCATCAATATACCCTTGTTACCGAAGGTGTTGACCGCAATGCCATGCAAGAATTTCTTACGAAAAAGGATGTTCCGGCTATGATCTATTATCCGGTGCCATTGCATATGCAAAAAGCATATCTGGATCCCCGCTACAAAGAGGGTGATTTTCCGGCAACGGAACATCTCTGCAAAACGGTTATTTCATTACCCATGCATACCGAGCTTGATGAAGAACAATTAAAAGTGATTACCGGAGCAGTGCTTGAATTTGTGAATCAATAAAGTAAATACATTAGATAAAAGGGCCGGTTAACTTTACGGCTTTTTTTTAGGAAAATGTAAAATTCTCTTTGTCGGATAAAATAGCTTGCAAAAGCCATTTATTTTAATTATATTTGATAAAAATAACCACGAAGTTTACCCATAACCAAATCAATGGGCATATCTTTGTAAAAAATCAGTGCTATGGATAATAAAAAGGCTGAGGGGCTCAATTATTTTGCACATGAATCGGCCATTATTGATGAAGGCTGCAAAATAGGGGATGGCTGCCACATCTGGCATTTTTCTCATTTGATGACTGGCTCTGAACTGGGTAACAATTGCAACATTGGACAAAATGTTGTGGTATCTCCCGATGTTAAGCTGGGTAATAACGTCAAAGTGCAAAACAATGTCTCTATTTACACCGGCGTTATTTGCGAAGATGATGTTTTCCTGGGGCCGTCAATGGTTTTTACCAATATTGTAAATCCGCGGAGTGCCGTGGTGCGCAAGGGACAATACACAACAACCATCGTTAAAAAAGGTGCCTCAATCGGGGCGAATGCAACCATTGTTTGTGGATATGATATTGGAGAGTTTGCCTTTATTGGTGCCGGCGCTGTCGTAACACGGGCTGTTCCTGCCTACGCTCTGGTCGTAGGGAATCCTGCGCGACAAATTGGCTGGATGAGCGAATATGGACACCGCCTGAATTTTGACCATGAAGGAATTGCCGTTTGTCCAGAGAGTAAAGAAAAGTATAAATTGGCCAAAGGCATCGTTACTAAAATCAATTGATTACCATTTTTTTATGAAAATACTCGTTACCGGTGGAACCGGTTTTATTGGTTCGCATACCTGTGTAGAACTGATTGAGAAGGGCTATGATGTTGTGATTGTTGATGATCTGTCAAATTCCACTGTTGAAGTTATTGACCGCATTGCTGAAATTACCGGAGAAAGGCCTGAATTTCATGAGTTTGATTTAACCGACAAGGACAAAACCAGCGCGTTTTTTGCAAACCATTCAGATTTAGATGGCATCATTCATTTTGCAGCTTTTAAAGCGGTAGGCGAATCCATGTCATCGCCATTGATGTATTACCGTAACAATCTTGAATCGCTCTTAAATATCCTTCAGGGAATGAAGGATCAGGGAATCGCCAATCTGGTATTTTCTTCGTCCTGCACGGTTTACGGGCAACCCGATACCTTGCCGGTGAAGGAAACATCACCCGTTAAGGAAGCCTGGTCACCTTACGGAAATACCAAACAAATGTCGGAGCAGATCATCCGATTCGCAGTTGCTTCTTATGGATTAAAAAGCATTGCCTTAAGATACTTCAATCCCATTGGTGCCCACGAAACAGCATTAATCGGGGAATTGCCGCTAGGTGTCCCTAACAATCTGGTCCCTTTTATCACCCAAACTGCCATCGGTCTGCGGAAAGCGTTGAGTGTTTTTGGTACCGATTACAACACCCCCGATGGCACCGCCATCCGCGATTATATTCACGTGGTTGACCTGGCCAAAGCCCATATTGTAGCAGTTGACCGCATGATTTCGGGAAAGGGAAAAGCTGATTTTGAAATCTTCAATATTGGAACCGGAAACGGGCTCAGCGTGCTTGAAGTGATTCAATCATTTGAAAAAGTAAGCGGACAAAAACTCAATTATCAAATGGTTGAACGCCGGGCCGGGGATATTGAGAAAGTTTGGGCTGATACTTCGTATGCCAATGATGAGCTCGGCTGGAAGGCGGAGAAATCATTGGATGAAATGATGCTTTCAGCCTGGAAGTGGGAACTGGCCCTGGCAGGGAAATGATAATAATTTGTAAAACAATATTCTATGAAAAACATTCTTATCACCGGCGGAGCCGGGTTTATTGGTTCACATGTTGTGCAGCTGTTTGTAAAGAAATATCCTGATTATAATATAGTTAATCTTGATAAGTTGACTTATGCCGGGAACCTGGCCAATCTTTCCGATATCGAAAAATCGCCCAATTATACTTTTGAAAAAGGGGATATCACCGATATGGATTGGATTCAAAAATTGTTTCAGCAATATCAGTTTGATGGTGTAATTCATCTTGCTGCTGAATCGCATGTGGATAGGTCCATTTCAAATCCCATGGAGTTTATCATGACCAATATTGTGGGAACCGTTAATTTACTGAACGCCGCCAGGGAAATCTGGAAGTCAGATTTGGATCAAAAACGGTTTTATCATATCTCAACCGATGAGGTTTATGGTTCATTGGGAGAAGAAGGCAAGTTTTTAGAATCCACCCCTTACGATCCCCGAAGTCCATACTCGGCCAGCAAAGCCAGCAGCGATCATCTGGTGCGGGCATATTTTCACACGTTTCATTTACCCGTTGTCATCTCCAATTGTTCAAATAATTACGGCCCGTTTCAGTTTCCTGAAAAGCTGGTGCCGCTTTTCATTCACAACATCCTTAACAATAAGCCGTTGCCGGTTTATGGCAAAGGAGAGAATGTCCGCGACTGGTTGTATGTGGAAGATCATGCCAAAGCTATTGACCTGATTTTTCATCAGGGCAAAATCGGCGAAACCTATAATATCGGCGGAAACAACGAGTGGCAAAACATAAGCCTCATTAAAAAGCTGTGTGAAATTATGGATCGTAAGCTGGGCAGGGCAGAAGGCGAATCAGCGAAGTTGATAACTTATGTGAAAGACCGTGCCGGACATGATTTGCGTTATGCCATTGATGCTACTAAAATTAAGGAGGAATTGGGTTGGGAGCCTACTGTAAAGTTCACCGAAGGTTTTGAGGAAACCGTTCACTGGTATTTGAACAATGAAGCCTGGTTGAACAATGTTACCTCAGGTGATTATCAAAAATATTATGAGGATCAATACCAGAAAAGGTAATGGATTCAAAGTCCTTCTTTGTTTCCCTGACAGCTTTTTTGGAGGCTTTTGACAAGCCCGGAAGCATCGTTTTGCTCGAAGGCAAACGTAAAATCAAGACCGGGGATGAAGACAAACTATCTCTTTTAGGTCACCTGCTTGCTGAAAGAAGTGCTTTTATGAAATTCAGAAGTGGCAATGCTACCGGTGCGGATGAACTTTTTAGCCAGGGTGTGGCTAATGTTGACCCTTCCCGATTGGAAGTGATTAAGCCTTACGCTTCGCACCGCCCAGCAGCCGAAGTGGGTGCAACTGCCTATTCCATGGATGAAATCAACCTGGCCGAGGAGCCCGAAGTGGTTTATCATTCCAAACAAAATCAGCAGATGGCTGGTCTGGTCGACAAATATATACTGCAGGTTCGTAACCGGCTTACGGTAAAAGCAGCGTATATTCTGCGTGACACCGTAAAAGTTTGTGGCACACGCTCAGGCATTGCGCCAGCTACGGTAGCATTTTTTTATGATGATCTTTCAAATCCCATGCAGGGGGGAACAGGCCACACCATGCAGGTATGCATAGAACGCGGTGTTCCCATCTGTGATCAACAGTCATGGATGAACTGGCTTGTGGAAGGCGCCTGAACTTTATTGAATTACGGGCGTTTAATTCTCTGTACAAATATCATCATCATGAAAATAAGTGCCAGAAATCAAATCAAAGGAACCATAACTGAAATCAAACCGGGGGTTGTTACCGCCAAAATTGTGCTGGATATCGGCGGTGGGAACAAGCTGAGTTCTGTTATTACCATGGACAGTGTGAATGACCTGAACCTCACCGTAGGTGATACAGTTACTGCAATAATAAAGTCAACCGAAGTTATGATTGGGAAAGAATAAAAAAAGCCGGAAAATCCGGCTTTTTATTTATAATCTTGTTATTTAAGCGCTCACGGCTTCAACCTGCGGCGCTATTTTTTTGACCAATCCCTGTAATACTGTTCCCGGACCAACCTCTGTAAAATGGGTTGCGCCATATTCAACCATATTCTGAATCGTTTGTGTCCAGCGCACGGGAGCGGTAAGTTGTGCAATGAGGTTTTCACGGATTTGTGCCGGATCGGTATAAGGTTTTCCGGTAACATTTTGAAATACAGGGCAAAGAGGTGTGTTAAAATCTGTAGCTTTTATAGCAGCTTCCAATTCCACACGGGCAGGCTCCATCAGTGGAGAATGGAATGCGCCACCAACTTTGAGTGGTAAAGCCCTTTTTGCTCCGGCAGCTTTAAGCTGTTCACAAGCCACCTCAATACCTTTTATGGAACCGCTTATGACCAACTGTCCCGGACTGTTGTAATTGGCCGACACTACTACTTCCTGAATATCAGCAAGAACTTCTTCCACACGGTTATCATCAAGGCCCAGGATGGCCGCCATGGTTGATGGTTCCGCTTCACAGGCTTTTTGCATGGCCATGGCGCGGGCATAAACGAGTCTTAGTCCGTCCTCAAAAGAAAGGGCACCGGCGGCAACCAGGGCGGAGAATTCGCCCAGGGAGTGACCGGCCGTCATTTCGGGTTGGAAGCTATCGCCAAGGGTTTTTGCCAGGATAACAGAATGCAGGAAAATGGCAGGTTGCGTTACACGGGTTTGTCTCAAATCCTCATCAGTGCCCGAGAACATCAGGTCAGTAATACGAAAACCAAGTATTTCATTGGCTTTTTCAAACATTGCTTTTGCCTCATCACTTTTTTCATAAAGGTCTTTGCCCATGCCCACAAACTGGGCGCCCTGTCCGGGGAATACATATGCTTTCATGCGTTGATTTTTTTCGTTTTTATGAGTTGCAAAGTTACAAAACAGCCCGGAAGTTCAAAAAAAGGGTTTCCTGCCATGATTCAGGCGGCCTATTCCTGTATTATTTTCAGGTTGGCTGGTTTATCTGAATCAGCAACAAACACCCTGTCGGTAATAAAGAAATGGTGCAACAACTGCGTGGAAATAATTCCGGCCAGCGCCATGTTTTCAGTTTCAGATACCTGTGGGTTTTGTTGAATTTTTGTGATGAGTTTATTTACCTTGTCCGCACCAAAATAGCCAAACGACCGAAGATTGGCTTCACTCAGTAAATCCTTCACATATTCAGGGGAATTTTGCCCGAGAAAGCTTTGATGAACCGGTGCCCTGTATGCTTGTTTGTGCCTTTTTAATATGGATTCCGGAATTTTACCTGCCATCATTTTCTTCAGAATGTGCTTTTCATTCAGAATGCGCAACTTATAGCTCTCCGGCAAACTGTTGGCAAACTCAATCACTTTATGATCCAGAAAAGGATAGCGGCCTTCTACCGAATTGGCCATCGCCATACGGTCGCCTTGAGAGGACAACAGATAACCCGACATGAAAATAGTGGATTCCAGGTATTGGGCTTTGGCCAGATCACCATATTGACCAAAACCTTCTACCATATTTCTGCTCAGTTCATCTATCGGATCATAAGCACTGAGCCCACGCAGTAAATCGTCGCTAAAGTAGTTCTGAATACGTGAAGTATTGTGCCAGCGCAATAAATGGGAGTAATATGGATTTTCTGTTTCGCCCAGTTTATAGCCAAAAAACATTTTTAAAACGGTGGTTTTAGCATCCTTCATCATGGGCAGATAAGGATAAAGTTTTTTGAGCAATAGCGGGCGTATGTCCGATTGTGGGTTGCGCGCCCAAAAATGTCTTATCTTATTCTCCTTGAATATGTTATACCCTGCCAGCATTTCATCGGCGCCCTCACCGGTGATAACCACCTTGATGTTTTGTTCCCGCACTTTCTTCGAGAGCATGAACATGGGCGTAGGAGCGGTACGAAGTATCGGAAATTCCGTGTGTCTGATGGTGTCGTAAAAATATTCCCCGATTTCCTGTGATGTGCAACTAAAGGCGGTGTGATGGGTATTGAAATACTTTGAAGCCTCAATCTGAAAAGGGGTTTCATCAAAATCTTTATCTCGAAAGCCTATTGAGAAGGTGTTCAGGATACCCGGCTCCAACTCATGAATAAATGCCGTAGTAACGCTTGAATCAATTCCGCCGCTTAGGTAGGCCGCCACTTCAACATCTGCCCTAAGGCGCATTTTCACAGAAGATTTGAAAAGGTCTCTTAATGTTTCGGTGGCATCATTAAGATTTAACTTCGAATAATTGCCCTCCGAAGGAAAGACTAAACTCCAGTATTTCTTTGAAACAGTTTCCCTTTCATTCATCAACATATAATGGCCGGGCGAAACCTCAAAAACATCCTCAAAAGGTGTTTGGGGTGTAATGGTGGTCCAAAAGGTGAATATCTGGCTCAATGCTTTGTGGTCAATAACGCGTTTAACCTCCGGTAATTGAAATATACCTTTGATTTCGGAGCAAAAGATAAACCTTCCATTGGAACGGGTGAAGAACAAGGGGCGTATGCCCATGCGATCGCGGGCAAGAAAAAGCTCTTTTTTTACTTTATCCCAAATGGCAATGGCAAACTGCCCGACGAAACGTTGTAAACACTCAGGGCCCCAATGAACATAAGCCCGCAAAACAACTTCGGTATCGCTTTGGGTAGAAAATTGTATTCCCTGCGCTTCAAGATCCCTGCGGACTTCAATGTAATTGAACACCTCCCCATTGTAAACAATCCAGTATCTGCCATCAGGCGTTGACATAGGCTGTTGCCCTGAGGAAAGGTCAATGATGCTAAGCCGCACATTTCCAAGTCCTATACCATCGCCCAAATAAACTCCACTTTCATCAGGTCCACGGTGTTTAATGGCAGCGAGCATTGAAACCAACTCGCGCTCTATAGGCTGATGGTTATTGTTGAGGTTAACAATGCCTGCAATGCCGCACATATAGCTTTAGTTTATCTTGCTGCTGATAAATCGGGCAATGGCATTTACTGATTCAAAGTTTGCTTCGAGCAACTCTGAATCCTGAGCCTTGATGTTGAAATTATCTTCAATAAAGTTTATTAGTGACAAAAATCCCATAGAGTCGAAAATGCCTTCGACAAAGATGAGGGTGTCATCCTGAACCTTCTCTTCGGGTACGAAGGCAGTTTCGGAAATGAATTTTTTTAATTGTTCTTTAATTTCGTTAGTTGCAACCATGAAGAATAAATGTTAGTTAGTTAAAATCCTTAATAATGTTATTTATTTAGGCTCTCCTTTTAGGTTTGTGCCTGTTCCATTGTTTTCGATTACATCTACTATTCTTGCAGCAAGAAGCGGAGCAATGCGCTTTCCAAAAGCAGATGACGGATGCGAATCGCCCGGTTTTGAAGCATACTCATCTTTTAAATACAAACCGCCTTCGGTTTCCAGGGAATAAAAGTCCCAAAGGTAAATATTGTCATCCGGATTATCCCAATTGTTGATAACCCAATCCACAAATTCTTTGGTCCGTATTGCTTCAGCTTCAGTAGCATTAGACTTTTCGTTGGCGGGAGCAGTCCATAAAATAAATTTTGTATCAGGAAAAGAATTTATCTTTTCTTTCAGTGCTTCATATTGGGCTTTGTAGTTTTCCAGTTTCTTTTCTGGACTCGCAGGATCGGGGCTGCCTGTATCCTCCATAATGTTACCTAAGGGGAAGCAATGTTTGAAAATGATAACATCATAATCTTTAGTGAGCAACTCAAGGGTTGGCTCTTCTTTATAGGACTCATTACCTGCATGTTGCACCCAGATATTGTAATAATCGTATGGGTAGTTGTTCCAGCCATAAGGTTGGGCTTTGGGAAAGTTCTGTTCAGCAATCTGGAAATTCGTGCCGTTGGTCTCATTGTAATCCTCAAGCCAATCCGGTAGCGCCTCATTTTTCCCAAACCATCCACTGATACCCTTACTTTGACCTTTCCAGATCACATGACCCGTGCTGTGGTGTAAAAAGATGATTTTTATAGCATCCATATCTTTTATTACAATATTTGTATCTTTACATCCAGCAAAGAACATGATAAATGATGCAAGTAAAAATAAAACCTTTGCATTTGTCCTGAACATAATTTTAGAATTTGTAGTTTATTCGTCAAACATATAACAAAATAAAATTCAAAAGGTGCAATTTAACTCATTTCACTACTTTGTCTTTCTTCTGATTACCGTTTTCTTGTACTATGGTGTAAAAAACCGTTACAAACAAACGGTTATTCTCGTGGCAAGTATGGTGTTTATTGCAACCTTCAGCCTGAAATTTATGTTGTTTGCATTTGCTTTTACTGTTATAAACTATTTTTTTGGCATTTGGTTGTATAAATACAGAGAAACTCCTTCAAGGGTGAAGATTTTCTGGGCGGTGGTGCTCTCAGACATCGCTGTACTTGCGTTTTTTAAATATATAAATTTCCTGTTGGAGAATGTAGATTACCTTGTTGGGTACTTTTCAACCTCCATCGATATACCCTACCTCAACGTTCTTATTCCTCTTGGAATTTCCTATTATACCTTCCAGGCTCTGGGTTACCTAATAAGAATAAACCGAAAAGCGGAAAGTGCGGAGTACAATTTTATTTACTTCGCTAATTATATGATGTTTTTTCCGAAATTCCTTGCCGGACCGGTTGAGCGCTCCAATTTATTTCTTCCTCAGGCAAGGGTCGGAGTTAGTTTTAATGCCGATCAGGTTTCAGCGGGGTTAAGGCTGTTTTTGTGGGGGATGTTCAAAAAAGTAGTTATCGGCGACAATCTGAGCGGGCCGGTTTATTTGCTTTACAATAACCTGGAAAACTATACCGGTATCTCTCTGATGATTGTTTTTCTGCTGCAGGCGGTCCATTTGTACGCTGATTTTTCAGGTTACACAGACATGGCGCTTGGTGTAGCCAGAGTCTTTGGAATCAGTCTGACACCCAATTTCAACCGCCCGTTTTTTGCATCTACTGTTGGTGAATTCTGGCGGCGGTGGCATATTTCCCTCTCTTCATGGTGTAACGACTTTATTTTTACCCCATTTATTGTCAAGTATAGAAAGCATGGCCAAAATGCGGCTATTTCTGGAATTTTTATTACCTTTTTTGTAATTGGTATCTGGCATGGCGCAAACTGGACGTTTGTGGTTGTTGGTCTTTTGCAGGGGTTTGCCATTAGTTATGAATTTATTACCAAACGTAAACGGTTACAGATTGCTTCAAAGCTCAATCCATACATGGTGAAATTCTTAAGCCGGGTATTGGTTTACTTGTTTTTCTCTTTTACGCTCGTCTTTTTTAACGCAAAAAGTATTGGAGATGCCTGGTATTTCATCTCCCATTTGTTTGTGAATGTTGAGTTTAAGCTTAGTGGGAATCGTTTGATTTTCGATACGCCGGGATTCTTAATTGCATTGTTTGCTTTCTCTATTGTATTTCTTTCAGAAGTAATACAGGAAAAAGGAACGGATGTAAAATCAATGTTTTTGAAACAACCCCGTTGGATGAGATGGCTCGGTTATTACGCACTGATTTCCCTCATTTTCTATTACAGCGGATTGGGTAATACTTTCGTTTACCTTCAGTTTTAATAATACTTTGAAAAAGCAAATGAAGAACTACATCCTTAAGGTATTTTTGTTCGCAATTCCAATTCTGGTTTATGCGTTGATTATTACTATTGTGGATCCATATAACTTTATTAACCTGTTTAAAGTCATCAGCGATGAGGACAAGTTTCTGGTTATTCAACGAACCGATGAAAGCAGCCCGCGGGGAAACCTGTTGTGGAAAACCATTCACTTTCGCAGAAAACCTGTGCAAAATATTATTGTAGGTGATTCTCAGGGTAAAGATATTGATGTTGGCTTAATTAAGGAACAAACCGGGGAGGAATATTTTAACTTTTGCTCTCCTGGTGCAAGCTTTACCACCATGTTCAAAACCTTCTGGTTTGCTGCTGATCAGGTGAAACTTAAAAAAGTATATTTCCAGGTGGCATTCATGAATTACAACATGGACAGGGACTATGATTTGTGGTATTTTGCCGAGGATTATATGAAAAGGCCTTATGAATATTATACCACCAAAGAAATATTTATGGATGCCGTTGCTAATGTTGCCTGGGTCACAACCCGCAACCCAAAGATTGTTCAGAGGTCTTATGAATTTTTGCCCCCTTCCGAAATGGAAAATCTTGCCCAGGCAAGGTTGAAATTGTTTTTCAGTAAATACAAATACCCAACGGTATATAGGGATGAATTTGCCAGAATAACAGCATACTGCAAGGAGAATGATATTGAATTTGCATTTATGATTTTGCCTGTGTATAAAGGAGTTGATGAATATCTGGCAAAGAATAATTTGTTTGACGATAAAGTTAAATTCAAATCAGATGTTAATTCTCTGGCAGATCTCTATGATCTGGACAAACTCGCTGGTATTAAGGAATATAGATGTAATTTTATCGACTATTTTCATCCCACCCAAAAGGTGATGGATTCACTCACGCGCCTGGTGTGGACTTCAGGCCCGGTTATTATTGAGAAAGAAAGCCCATTGTAAGTAATAAATAATTGGTTACAGCCCTCCTTGATATTAAGCTTTCTTGTGAAATTTCTAATTTCTAAACTCTAATTTCTATCTAGCCAACCAGCAGCTCTAAGCCTACAACGCTTAACCGTCCATACATAGGCCTTAATCTAAAAATCTCTTGGATCACTGCCGCAGGCATTCCACAATCTCCCCCATTATTCCATTCCCTCCGCCGCTTCGCTTTGGCGGGTAAGCTTCCATTCTTCCAGCCAGAACAATCCTGCCGCATGCATTCAACCATCCAACCTGCGAATTAGTATTTCGATTTTTTTCCTGCCGCATTGAAGGCGAGTTTTGAGTCAAAAATCACCTTCTGAGGCACTTTGACTGCGGAGAGTTGTTCGGCGCAATGTTTTCTGATCTGATCTTCAGTAAAGGTATTTAGGTCAGCTTCATTTACAAAAACCGTGGCTTTGAGCGACTCGCCGGTTATATCATCATGTTCAGCGGTAATGGTGCAGTCAATTACGCCGGGATAGGCAACAATAACAGCTTCAATTTCCTTGGGGCTTACCCGGACTCCCCTTACTTTTATGATTTCTTTGGCACGTGATTGCATAAAAATATATCCCTCATCATCAACGGTGGCCATGTCGCCGGTATAGAGCCAACCTTCGCGGATGGTGGAAGCAGTGGTTTCAGGGTCTTTGAAATATCCTGCCATGATATTTTCACCCCGGGCAATAATCTCGCCGGTTTCTCCTGGCTTAACTGCTTGGCCGGTTTCATTCACGACTTTAAGCTCCACATCAGGAATTCCCCTGCCCAAAGAACCGAGTTTCGGCCGCAAAACCTCTGGCGGAAGATAGGAAAGCCTTGCCGTAGCTTCGGTCTGTCCATACATTACGAAGAAGTTTATATCTGGGAAAGCATTGATGAATTCCTCAATAAAGGCGGTGTGTAACTTGCCACCAGCCTGGGTTACATACCTGAGCGAGGTGAATTTTGTCGTCTTGAAGTCCTTCGTTTTGCGCAGAAGTATTTGAAAATGGCTGGGAACGCCCGCAAAACCAGTGCATTTGTATTTATTAAGATCATCAATAACGCTCCCGATGAAGATAAAAGCATTGTTCATATGAACGGCCCCGCCAACCCTTAGGTGGGTGTGCAACAGTGAAAGACCGTAACAATAATAAAATGGCATGACCACTTCAATGGTGTCAAGATGGGTCAGCTTAAGGTATTTGATGATGGAATTGGTATTGGCGATGATGTTTTTGTGGGTAATCATTACCCCTTTTTGTTCGCCGGTTGAACCTGAGGTGAAAATAATTTCAGCGAGCCTGTTTTCGTCAAAGGTTGTATCTGCTTCATTAGATGCAGCAATAATGCACCAATCCTGCACCTGATTTTCATTAAAAACTTTGAAATTATAATCCAAAAATTTACCTTGCTGTCGTTTGCTTATAAATGCAAGGTTAGCATTTGTTTTTTCAAGTACTTTTTCCAGGTTTTCGGCCTCGATATTTGGGTTGAGTGGTACGCAAATATTACCCGATTTCATCAATGCAAGGTAAACCGTGATAAAATATATGGAGTTTTCGCTGAGAATCAGAACATAATTATTTTCTCCATACTCATTCCTGAAGGCTTCTGCAACTCTTGCCGACCGGGAATAAAGTTCGGGATAATTGATGCTTTCCTTGCCCACCACAGCCTCTTTGTTGAGGGCTGCGGTATGTTCAAAAAAATAATCAAAAACATTCATCAGGCTAGGGTTTTACATCAATGGAAAATAGTAGGGATTGGCCCGGAGGTATTCGGTTGTCTTTTTCTTTCGTGTAAAATTCCCGAAAATAATTTTTACCTCATCGGCGGGTATATTCATCGCTTCACCAACTTCAGCAGGATCGTAATCGTTTTCATAGCCATACCACAATGGGTCCATGATTTCAAAAGGGAGCTGGTAAAAGAATTCTTCCTGGGTTTGTTCGGCACTGTAGGTGTCCGTTGTGGGTGTGCGTTCAATAATTTCGCGGGTAACCCCAAGGTGTTCTGCCAGTTGATATACCTGTGTTTTGTAAAGATTGGCCTGTGGATAGAAATCTGCTCCACCATCGCCAAACTTCACAAAGAAACCCTGATCAATTTCATGCTTGTTCGCGGTGCCAATTACCACATAATGCATCTTTTCGGCATAATAATATACCATTGACATACGGCAGCGCTGTTTGAAGTTTGATGCGGCAACAATCTGTAAATATTCATTTACCGGAATAATTTTGCTTTGAGAATTCCCGTCCTTATCAATAACTGTCAGATAAAAAAGCGGTGGGAGTTTTTGGTCGAGGCCCGTTTTATTGATACCGATTTTTGATTTGTCCGTGAGTGGGTTAAAATCCGGGAAAACCCTTTTGATGGCTTCATCCCTGCGCTCATAGCACTTGAAACCCTCAAGGGCAGGCCGAATGTTCTCGACAATATGCGGCACCCCGAATTTCTTTGCCAGCTTTTCAGCCAGGCTTTCACTGTCAGGACTTGAGTCTTTTTCGGGCATCATCACACCAAAAACCCTTTCCGGGCCTATGTATTTGGCCGCCAAAGCCATCGAAACTGAGGAGTCAATTCCCCCACTTATGCCAATTACTGCACCACGGCGCTTATGCTTAACAAATATCTCTTCCTTCAGCATATTGCCCAAATGATCAGACAAGGCGGCAATGTCCTGAATTTTTAATATGTCTTTAGAAAAGGGTGGACGTTTCATAAGGTATTGTTTTATTATGATTTTGCGTTTAGGATATTAACACTTCAAGTGGCGGTTTTGCTTGATCGAACTTCTTTTTTTGTTAAAGATACACTATTTTTAATACAGCAAACCTTCTTTATCCTTAAAAATAGTAGATATGAACAGCAAATTATGATTTTCCATTATTTTTTAGATATTTTTGAGGGAACTTTCATGCCATCTTCATTTGTTCCCCATTCCAGATAGAACTCATCCAGAAAATCAAGCATAAATTTGTGCCTGCGTTCTGCCATTTGTTTCCCTGTTTTGGTGTTCATTCTATCCTTTAAAAGTAATAGCTTTTCGTAGAAATGGTTGAGTGTTGGTGCAGTACTTTTTTTATAAGTTTCCTTGTCCATTTTTAAATCGGGTCTGATGTCAGGATTGTAGATTTCCCGGTTTTTATGCCCACCATAGTTAAAGGTGCGGGCAATCCCAATGGCACCAATGGCATCAAGGCGGTCAGCATCCTGCACCACATCCAGTTCTGACGATTTGAATTGCTGATTTTCTTTCCCTCCCTTAAATGAGATGTTTTCAATGATTTTAATCACCTGCTGTGCGATGATTTCATCCACTTGCTCCGAGGCCAAAAAATCAGCAGCCAGCTTTGGGCCTATCGTTTCGTCCCCGTTGTGAAACTTGGAGTCAGCAATATCGTGAAGCAGTGCCCCCAATTCAACAATAAAAAGATTGGTGCCTGGTTCATGACTGGCAATTTTAAGGGCAGTTTTCCAAACCCGGTAAATATGCCACCAATCATGTCCACCCTCCGCTTCCGAAAGGGTTTGTTGCACGAATGTTATGGTTTTTGAGATGATTTCTTCCTTATTCATAATTATATAAACATAAATATCAGGACATTGCGCTGGATTCGCAGAAATGTCCTCATTTTTCAACCAGCCTCAGAATAGGAAACGGTTTCCCTTCTTGTAACAGATATTTGAATTGATCGTAAGTAACCAACCCCAGCATAGATTTTGGCTCCAGGGCCAGCACAATCATGTTGCCTTTTAGCTGATTGGTTGGAATGAGGGTGTAATTTGCGCCGAATGCTCTATCGTCCAAATGATGGATTTCAGTTTGGGGGTCAGCAATGGTATCACCTTCAAAATCAATCGATCCGAGGGAAATGATGGAATATTGCTCAATTGGGTACTTTTGGTTTGGAATGTAGGGCACTTTTATCAGGTCCTGGCGTTCTGCCCAGGCCAGAATATCCTGTAAACTATCCGGAATCAGATAGCCAAAGGGCATTTCAACATCGTTCAATGATCGAACAACCGGTCGGTAGTCTTTAATTTCTACAATCGTGTCTCTTCCTGTTGCGTAAGCATAAACGGGTAGCCAAAGGCTTGTGCCGTTCTGGATGTGCTCCGATTGAATTGAAATGTGTTTGTTATTCTTTCCATCAATGAGTTTGTTCCGGCCCTCATTCACCATTTGAAGAATACGCTGATGGTTGGCATGGGCTAATTCGAGTAAACCACGCATACCGGTCATCTGACTTATGCTGCGGGTTTCAAGATTCTCGGTATAATTATCGCTACCATTCATGCCTTCCTGAATAAAGGATAATGTATTCTGTATGCCGATGCTTTGCCGGCCATCGTTTATATCGAAAGTACTGTGGCGGGTATATCCTTCACCCGGAGGATCGCCGGGGCAGTAAATAGATGTTGAGTAAAGGTGATTGTTCAGATAGTCAAACAGATAAGGTAGGGCTTGCTTGTTCGAGAAATCCCTCAACTCCTGAGCGACATTCAGGTTCGTAGTTGCTCCCAGTGTTACTTGTGAATTTTTTCTGAACCCTGTCTTTTCCCATTCTTCGCCATAGGGAGAATATTCATGGACATCCATGCTTACCTCGAATAAATACTTGTCAAAAAATCTTTGCAAGGCTAAAGTTTCCGGTTCGGTAAGCAGAAGATGGTTGCGGTTAAGATCCACCTCATTGCCATTACGTCTTTTATTGACTTCCGACCCGTCAGGGTTAACCTGGGGAATGAGCGCAAGGTCAATACGATCGAATAAATAGTTGTTTTCCGGTTTTATAAGCTCACGAGCCAGCAACAGCACACCCTCTTTTCCTGACTGTTCATTCCCATGTTGTTGGGCGAAAATCAGTACCAGTAATTTTGAAGGATCAGAACCGAATTTCCCGCTTGAAAATTTCAGGGCATAAAGATTGTTTCCCTGGACTGACTGGCCAATGGTTTCTATTCCCAGGAGTTCACTGTCCTTGTCAAGATCATGCACAAAATTGGATAATTCCTGATAGGAGGTTACTTTGGTGAAGTGACTTTTTTCAGCAGGGTTCTGCTTTTCCTGGGCAAATAGGTTGCCGAGATGCAGGATCAAGATTAAAATAATGAGTTTTTGCATGATTTAGGAGTGCCTGATGGTATGTGTATCTCAGGTTTCTTCTTGCAAATTTAAACCTTTCCAGTAAACATATTATAAGAGCGGGTTGAATAAAAAAAAACAGAAGCATCTGCATATGAGCAGTAACCTCTGTCTTCCATTTATTCACAGGAAAAGATTTTTAACCATGGAGCCTGGAACCAATCAAATGGATAAATTCAGCCCGGGTTTTTTCGGCCAGAAAGGCTCCGGTAAAGTCTGATGTGGTGGTAACTGAATTTTGTTTCTGAATGCCACGCATACTCATGCACATGTGTTGTGCTTCAATAACCACAGCCACACCAAGAGGTTTGAGGGTATTGTTGATGGCATCCTTGATCTGGGTGGTCAGGCGTTCCTGTACTTGCAAACGTCGGGCAAAGGCATCCACAACGCGAGGGATTTTGCTCAGGCCTACAATCTGTCCGTTGGGAATATAGGCAACGTGTGCGCGGCCAAAAAAGGGTATCATATGGTGCTCGCACATGGAATAAACTTCAATGTCTTTTACCAGCACCATCTGTCTGTAATCTTCTTTAAACATGGCCGACCTAAGGATTTCTTCAGGTACAAGATCATAGCCGTGTGTCAAAAACTGCATGGCTTTCGCTACCCGTTCAGGTGTTTTGGCAAGGCCTTCACGATCGGGGTCTTCACCAATCAGTCGCAATATCTCGTGGTAATGGTGTGCCAGTTCCGCAATGGTTTTTTGATTGTACAGGTCTCTTTTTTCGTACCCGTCTTTTATCTGATAGTCGTCCATCATGTTTTGAATGATCATGTCATTAACAATTTCACTACTCATGGTTTTATTTTTTAAGTTCCGTAATATTCAACAAAATTTCTTTCGGTTTCAAAAAGCTTGATACAGTGGAGTTCTGCACCGGCGTTTTTGATGGGCTGATTAAGCTGCTCCCATATGGCAATGGCCAGGTTTTCGGAGGAGGCAAGTTTTCCGGCCATAAAATCAACTTCCACATTAACATTCTTATGATCCAGTTTTTCTACAACAAAAACGTTGATCAGGCGGCTCAATTCTTTCAGGTTTATCAGGAAACCTGTTTCGGGGTTGACCGGGCCTTTTACTGTAACAAAAAGTTCGTAATTATGCCCGTGCCAGTTGGGATTTGAACATTTGCCAAAAACTTCCAAATTTTTGGCATCGTCATAATCCGATCGAAAAAGTCGGTGGGCAGCATTGAAGTGTTCTTTCCTCGTGATGTATATCATTGCAGTGATGTGTTGGTCGGAATATCCGTTTTCCTGGATGTTTACATCAAACAAAAATTGTTTAATGAATAGACAAAAACATTAAACAAACATTAGCGTTTTAAGTTCAGCTAAAGTTAAGAATTATTTCTTTGTAAAAAAGATACATGTTAGGATGAGCGGGAAAGTTCTTGGTTATCGGTTCTTTTTGGTCAGTGCAATAAATTGCATAACTTCAAAAAAAGTGAAGATGATATATAGGATGAAAAATCCTATAATGAAATTCACGGCATCGGTTCTGAATAGTAAGGCATAAGTAACAAGAACCACCAGATAAATCATCATTCTGATTACGGTATGGGCCAGGAAATTGGTAATAAATTTCCGGGGTTCTTCCACGGCTTTCTTTTGCAGCAACTTAAAAGAAATGATTGATACCCCCAGAAAGAAGGCAAGTAAAAAAGGCAAAGCCATACTCACCCGCCCGGGGATGGCCAGATGGACTAGCAGCATTATTATCGTGGTAACTGCAGCCAATAGTAATATTTTCTTCAGATAGGCACTGAACTGTTCGTTCATTTTGGTTTGTTTTTTTTTAGGACATCGCGGATAAGAAGCCAGATGGCGGCAAAAACGGATAGTAGCGATAAAACCAGCGTAAAGATTGGAAACTTCAGATTGAGGAAAGCATCAAGTTTATATCCACCAAACGTTCCGGCAAAAATAATCACACCTGCCTGTATGGCAAGAGCCGAATAGCGGGCGTAAGACGCATAGCCCTGATTATTATTCTGTTGATGATGTTTCATCCTGTTCGGGATATTCCTGACGCCTGCTTTCCATGCGACAGCTTCCGGTGAATTTAGCTCCCGGTTCAATGGCTAATTTGTCGGTGTAAATTTCTCCGTTTACCAGGGCGGTTGATTTTAGCGAAAGCAATTCTTTCACTTTTACCGTTCCGTTTATCCTGCCTTCAACATCAGCATTACTGCAGATAATATCTCCGTCCACTGATCCGGTAGAGCCAAGTATTACCTTTCCACCGGTGTTGATGGTTCCTTTGAGGTTTCCATCTATGCGGATGTTGCCATTCGATTCTATGTCGCCGGTGATGGATGTGCCGGCCTGAATCAGGTTTGCAGATTGGGGCGCTTCAGGAAGGGTAATTTTAGCCATAATGAAATTTTTAAATCGACTTATTTGTTGGGATAGTTCTTTTCGAAAAAGAGCTTATAGGCGTCAGTATTTTTTTCCTTAAAGAAAACAGGGTAGTTCTCGGCCGAGATTAGAAATTGTTCGTAAGTACCTGGCTGAAAGCCTGAAAATACATAGGTATCTTCTTTAATGCCATTAAAGTATCTCATGGCTTTACCCAATTCCTTAAAGCTGTTTACCGTAACCAGGTGCCGGTTGTTGTCAAGCAAAACGCTGTTTACCTTAAGGTCTTCAACACTGTAATTCTTTGTATTAAAGTCAGTTATCCTCACCTTGGTCCCATAAACGTTCACTGTTGTGCCATCAACAATCAGCGCGTAAAAATGCGTTGATGAAGGATTGTACTTATACATTGAAAAATCAAGCGGTTTTGACGCAACACCCTCTTTTATTTTAGATGTATCGCCAGGCAAACCTGTTGCAGGTGCAGCTTCTCCCAATATCCGGCGTGCAAAATCAACCATCTCGCTCTCAGGAAAATCCTTGATCAACCTGCTGAGTTCAACTTTCATAGTGTCCTGACCTTCCGTTTTGCCAAGTGAAACTGCCCGCAGATAAGTAAACCTTGGGATATATTTTTCATCAGTATAGTTTGCCAGGGCGTCGTTGCTGTAAATAATTGCAGTACGATACTGGCCGCGGTCAAAAGCAAGGTAGGTTTCTTCGTATAAGGATTTTACCCTGTTCAGGGTTGCTTCAAGTTCCTTTTTATAATCAGGGTCAATCAGGATTTTGGCATAATCGCTATCAGGCCAGTTATTGATAATCAAATCTTTGCGCTCATTCATGGCTGCCACATCATCCATATCTCTAAATATTCGATAAAGATGATAGTTTGCCTGAAGGGCTTTATCATTTTCGGGAAAACGGTTGGTTAGCCTGTTGAACATTTCGGCAGCCTTGGGCTTCTCTAAAAGTTCTTCCAGGTAAATAATTCCTGAATTAAACATCGCCTGGCTAATCATCCCATTGCTCTCCGTTACCTTTTCAGGAGTAAGTGGAAGGTTCTTAAGGTAGGTTTCCTTATTTTTCATATCGGAGCCCTTGCCTTCACCTTTCGTGCCCTGGATTGAGTCGGCCGTTATGCTGGTATCACTGCCATCCTCGGCAAACTGATCAAAATTGGTTTCACGCTTATTGCTTAATCTCCAGTTGTCTTCGAGTTTCCTGCGCCCCCATTTCCGGGTAAATTCACTATAACCCATGCTTATGGCACTCGGATTATAAAAATACCATCCGCCACCGCCCAGGGCTGAGGTTCCCTTTATCGGATCGACAATTTGTCGGGTATTTAACCCTGGTACAACCATTTCGGCAAGTCGCAGTTCTTCTGCTTTCTTCCGGGCCTCTTCTTCTTTCTTAATGAAAGCAGCAATGGCTTTGTCAATAATGACATTTCTGTCAGCTTCAGACATCGCGGCAAGTGCCTGCAAGCTGTCCTGTACATGAATAAGTTGCAGGTTCTCGACAAGGCGGCTCAGCACTTCGGTTTTTTGCCCGATTTTATCTGCATCCGGGAAGTCCTTGGGAAGTGCCATAAGGGTGGTGTCATAATACAGTTGGGCATTCCTGTAGTCTTTTCGCAGATAGTACAAATCAGCAAGCCTAAGCGAAGAAGTTGAACGTTGATAGTCGTTGGAAAGGCTTGTTGCCACTGATTTGCGCAGGTGGCTGATGCCAAGGGTGTCGTTTTTATCCTTCAGGGCTATATCGGCCAATGCATAGTAAATCTGATCCTTGAAATCGCTGTTTTTCATGTCGCGAAGCATCTTCTCCAATTCCTTGATGATAAGCCTTTTGTCGCTGCTGTTGGCATTATAAACCATGGCCAGATTGATGCGCGCATTAAAAGCCATTTCAAATGATGCCGGACTTTTCAATACTTTGGTGAAATACTCTCCCGATTGTGTTTCTTTGCCTTCCAGTTTATATATCTGAGCAAGTATATAGTTTAACCTTGTCTTTAACTTTCTGTTATTGTTTAAAGGCAGCCCTTTTTCTATCTGCTCCCGGGCCTCCTTGTATTTTTTTTGGGTAATGTTCATGTTGGCTATGGCCAGTGGCATTTCTTTCCTGACTTTCCAGGGTAAGAGCGATGTCTTGGCTTCTTCTGTCAAAAGATCAAATTCATTGACGGCCTTTTCGTATTGTTTTTGCTGCGTATAAGTCTTTGCCATCCAGAGCCTTGCTTCATAGCTAATGGGCTCGCCGGTATATTGGCGGTTAACATATTCAAATGCCCTTCGGGCAGCATTGTAGTCCTGTTTGTAAAAATTGGCTTTACCAATTAGCAGATAACTCTCTTTCACCCATTTTACGTATTCTTTCTTGTCAAAATACATGGAATGTCGTTGAATCACTTTTGAGGCTTTCTCAATGGCCCTGTCCATATTACCGTTAATCGTCTGGGTATTTGCCTGGGTTCCGTAATTCTCAATGGGTAGAACCGCGTTGTAGTTGTCCTGAACATTCTGGCGCAGATCGGCAACACCATTTTTAAGGCTCTCATTACCATTCCAGTAGGCATTGTAATGCGCGTTCAGATTATGGAAGGCCCTGCGGGTGAATGTGTTCTTTTTGGTAGAACACGCAGAGGTAATCAGGACAATGGTTATGCCCCAAAAGATGAACTTCTGAAAATGGTTGATGCTTTTAGTCAAGGAAATGCCTATTTACAGTTTAACTAATAACTGATAAAGTGCAAAATTATTTTATTTTTTTGAAAACCACTCTTTCTATTGTTAAATATTCCGAATGAATACAAAGATAGACATAAAAGAGCTTGGTTTTGATTTCCTTTTATTCATTTTCGACCGTAGCGGCCGAAATATTTTGACAATTGCCAATAAACGTTAATTTAAAAGTAAGGCCATCCGTTTAAATGGCATTTTTTCCGATATTTGCAGCCTAATTATTTGATTATCCTGTTCAATGGCAACTTCCACGCGGCCTCCCGATGCAGGAAACGAAACCAGGGTTCGCTGGTATCTTAAGCTCAGGGATAAGTACCGTTTAATTATTTTAAATGAAGATTCTTTTGAAGAAAAAGTATCCGTGCGGTTATCGCGGCTAAATGTCTTCATAATCATCGGTATGTTGGCCATCATTCTTATATTCCTCACCACTTATCTGATTGCATTTACGCCCTTACGTGAATTCATTCCCGGATACAGTGATGCCGGTGTTCAAAAAGAACTTTATGAGCTTCAGTTGAAAGCCGATTCCATAGAAATGGCTGTAAGTCAAAAAGATAAGTTTATTGAAAATATGCACCGCGTTTTAAACGGCGAAGTTTTGGATACGATTTATAAACCAACGGCCACTGCCGACTCTGCCACACGCGTTTACTATGATCGTATAAGTATCTCCAAGTCCAGGGAAGACTCAATGTTGAGGATGGAATATGAAAAAGAAAATCTTTACAACATACGACCTGCAAATGCAACTGGCGCTTCGCGAAAAGCATCACTCAGTACCATCAGTTTTTATACTCCCGTAAAGGGAATAGTTACCAATCATTTTGATGCCTCAAAGGGGCATTATGGTATAGATATTGCCTCGGCTCGCAATGAAGCGGCAAAAGCTGCTTACGACGGCGTAGTGTTTTTCTCGGAATGGACCTCTGAAACTGGTAATGTTATTGCCATTCAGCACCCGGGGAATATTGTTACCGTTTATAAGCATAACGCAGTGCTTTTGCGCAAACAGGGTGCCTTTGTACGAGCAGGAGAGTCTATTGCCATTGTAGGTGATACCGGCGAACTCTCCACTGGTCCGCACCTGCATTTTGAACTTTGGATCAACAGTGCACCGGTTGACCCTGAACTTTACATGACCTTCTGATTTTGATGGAAAATCCAATTCCCAGGCGACTTGCAATTCTTGGCTCCACCGGGTCAATCGGGACACAAACCCTTGATGTCGTTAGGCAGCATAAGGATATTTTTCAAGTGGAAGTTTTATCGGCCTTTAATAATGCTTCCAAATTGATTGAACAAGCCATTGAATTTAATCCCAATGTGGTGGTGATTGGATCACCGGCTTTGCATGATAAAGTTGCTTCTTCACTGGAGTCTTTTGGCATTAAGGTTTATTCTGGTGAAGATTCACTGGTTCAGGTGCTCGAAATGGAAACCATCGACATGGTAGTAATGGCAATGGTCGGTTTTGCCGGATTAAAACCCACTCTAAAAGCTATAGAAGAACGTAAACCTGTCGCGATTGCCAATAAAGAAACCCTGGTGGTTGCCGGTGAACTGGTTACCCGTCTGGGGCGGGAAGCAGCGGTGAACCTATATCCCATTGACTCCGAGCATTCGGCTATTTTTCAATGCCTGGCGGGTGAGTTTCACAATCCGGTGGAAAAGATCTACCTCACTGCTTCTGGTGGTCCCTTCCGTGGGAAAAAGGCTGATTTTCTCCGCAATGTTACCAGCGCTGATGCTTTAAAACATCCCAACTGGAACATGGGCTGTAAAATCAGTATTGATTCTGCCACCATGATGAATAAAGGCCTTGAAGTGATAGAAGCCAAATGGCTTTTTGGGTTGAGAGCCAGTCAGATTGACGTGGTGGTACATCCACAATCCATTGTCCATAGCCTGGTGCAGTTTGAGGATGGCTCTCTTAAGGCGCAACTGGGCTTGCCCGATATGCGTTTGCCCATTCAATATGCACTTTCGTATCCGCAAAGGATTAAGTCAAACCTGCCACGTTTCAGTTTTCTGGATTATCCTGAATTGACTTTTGAGCAACCCGATCGTGATACCTTTACCTGTCTGGGACTTGCTTACACAGCGATTGAGAAAGGCGGAAATATGCCTTGTCTGCTCAATGCTGCCAATGAAGTGGCTGTTGCTGCATTTCTTAAGGGCAAAATCAGGTTTACCGACATTCCCGAAATGATTGAATCATGCATGGCAAAGGCAACTTTCGTTCCAAATCCTGTCCTCGATGACTATCTTAAGTCAGACGAAGAAGCCAGGAGAATAGCCGAAAGCCTTATCAAATCGTAATTTTAAAATACTAAAAACATTAAATCAAAAGTGTTGTTATTCACCAATTGTTAAACTGATTTTTTTCAATGGAAATTTTTGTTAAGATTGCCCAATTACTGCTTAGCCTGTCAATACTCGTTATTTTTCATGAGTTTGGCCATTTTATAGCGGCCAAGATATTTCAAACACGGGTTGAAAAATTTTACCTCTTTTTCAATCCCTGGTTTTCACTTTTTAAATTTAAAAAAGGCGAAACGGAATACGGAATGGGTTGGCTGCCCCTTGGAGGTTATGTTAAAATCTCCGGGATGATTGATGAATCAATGGATAAAGAGCAGATGAAGCTGCCACCTGAACCCCACGAATTCAGAAGCAAACCATCATGGCAGCGGCTCATCATTATGCTTGGTGGCGTAACCGTTAATATTTTACTTGCCTTTGCCATCTACATTGGCATGATGTGGATATGGGGTGAACAATATCTGCCTACTTCCGAAGTCAAATATGGTATTGTTGCCGATTCTGTGGCGCAGGATATGGGTTTGCGTAACGGCGATAAAATACTTTCGGTGAATAATGAGGTGGTGGAGGACTTTTTTAGAATTCCGGGCCGCATTATTTTGGATAATGCCACCAGTGTTCAGGTTGAACGTGATGGGCAGCCCGTAAACATTCCGATTCCTGAAGGTTTTATCGGTCGTTTACTTAAGCACCAGAGCGCTGATTTTATAACCGCACGTATGCCGTTTATTGTCGGAGGTTTCTCCCCAAAGTCAGCAGCAAAGGAAAGTGGTGTATTGGAAGGCGACCGCATCATTGGCATCAACGACAGTGCGGTGGAATATTTTGATCAGTTCAGGGAAGTGATTCCTGCTTATAAGAATCAGGAAATTAGCCTGATGGTTTTACGTGGTGCGGATACCATGAATTTTAATGTTCAGATTCCCGAAACCGGAGTAATCGGAGCCTACACCAATGCTGCGGGGATGTTTAACTTCAAGGTTAAGGAATATAACTTTTTTACTGCCATTCCTGCCGGGTTTAACCGCACCATCAAAGGGGTTATGGATTATATTAAACAACTGCGGCTTATTTTCTCGCCCGAAGTAAAGGCTTACGAATCGGTGGGTGGTTTTATCACCATCGGTAATATTTTCCCTGGCACCTGGGACTGGACGGCTTTCTGGGGATTAACCGCTTTCCTTTCCATCATGTTAGCCATTTTAAATATATTGCCTATTCCTGCGCTTGATGGCGGCCATGTTATGTTCCTATTGTATGAAATAATAACCGGACGAAAACCTTCGGACAAGTTTATGGAATCCGCTCAGATTGTGGGGATGGTTCTTTTGTTTGGTCTGCTCATATTTGCCAATGGAAATGATATTGTAAAGCTATTTAAATAGAAATAGCAGCACAATTCCATTTCAGGCCATATCCTGCATTTTATGCGGGATATGGCTTTCTTTTTTTGTGAATATTTGTTCAACAAGTTATCTTCTTACACTTTTTTGATTTAGGGTGGAATATTTTCGGAACCTCACATCCGTGATATATTTATAAGGTCAACATTCAAATTAATTAGAGTCTGCTGAAAAAATATTATATCATTGAATATCAGTGTGATGTAATGTCATTGTTTTGCGTTAGATGCAAGGATTTTCGCGGTAAACGTCCATATTCCCATGCATGTATATTACGGTCTCGTTCAAAATGACGAGACCTGCAAAAGAGCCACAAAGTGGCGAAATATTTGTAAAAAATGCACGTCGAGTAATTTGGGTAGATATCGTCATTTTGAACGAGACCGAAATATAAAAAGGTTATGAGTTTTTTTAGCAGACCCTATATAGTTAAAATGCGGTATTTCATTACATTAGAATTTTCCCTGTCATAATGGATGGTATTTTGATACCCATTAGCGTTAGGATGGTTGGTGCAAGGTCAGCAAGAATTCCATCGTTAATGTGTTTGTATCGATCTGATATCAAAATACAAGGCACCGGGTTTAATGAGTGCGCTGTATTGGGTGTGCCGTCAGGATTAATAGTATAATCAGCATTGCCATGATCAGCAATGATTATTACTTCATAATTATTCGAGATAGCTGCATTCACTACTTCTCCAACACATTTATCGACAGTTTCAACCGCTTTAATGATAGCATCATATATTCCTGTGTGGCCAACCATATCACAATTGGCAAAATTGACAACGATAAAATCAGCATCTGCTTTATTTATTTCGCTTACGAGGGCATCTTTAACCAGAAAAGCACTCATCTCAGGCTGCAAATCATAAGTGGCAACCTTTGGAGAAGGTATCATGATCCGGCGTTCATTTTTAAACTCTTTTTCTCTTCCACCTGAAAAGAAAAAGGTAACATGTGCATATTTTTCGGTTTCAGCAATTCGTATTTGCTTCTTATCAACATTTGAAACTATCTCGCCAATAGTGTTTGCTAAATTGTCCTTATCATATATGACATTAATATTCCTGAACGAATCATCATAATTGGTTAGGGTGTAATATTCCAGCGGAATCGACTTCATATTGAAATCAGGAAAATCATTTTGTGTAAGTGCTATTGTAAGTTGCCTTAGCCGATCTGTCCTGTAATTAAAACATATTACTACATCCCCATCACTAATCTTCGCGACAGGTTCGTTTAACTCGTTAACAACTACAATTGGTTCTATAAATTCATCCGTTATACCCTTTTCATAGGAGTCGGCAATCGATCCGAGAATATCCTTTGTTTTTGCTCCGGTACCATGAACATATAAATCGTAGCCTTTCTTAATTCTTTCCCATCGTTTATCCCGATCCATCGAATAGTATCTTCCTATTACGGATGCAATTTTAGCATTTGAGTCTTTGAGATTTTCAAGCAATTCAGCAATAAATCCTAACCCGCTTTTCGGATCTGTGTCCCGCCCATCGGTAATCGCGTGAACAAATGTATTCTTAACATTATACCGGGTTGCAATTTCGCAAAGTTTATAAAGATGGGTATCCATTGAATGAACTCCGCCATCGGAAACTAATCCTATAAAATGCAAACTTTTATTGTTGTCTCTTGCATAGGAAAATGCCTTCTTTAACTGTTCATTATTGGATATGTTATCGTTCTCTATGTCCATATTGATTCTGACAAGATCCTGATAAACAATTCGCCCTGCTCCAATATTAATATGTCCTACCTCAGAATTTCCCATTTGACCATCCGGTAATCCCACATTATTCCCATGTGTTAATAATTGAGAGTTCGGGTAACGGGAAATTAAACTATCAAGATTTGGAGTATTGGCGTTGAAAACACAATCAGAAGCCGTTTTATTTCCTATACCGAAACCATCAAGTATCATCAAAACAACCTTTTTATCTTTTTTTTCAGACATTTGTTTAGTATTTTAAGTATTTTAAGTGATACAAAGTTAATATTTTTCTTATTCTGATGGTTAAAGTGTAATTTTGGTTCGTTAATGTTTGTCTATGCCAAAACAATGGGTGATCCCTGATATACATGGCTGTTCGCGCAGTTTAAAGGCCTTGATTGAAAACCAGATTGTGCCCTCGCTCGACGATCAATTGCTTTTTTTGGGCGATTTCGTTGATCGGGGGCCTGATTCCAAAGGCGTGCTTGACTATGTGATCTGGCTTCAGGCCAAGGGACACAATATTGTGGCACTCAAGGGCAACCACGAGGAATTTTTTGTAAAATCGTGGGATGAAGAACGCACCCGAAAAAAGTTTTTGATATTTCGGCAGGCCAACCAGTCTAAAAATCAGTGGGTAAAACATGGAGGTAAAGAAACCCTCGAAAGTTTTGGCACCGATAGTCTTGCTGACATTTCTGAGCATTACATTGACTGGATGCGAAACCTTAAGCTTTTCCATAAGACAGGAAATTTTATACTTGTCCATGCTGGTCTTAATTTTAATATTGAAGATCCTTTCAGTGATGAATGGTCCATGCTCTGGCTCAAAGATTATAAAATTATACCAAAAAAAATTGGCTTTCGTCGGCTTATCCATGGACATGTGCCGGTAAATCTTGAGTTTATTGATATTTCCATCAACAACAAGCGTTACCCCTTTATTGATCTTGACAATGGTTGCTACATGACCAACCGTCCGGGTTATGGAAACCTTGTAGCTCTTGAGCTTGGTTCAATGGAGCTGAAAATTCAGCCGAACCTGGATATGGAGTAGGGGAGTTGATTTCAGATTGTGGATTGCAGATATCGGATTGAATAACCGCTAATTTCGCTAATTTTCGCTAATGGCTGTTGCGTTTGGCTAAGCGGCATTTGCAATGCCGCTTTGAAGCCTGTTGAATTTGTAATTCAACGTATAGGATGATTAAAAAGCATACATCTTAATTTTTTAAGATTGAGCGGAATTGCAAATTCCGCTCAGCCAGACTGATCCCGAGAGCGCAGCGATTCGGGGAATAAACAAAAAAATCCCGAAACCTTTGCAGGCTTCGGGATTTTTTCAAAGTTAAAACCGGGATTTACCGTGTTTTTGAGAATTTCATCTCATCAATCAGGTTTTGTGCATTGGCAAATTTATCGATGATGAACATCACGTAACGGATATCCACGCTAATGGTGCGTTGTAGTTCAGGTTCAAAGGCAATGTCGCCGCTCATGGCTTCCCAGTTGCCGTCAAAAGCAATACCAATCAAATCTCCATTTCCATTCATTACCGGACTGCCGGAGTTGCCTCCGGTGATGTCGTTGTTGCTCAAAAAGTTAATCACAAGCCGGCCATTTTTGTCAGCCCACTTACCATAATCTTTGGCTTCGTAAAGCTCTTTTAGTTTGGCTGGCACGATAAATTCATCGTTGGTAGGGTCTTCCTTTTCCATGATACCCTCTATGCAGGTAACATAGTCATAGTGAACAGCATCGGCAGGATAATAGTCAAATACCTGTCCGTAAGTTACCCGCATGGTTGAATTTGCATCAGGATAATAAACCTTGTCGGGATTGGACTTGCGCAAACCATCAACAAACATACGCTCGGCTTTTTTAAGCTTGTCGTTGATGGGGCCAACATTCTTGTTTTGGGTCATAAAGGTATTATAGAAAGAATTCACAAGCTTATAGGCAAGGTCTTTCTCAAAGGTCTTCAATTTGGGATTGGCCAAAAATGCATTATACCTTTCATGGGTAGTAAGCACCGAAGTTTCAAAAACTTCTTTTGCAAAGGCTTTCACATCTCCCTTGTATTTTTTGTCAATCAGGTTGTAAATATCAGGAAGTGCATCGGCAGGAACATCTTCACGGTACATTTCAAGGATGGCTGCAAGAATTTTTTCTTCGGTAGGAGCGTTGTAGTCCTTGAATTGTTCTTCGCCCATAGCATAAAAAGGAGCCAGGGTAGCTTGCAGTTCATCGCCTTTTTGTTCGCTTTTCAGGATATTGATGATGCCCTGATTCTGCAGGGGGAATTGCATCATTTGTGATCCAAACAACGCCAATTGGAAGTTCCATAAATTTGCATTGTATTTAAGGTCAGAGAACTGTGCATAAGCATCGGAAAGGTTTTGAAGAACCATTCCATATTCCTCTTTGCGGCTTTCATCAGCATTAATCCAGACGGTCAAATCATTTTCAATGGCTTTTTTCTTGTCAAAAACATTGAGGCGTTTCAAGCCACGGGTTTCCCCGATTTTATTTTTCCAGAAATTGGCCAATCCTGCATAATTGGAAGCATACTGAATACGAACCTCGTCGCTTTTGTCCATATCGGCTTTCATAATTTCGAGGATACGTCCACCCACTTTTATAATGGCCGGGTTAATCTCGTCAAGTGTTGCTTGTATTCCGTATGAAGTCAGATACCGATCGGTGCTTCCGGGATAGCCCCAAATCATGGCAAAATCGCCACGCTCAATTCCATCCAGTGAAATTTTGAGGGAGTGTTTGGGCTTTAAAGGAACGTTGTCTTTGGCGTAGGTTGCCGGTTTTCCATCGGGGCCGGTATAGATTCTGAAAATGCTAAAATCGCCGGTGTGGCGGGGCCACATCCAGTTGTCGGTATCACCACCAAATTTCCCAATGGCTGAAGGTGGTGCTCCAACTAAGCGTATGTCTTCATATATTTCGTAAACAAAGCGGTAATACTCGTTTCCATTGTAAAAACTTTTTACCGAAACTTCGTATTTCCCTTCAGCAGATTCTTCTTTTTTAAGTGTTTCTACCAATTTTCCAATGGCCGCAGAACGCTCACCCTCGGTCATCTCGGGATTAATTTCAGCCAAAACCCTGGCCGTTACATCGTCCATCTTAACAAGAAAAGACACAGTTGAGCCTTCATTCGGAAGTTCTTCCTCCAGGCTACGGGCCCAGAAACCATCGGTGAGGTAATCGTGTTCAATGGTGCTGTGGTTTTGAATGGCATCATATCCACAGTGGTGATTGGTGAGAATCAGTCCTTTATCCGAAACTACTTCGGCTGTGCATGAACCACCATTCAGACTAACGATGGCATCCTTAAGGCTTGAGTTGTTGATATCATATATCTCCTGAGGGGTCAGTTTAAGGCCCATGGATTGCATATCAACATAGTTCAATCGTTCAACAAACATGGGCAGCCACATGCCTTCGTCAGGTGGGTTTCCTGCCCTGAGGCCTGCACTCAGGCCTGCAAGGATCATTAATGTAAAGAGGATTTTTTTCATTTGGTTTTTTATTGATTTATCTGTTTATGTTTCTGACGGAGACAATAGAATAATAGCCCGGAAATTCCGGGTAATCCCGGATATTTACCAAAACTATGCCATTGTTACAAAAGATATATAATCAAGTACATACCTGTTAGCGCTTTTTATTAAGGACGGACAGGTTTGTACGTTTTTGAATAATTGTTGGTCGTTTTCGGACAGTATTAATGTTAAACTAAAGCCCGATTTCACTTTTTCCCTGGGTGAAAACGATGTCAACCGGGATTGCGGCTTCTTTGAGGCGGTCAAGGTCTGCCTTAAGTTGTGCTGGAATAACTGATTTTGTGCCAATTAGTCCTTTAACTTTCTCATAATCACCATCACCCTGCATGGTAAGGATCATATTGGCAAGGCTTTCAACGGCCAGTTTCATTTTGTCGAAGTTGACCATGTAGGTGCCATTTATCTGATAGGTAAAAGCTTCATTTTCAGAGAAATGGGCAAAGGTTAGCATATTTGCTTTGCCGTGGGCACTGGCAGCACCAAAGCGCACTGAGCGGAAAATGCCAGCCATAAAGGTTACGTAGTTGTCCATCACCTCGCCTTCATTGAGTTCGCCCATTTCGTAAAGTTTGGTTACGAGATACAGTCCGAGAATATCGGCTTTCGCTTCTTCAATGGCTGAATATTGCTCTTTTAATGCTTCACGTACCGTGCCTTTTCCGTCAAGGGTATTTTTTATACCCAGACCATGAGCTACTTCATGAAACATCGTGTTACCGAAAAAAGCATCGAATTTTATATATTTCCGTTGTGATTCGTCAATCAGTACATCCGCGATGGGCACAACAATTTTATCGAATTTGGCCTGCATTGCGTTTTTCAACTGCAGCTTGCGCGAGCCTTTCTTTAGTTGCACTTCCTCATCATTGGGCAGGTTGATGGCAATGGTTTTGCTGCCGGCATTACAATCGCCACGATAGTAAACCACATCGTAAGCGTTCAGGTCAGCATCTGAACCGGGGACTTCATTTTTGTATTTCTGGTCAATCGGCAAACCTTTCTGCAAATCGGGCAACAGGGCGGCAAAATGAGCTAAACGGTTGCTCCATTCCACATCTTTTATCAGTACAAAGGATTCCTGGGCGGCTTTGGTGCCGTAGAGGGCATCTTCATAATTTTCGATAGGACCAATCACGAAGTCGATATTAGAGGTTTTCATTTCCATCCATGCAAAATCGCTCTCCTGATATTTGTCGGTGAGCAGGGCTTCGGCACGCAGTTCGAGGTATTTTTTCAAACCGGCATCTTCGGCAAGGGTAGCGGCCTGCTTCAGCAGATCAGCAGCTTTTTGAACCTTTGAAGCATAGGCATCATGGTACCATACCACGCGTAGAGATCCGTCATCATTTCGGCGGATAAGCGTGTAAAGGCTGGATTTGTCAGGATTATTCAGGGCTTCAAATTCTTCCTTAGTCATGTCGCCGGGATAAAAGTTGGCACCCAATGGTTTTTCCCCTATGCCAGAGATGAATGATTTGTTACCATTCAACCTGTCCCAGGGACCGTAGTTGATTTCGGCAAATTTGCGTGCATTTTCATCTTTAATTGCGGAGAGAAACGCTTCTTTGTTGCCAATGGTTTGTTGCCAGTAAATATCGTCCATCAGTTGTGCAGCATCAAAAAGCAGGGGTAGTAATTGCTTTTCTTTTTCGGAAAGATGGCTGATGTCAGCGGTTAGCGTAAAAGGTGCATAAATGGAGAGGCGCTGGGCCACATCAATTCCTTCATCGGTGGTTAATTCTGTTCCGGTGGGAATTGCCCCCGGATGTGTATTTTCCATTTCTTCTTCAGTTTTTTGGGTTTTGCCGCATCCGGCTGCCAGCACCAGCAGACTGATAAACGACATAACGGTCATTATTTTGCGCAACATCATGACTTTGTGTTTTATAAATGAATATTTTAAGGGTGCTAAATTACGGTTTTTGGCTGAAATAACACGTATTTTGGCGGTTTAGTTCCATAAGTAGAGGGTTTAGGGAGGAGGGATGGTTGGAAAAATGGAAAATGGGAAATATTGGAATGCCTTCGGCAATGAGGCGGATGGTTGGAGTATTGGAATAATGGAATAATGGGGAAATGGAATTATGGAATTATGGAAAATTCTGGAGTGCCTGAGATGGACTGGGTTCAACAAAGAATGTCAGCCAATTAAGTTTTGTCTGAGAAAAGCGGTATAGTAAATTTGAAAAGACTGCCTTTGCCTTCTTCGCTTTGCACCATAATTTTGCCTCCGTTGCGTTCAACATATTCTTTTACCAGAATCAGACCCAATCCCGTGCCCTTTTCATTGGCAGTTCCTTTAGTGGATTCACCTTTATTTCCAAGACTGAAAATTGTTTCAACCACGGACTGTTCCATTCCAACGCCATTGTCTCTTACATCAATGGCAACAAAACCATCTTCCAATCGGGTGTTTATTTTGATCTCACTTCCGTTATAGGAATACTTTATTGCATTAGAAATTAGGTTTCTGAGCGCAACCCGGGTCATGTTGATATCAGCAAAGACAATATTTAATTCATCGCTTTCAAATAATAAGGTAATATCTTTGGACATCGCCTGGGCATTGGCTTGCTGTATATTTTCCTTTATCAATGATTCAATATAAAAGTCTTCGGGATTAAAGCTGTTTCGGCCAAGCTGGCTTTTTGCCCAGGCCAGGAGATTGTCAAGGAGCTCGTAGGTTGTTTCGGTGGAACTGAGGATTTGCTGAACCATCATTTTTCGGTCCTCATCATCAAAATCATTGTATTCATCATTCAGCAAACGCGAAAATCCAAGAATAGAGGTAAATGGGCTGCGTAAATCGTGTGCGATAATGGTGAAAAATTTATCCTTGGTCTGATTGGCTTCCTTTAGTTCCTCTTCAACCCTTTTTTGTTCCTCTTCAATTTCTTTTCTTTGCTGGATATTCCGGGTAACAGCAATGGTCCTGCCGGTTGCCTCTCCCTTATTGTTATATTCATGCTGTATCATGCTTTCAAACCAAATCTTTTGGCCGTCAGTATTTTTTGTACGGAAAATAATCAATTGGGGTTGCGAAAACTGCGTGAGTTGTCGCATTGCATGGAGGGTGCCCGGGCGGTCTTCCGGACATATCCACCGGTATGACTTAGTCCCGGCGACTGCGGAAGGGATGAAGCCGAGCAAGCCTTGAATGGAAGGCGAAATGTATTCCAACGTTCCGTCATTTGCCTGAATGGAAATAATGTCCTTTGAATTTTCAGCAATAAGCCTGAACATGTTCTCACTTTTCCTAAGGGCGTCACGCTGCAACTCGATTTCAGCGACATCGCGGCCAACAAATTGGTAGCCTGTAATGGACTTTTCTTTATTGAAAAAAGCGCGAATGGTCCATTGCACCCTTATATAGCTAATATTTTGAATGGTGCGCTTTTGAAAAAAACGGACAACCGTTCGATCCTGGCTGAGCCTGCGTAAAGCTCGTGTTAAACTTATGAAATCTTTCTTGTTGAAAAAGGATTTAAGTTGCAGGCTTGCTTCATCACCCGGGCTTAGATTAAAAAATTTGCGAAAAGCTTTATTTGAGAATGTAAGTATTTTGTATTTGTCAAACCTGCAGATCAATTCCGTTTGGTCATCAACCACCGATTGGAACAGGCTTCTACTTTCAAGCAGCTTTTCCTGAAACTCTTTCTCTTCGGTTATGTCAACCAGCGCACCATATACTAAATCAGGGCTGCTGTCATTCTTTTGGTAATAGCCGGAAATTTTTAACCAATGAATTATACCATTTAGGATTATCCTGATTTCAAGATCAAAATAGCCATCTGCCGCTGTTATCCGCGACCACATTATTTTTAACCGTTGCTTATCGGCGGGATGCGTAATGGCATATAAATGGTCCGGATTGGCAAGGCCTTCCTGAAGCCCGGTTATATCGAAACATTTTTGGTTCCAGTAAAGTTGCTTTTGCCTTTTGTCCCATGCCCAAACGCCGGCACTAAGGGCAAACAGGGCTATTTCATAGTGGCTTTCAAGAAGTTTTGAAATGGATTGATCATCACCGATGCTGTCTATTTTTTTGATCGGTACCAGGCTTATTTGCTCATTTTTGCTCCGCAATTCGTCTGTCTCCATTGCTTCATTGTTTTTAGCTACTTTATAAGTTGTGATACTTTCACCATTCGGATAATGTTGGTGAGTAATTTCGCCACTATTCCCGGAAGTTTTAGGGTTGGTGATTTTTATTTCGTCTTCCGGATTATTCATGATAAATATCGATTATTGACGGCTTATTATTCTATAACGAAATGTATGAAAAATTCATAGTTAGTTTCACAACGGATTGAATAGGTAAAGATAATGAAAGTTATTTGTTTATTGTACTATTAGGATAATGAAAGTTTTAAATTTGAGCTAATTTCTGATCTAACAAGAGATAGTTATTAAATATTTTAAATTTATTGGTCATTTTATTTAAGCCTTAGCACATGCATTCAAATGCAAAGCATTAAATTTGTTGCCATTCATAAAATCAGATCGATGAAACTTCAACCAGGTAACAGACTGATGCCCATGCTTGCATTATCCATGGTGATTATGATTTTCGCTTCGGTAGTTACTGCATTCATGGTTCGCAAAGAACAAAAGGTCCAGATAGCTGCCGCTTTAAGAATATTAGACGATGGAAGTCAGCCGGTAACTTTAGTTGAAAATACGCTCGAGTCTTTGTTTATTGCCGAAAACGAATTTAAGGAATATGCCCTGACTTATGATCAGACTCATTTCTCCAATTACAAATTACAACTTAAGAGGCTGGTTCAAAATATTGATACCCTGCAGGCAATGGTTAAAACCTTCAGACAGGAAGATAAAGGCCTTAAAACCCAAGATATTATTGAGGAACGGGATCGCGAAGCGGGTGCATACATTCGTTTAAAGCGGCTTACCGATTCAATTATGATTATATCGGCAAATATTGAAATGATGCCTTTTGAAAAGCCTGAAGAAATTTTTGCCTTGAAGAAAATAACGCCTACTCTAGGAGGAATTGTTATTGATACTCTGGATTTCAATCAATCAAAAGCTTCGCGTAAAAAAGGGTTGTTTGGAAAGATCAAGACTTTTCTGGTAGGTGAGGAAGAAAAAGAAACTACCAATGCTACCCTCGTTGTTAAATCTGGGGAGGCACCAGGCCAAGGTATAGATATCCCCAATCCATCGGATACTACTTTCTCATTCAGTCGGTTTGCCGAAGACATTATCAATAAATCAAATACCTATTATCAACGGCAGTTGCGAAGTCAGTTGGAGCGCCGGAAGCAGTTGAGGGATAGTGAAATAAGGCTGGTCAGGCTGAATGGGGATCTGATGACTGAAATCAGGGAAATACTGGTTTCTCTTAAAGGCTCAGTTCAAAAAAATGAGGGCGTAGATCGTTCGCAATCAACGACTACCATTGCCCGTTCGACCAATATTCTGCAAAATATCCTGCTTGTGGCCATAACCGGTGCAATTTTGCTTGCTTTTGCTACGGCATGGATGATTTATAAAAATCAACGTTATCAGGCAAAAATTATAGAATCGCATCAAAAAGCTCTTGCTGAAGCCGCTGAAAAGCGAAGGTTTCTGGCTTATATGAGCCACGAATTCCGCACTCCTCTTTCTTCGGTAATCGGGTTTGCCGAGCAGTTGGAGCAGGCCAGCCTGAACAAGGAACAGTTGGAATATTTGTCAGGGATTATTGCTTCTTCTGAAATACTGCTTACCACTGTAAATGATATTCTTGACCTTTCAAAACTTGAGGCCGGGAAAATGAACTTTATGCTTGAGCCGTTTCTTCCCGGCGAAACCATCAATCAACTTATCAGGACTTTCAGGGGGGCTGCCGCTGAAAAAGGGTTAACCATTATTAATAAACCCTTGCGTACGGATATGGCACTCCTCGGGGATGAAGTCAGACTCCGACAAATTTTAAACAACCTGATGAGTAATGCCATCAAATACACGCACAAAGGAAATATTGAAATTGAAACTGAGATTGCTGATAATGAGGATGGTGGATATTGGTTTAAGGTAAGGGTAAAGGACACTGGCATTGGTATTCCCACCGAACATCTCAAGGAAATATTTAATGAATATACCCGGGTTCATTCCGAAACAGCTTCCCGATGGGTGATTGGTACAGGCCTTGGTTTGCCAGTAACCAGACGGCTTATTGATGCGCTTAAAGGCGATATTGAAGTAAGTAGCAGGGTGGGGAAAGGAACTGAGTTCGCCATTAGGCTACCGTATTTGCGTTCAGATGTTGATTTCGTTAAAAAACAATCGAAGAAAACAACCTTAAACCTTGCGGGTTCAGGTATCAAACTGTTGATTGCTGATGATAATTATTTCAACATA
>SWCB01009721.1_pt2 | contig 37395 bp, 39 predicted proteins | sample 4692901 | NCBI WGS metagenome assembly SWCB01 (sample SAMN10267276, study PRJNA491770) | bioreactor metagenome | isolation source: DHS bioreactor inoculated with subseafloor sediment | place: Japan: off Shimokita Peninsula | collected 2006-08 | reverse complement strand
TTAAAAAAATACCATATCCTCAGATACGGTACTTTGTCTACAGCCTGAATACTCACTATGTGAGTACTTTCTTTACGCGACAAGTTCTATGAAATACTGTTCTAGCTTAAAAACTGCTTCATAGTAACCATCACCAGTATGTCTTGGGCCAGAAACAATTTCATAACCATCTGTTTGTAAAAGCTCTGTGAGTTCATCAACCTTCTTCTTGGTTCCCAATTTAAATGCGACATGATGATACCCTATTTGAAGCTCATTAAGTGCTCTTTTTGATAGATTTGGTCGATACATTATCTCTAGTCTAGTATCATTTTCAAATGATAAAAAGTATGTTTTTAGTCCTGTTGTTTCATTATGGTAAAGCTGATTTGCTGTTGCATGAAAATATGTCTCAAAAAATCTTTTTGTTTTCTCTAAGTCGTTTACATATAATCCAATATGATCAATATGCATAAAATCCCCTCCTAAATACGTTTATAAGGCGTATAACTTTTATCTGGCTTTACTTTGGGTTTAAAAACGACAAAAGATTTTGGTTCAAGTTCAACTTTTAAAAATCCAGCCAAGCATTCTATGTGTTCAGATTTTCCTAAAAGAATATCAAAACCACTATAATTCATGATGTTTGAATCTTTGATCATCATGCTTTCAGTTATTTTTTGATCTGATGTATTGATAACGACAATGATTGTGTCTTCGATGCGATCAGTATATCTTTCAAACGCAAAAAGTTGATCAGTAATAAGTGGTTTAAAGTCACCTACTTTTAAAGCTCTATTTGTTTGGTGAAGATCAATGAGTTTTTTTGTCCATGTGTATATTGTATTATCATGCAATAACATATCCCAACGCATAGGTGCTCTGTTTTCTGGATCATTGTCACCATCCATACCCAATTCAGTACCATAGTATAAATTTGGTGATCCAGGAAGTGTAAATTGCATAAGTTGTGCTATTTTTTGATCATTTGGATGTTTTAGTTCTGTTAATAATCTTTTGACATCGTGATTATCTAAGACATTCCATGATTTCAATATAGGTTCAATGCCTGCATCATCAATCATCTCTTTGATCATCTTTAAAGCCATCTGTGTAGATATTTCTTCTCGAATTGTTCTATATATGATTTCTCTAAGTGTAAAATTCATAACACCATCGATAGACTTTAACCATTTTGCTGGATAATTCCAAATTTCACCAACAATCATTGATTTTTCTTTTTCATCATGTGCATGTTCTGTCAAATCTTTTAATATGTCATAACCAATGTCAAAAGCTACATCTAATCTCCAGCCATCAATACCTGCTTTAAGATAAGTTTTTAGTACTGAATCAGTATTTCTATAGATATAATCCTTGACTTCATCATTTTCTAAGTTTAGTTCAGGTAAACTTTTTGCGTCCGCCCATAATCTAACTTCATCAGGGTATTTAGGATTAAAGTCAAACCAATTTCTATATGGACTTCTTTTGTCTTTCAATGCTTCTTGAAACATAGGATTACTGATACCTACATGATTAAATACACCATCTAGCATCACGCGAATGCCTAAATCTTTAAGTTTTTGTGTTAACTCATTTAAATCTTCAAACGTGCCAAACTCCTCTGATATTTTTAGATAATCAGAAGCGTCATATTTATGATTGCTTACAGATTCAAAAATAGGATTTAGATATAATACATCTATACCTAAGTTCTTTAGATAGCTTATTTTAGCCATCAAACTCTTTAAATCTCCTCCCCAATACTCTAACTCGTGAGACCAATATTTCGCATCTTCAACAAATTTTCCGCGCTTAGGAAGTTCATCCCAGGTCTTTAAAATCTTTGGATATTGATACAAATCTTTCTTGTTATCTAGATCAAGCGATGGTGCAAATCTATCGACTAAAACTTGATAAACTATTGCCCCATTTCTCCAATCTTGTTCTCGTTTTTTATATATGTTTTCTTTATCGCTTTTCATAAATGCTCCTTTAAATATCCATTTGATCGAGTAGATTTTTTAGAATTGATGCTGAAGATTTTAATTGTTCTTGTTCAGTATCACTAAGTTTTAATTTAACAATATGATGTACACCTTGATGATTAAGTACTGCTGGTAAACCAATATATAAATCCTTATCAATATCGTACACGCCGTCATTATATACACTAATCGGAATGATTCTATTTTCGTTGTTTATGATTGCTGCTGTGATTCTTACCAAAGTCATTCCTATACCATAATAAGTTGCTTTTTTACGTTTAATAATTTCATAAGCTGCCTCTTTAACATTCATATAGATCTTATGAAGATCTTCAAACTCAATTTCTTTCATGCTCTCTATAACATCTTTCATTGGTTTTACACCAATATAAGCATTAGACCAACAAACAAATTCACTATCTCCGTGTTCACCTAAGATATATGCATGAATGTTACCAACGGATATATTGATTTTTTTAGATATCTCATATCTTAATCGTGCTGTATCAAGAGATGTTCCACTACCAATCACTCTATTTGCTGGGAGATTTGATGCTTTTTTTGCAACATATGTAAGAATGTCTACAGGATTACTAGCAACAAGCAAAATACCATCAAAACCACTTTCCATAATGTTTTTGACAACACTCTTCATAATCGTTGCATTTCTATTGAGTAAATCAATTCTTGTTTCGCCTTCTTTTTGATTCACTCCTGCAGTGATTACAACTAAATCTGCATCCTTTGCATCTTTATAGTCTCCTGCATAAATATGCATCTTTCTTGGTGCAAAAGCAAGTCCATGATTTAAATCCATGGCTTCTCCTTCTGCTCTGTTTTTATCTATATCTATTAAGACAAGTTCTTCAACAACCCCTTGGTTCACTAATGAGTAAGCATAACTCATCCCTACCATACCTGTCCCTACAATAACTACTTTACTTTTAGGCATAACATTCAATCCTTTCTATTTGATTTCTTTTAGCCTTTTTAAAACTTTTGATGCTGTTGATAGATACCATGAAGGTTTTAGATCATCCATGGATTGTTCTATTTGTTCAATATAAGTGGTTTCTTTTTGCCTTAGCATAACCATTAAAGCATTTCTAAGTAAAATCGTTTTACCTTTCCATAAATATGACATGTGATCATACTTCTTCGAAAAATCTTTATTTGATAATTCAAATAAATCCATAATGGAAACCATTTCTTTTCCTGATAACTCAAATTCTGGATGTACTTTTTGTCCTTTATTTATGTTTTTAGGACAAACCAGTTGACATATATCACAACCAAATAGTTGGTAGTTCGCTTCCATTTGTTCTTCTGTTAAATCTATTTTTTCTTGATTATAAAAACTAATGCATTTATGCATATCATATCCACCATCAAAAAGTGCGTTGGTTGGACATGCAGAAATACATTTTCTACACGTTCCGCAATCATCATCAATGTCTAATATAAATTCTTCATCTATCTCAACATCAAAAAACACAACACCTAAAAACATATATGTTCCATATGTTTTATTAATAATGAGTTGATTTTTTCCAAAATAGCCAACTTTTGCTAAAACAGCTGCTAATCTTTCATCATAAGGATGATTATCAACACCAAGCGAGTACTTTATATTTAACGGATCCATCACATTCTTGATTCTATTCTTTAATACAGTGTGATAATCACTTCCAAAAGTATAAAAAGAAGGCACTAAATGTGTTTTTGTAGGCTTAATGATTCTTTTTGGATAACTAAGACCTAAAACAACCATTGTAGGATATAAAATATCTTGATAATGCTTATTCATTTTTTTCGCTTCTTCGATATATGTTTTTGATTTGATGACACCAACAACATCAAACTTCTCTAAAAAGAGAGCTCTTAGTGCTTTTGAAGTCATAAGTCACCTTCTTTTACTTATTTTTATGCTCATACATTTTCTTATCTGCTGCATCAAAAAGTTCATCTGAATTCATTTGATGTTCATGTAACTGATACCCATATGCAAAACTTAAACCGTGTATCACTTTCAAAGGACTATGTTTAATATGGTCATGAATATTTTTTAAACAATTATCTAATTGATTATGATTTTGTTCAATAACGACTATAAATTCATCTCCACCTAATCTTGCAATCATTTTTTCATTATGGAATACTTTTTGCAAGATAATTCCAAATTCTATAAGCACTTCATCACCTATTTGATGACCATATTTATCATTAATTTTTTTAAATCCATTCAAATCAATGAATAATATACCAAATGGTATTTGTTCTTCGATATATTGTCTAATAAAGACACGATAACTATATCGAGTATAAAGTTTTGTTAAATAGTCATAGTCACCAGTACTTGATTCTATATATGTATATATAATATATATACTTAATGTAACAGCTGTCCATGAGACAAATAATCTAGGTTCAATAATCTGGATAAGCATACCTACCAATGGCAACAAAAAAGATATCATAAAAACTTTTTTAGTAGATCTATTCGTTTTTTGTGCATATTTTAGAAGAACAAAGATCATATAGAGATAAAAGCATAATACGATTGCATAACTCATCCAACCTAATGATTTTGATACAAACGCATTTGTCACTTGGTTTACATCAAAAATAAACGGGTAAAAAATATTTATACTTAATAAGATTAATACGATAAGAGATACCTGTTGATAATATAAAAGTTTTATCAATCTTTTTTTACTATAAAAGATTTTAAAATCAATATAAGCTGCAATTAAACCTGCCAATATAGGAGTCATTAGATAAAGTAAAAAATTAGATGCATATTCTAAAAAATAAGCACCTGTAAATCCTTTACCATCAAAGATCCAACTCATTGCTTCAGATATTAAAGCAACCATGTTTGCGATAATAATATAAAGCAAAAGTTGTTTAGCATAGTTAAATGACTGTGCTCTTCTACAAATAGTGTAAAAGAGTAACACCAAACCAGATAAAGCAAATATACTCATTTGAAATTGTATGAGATAATCCATAAATATACCTACCTTATTTCATATTTCTTTTCTATTCTTATTTTATCATAAATTAATCAATTGACTGTTTTTAGCCATAAAGATCCATCTTTTTTTGGCTTAACAAACTAAATCGTTACTTTTTATTGATATAACTTAAAATAAATTATATAATATATAAAACAATAAAGAAAGAAAGCGTGTTGATCAAATGAAAAGCAGAAACATAAAAACATCTATTTTCATCATAATACTCTTGAGTTTAAATTTCTTTCTTTTTGGCTGTGAAAGACAGCAAACTTTTAATCCTACAGAACACTTCTACATTAATGATTATGCGGATGTTCTAGAAGATGCAACCGTTATAAATATATCAAATGAAGGTCAAAGACTATTTAATAATACAGATGATATCATGCATCCAGGAACTTTATTGATTGTGAATACAATCATTGATGATGGTGAAACTGATCTAGAAGCTAATGATGTTGATATCTTGATGAATCAGTGGTCTATAGATAATAAAGGTATGGGTGTTATTATCAATATCTATTTTAGGTATCAAGGAGATACACTAGAATTATATAAATCCGAGTATGCAATTAGTCCATTATTTGATACTTACATGAATCCACAACAAATGAACTTTATCATCAATCGAACTTTATATCATTCAAATTGGGAAGATACCAATCAAATTGATTTACCCATCATGCACATGTATTATGAAATGTTAGAATTCATATATGTTAATATCTATGATTATGTTAACTTCACTTACGACATGAACATATTTGAGGTATACTTAAACTCTTATGATGGCGATGATCCAGTTTACAAAACACCTATGAATTTTATGAGTTATATGTTTTTCCAAATTGGTTTACACAATAAAATATTATGGATTGCATTTGGTATTTTCGTTATTTTAATTGTTTGTTTTGCTTATTTAATCATTAGAAAAGATTTTCATATAGCCGTTATACATAAAAAATAAGGCATCGGCCTTATTTTTTTATGCTATATGTAACTTTTGTTTTTGTTCTTGGATGTATCAATGTGCATGAGATAAACTGCAAAGCCAAAGGACCTGACATTTTTTTAAGATGTCCATATAATTGATCACCAACTACAGGATGTCCTATAGCTGCCATATGCACTCTAATTTGATGCTTTCTACCACCAATAATTTTGATTTCACATAAAGATTGATCATCATCTCTTCTAATCACGCTATACATAGATGTAGCTTTTTTACCACTTTGACTGATTCTTTGTTTGCTTGAATGTCTATCTCTAGCAATCGGTTTATCTATAGTTCCATGATCTTTTTTGACAACACCTTCAACTGAAGCTAAATAGATTTTTTCTACAAGTCTTTCTTCAAATTGGTGAGAAAGAAATGCTTGAGTTAACGGATTTTTCCCAAAAACTAACAATCCTGATGTTTCAAAATCAAGGCGATGTACTGGCAATATTTGATAAAGATGTTCACTTTTATGATAGGCTACTCGATTCGTTAACGTATCTATAGTTTGTCCATCTGTATGAACTAATATAAACTTAGGCTTATTTAGTATTAGGATATCTTCATCTTCATAAACAATATCGATAGGTCCATCAAATGGTTCAACTTCTTTTTGCTCAATGACAGATAAGTCTATTTCAATCGCATCATTTAGATTGAGTATCTCATGTTGATGAATAACCTCTTGATTTTTAGTGATTTTATGTGCTTGGAATAATTGATGTATTTTTGCTTTTGATAAATGAAAGCTTTCTAAAAAATCTTTTGCTTGTTTGCCTGTATCACTTTTTGTTATCGTTATCTTAATCATAAACCCTCCACTAATACTCATATGTATAAAAGAAAGTCATACATGCATAAGTTGTATGACTACTTTTATTATTTCATTAATCCTGTGCGTAAAGCTTGTAAAAGGATACCTGTTGTATCTGTACCATATTCCCAAAACATGAGTCCACCTAGTTGTTCATCGATGATGTATCTACTCTTCTCGAGGATTGATTTAGGATTATCATATGATATAAATACTGTTCCTTGGTCATTAATCAAATATGGAACTCCTGCACCTTTATCATAATATTCAGTGAAATCATCATTATTATAATAACTATGATATATTTCATGATAATAGACAGATCCTGCACTCGTCCAAGTTGAATATGAACTTGTTGCAGCATTATAGGTTCTTGTTTGCTTAATACCGTAAAATGCTAATCCTACAATGATTTTATCATAATCTACTTGGTATGTATCTCTTAATATTTTAACACTCTCATCAATCGATGCAGTTGATAATGTGCGTCCTGCTAAAAACTCTGGATAATGATATGTTGTTTGACGATACAATGGGTTTTGATATTGACCAGAACCACTAGTTAAACCATAAGTCATTAGATTGATATAATCCAAATATTGATTTGAATAAATTAAATCATATTTTGGAGGTTGCCACTGTCCACCAGTAATTGCGGTTGTAACTAGATGATGTGGATTGTTTTCTTTAACTTTTTCATATATGACTTTCATCAATGCTGTATAAGATTTTGATTCTGAAGTCGTTGGTGTTTCCCAATCGATATCAACGCCATCAAATCCGTACATATTGATATAATTAACAATTTGATTTGCAAAATTTTCAGATTTTGTTGGACTTAAAGCAATAGTTGACCACTCTGTACTTGGACCTACTGACATAATAACCCAGTTACCATGCTTTTTAGCTTCTGGCATGATGTAAGTTGCTACATTATTTAGATAGCTGGTTCCATATAAATCTCCATTGCTATTACCTAAAATAAATGCGGTGTTAATGATATCAAGTGTTTCAAAGAAATTATCATCGACCATATCATATGCTCTATAGATATAACTTGATGCAATCGGTTTATCTAAAGATTTATAGCCAATCACTGAAACACTATAAGTTAATGTTTGTGTATCATCACTTGAAGTAACTACTGCTTCTAATGTTACTGCTTGGGCAACATATGGTCTTACAAATTCACCTGTTGGCTTGATGATATTTTCATCACTAGATGACCATGATATGGTAAATCCACTATACTCTGTTGGTAAACTGATATCTTCATATACTTCATCGGGTATCAAATCATTTAAATAAGATTCTAAATCATTCATACTATATTCTTCCCATCTAGCTTCATAAGTAATTTCATAAACATCATCTATAAGTTTATAACTTGGATAAGTGGTTACTTCTTGATCATCTAAAAACCATCCTACAAAAACAAATTCATCTCTTATTGGTATAGGTAGTGATGATGGTTCGGTAAGTGTTTGATGAAATGATTCACTAACAATATCTTCTGTATAAAACTTCGCTACCAAAGGACCATCTTCATATGTATCTAAATCTTGATCAAAAATAATAAATTTAAGTATCTTTTCTTCTGTAGTATATGAACTGATTGCATTTAAAATATCTTCATCTTCAAAATATTGATCAACTGCAATCACATATTCATAGTCATCAGTCTCAATTTGATTCATGGATGTTGTCACTGGATCAACATATACAACTTCATAAGCATCATAAGTTTCATTATATTTAATTAGAATTTTATGAAAATATGTAAGTAAATATCTCGTATCATCAATAATTGTGAACGTTGATCCATAAGGATCATTTTTAGTTGTTATTGTAAGTTCGCTATCTGGTTCAACATCTTCAAAATCAGATTTAGTTAATGAGCCACCATTTAAATTAAATGTAACATCCACATCTACAATGTAGTCTGGATTGATTTCATTGATATCATCAAATCGATAGGATAAAAATGTAGGGGTTAAATCGTAAGATTCAAACTCAATTAACATGTCATTAATGATTAGTTCAAAGTTTTGATCAAAATATACATTTTCATTAAGATTAATAATAAGTTCATATCCCTCATTTGTCGTGAATTCAGCAGAAAACAAGCTAGATTCATAGCTTAACTCCTTGGTTTCTATATCGATTGTCATTCTTGCCTCTTCAACTTTTTTTCCTAATACATCTTCAGTTTCACATCCGATGGTCACAAAAAGTGAAGTAATAATTAATAGTATATAAAATATTTTTCTCATAAAGTTCTCCCAAATTATGTTTACACTCTTAGTATACTATAATTTATTTATTTGCTTAACTCATCCGTTTAGTTTTTTATGTTTTGACAAATTGTTTCAATATTTAGACAAAAAAAAGCACCTAAGGTGCTTTTATAAGTTATGTAATTAAATCCAACCTCTAAGTTTAACAGCATCCGCAACTCTTTTAATTGCGATACCATATGCAGCATCTCTCATGTATAGATTCTTCTTTTGAGATAGCTTATACACTGCATGAAATGCATCAGTCATCTTAATATCTAATTTTGTTAAAACTTCATCAAGGCCCCAATAATAATTCATGTTACATTGTACTTGTTCAAAATAGCTACATGTAACACCACCAGCATTACAAAGGAAATCTGGAATCATGAAGATACCTCTTTGCTTGATCACTTCATCAGCTTCTGGTGTTGTAGGTCCGTTTGCGCCTTCAGCAATCATCTTAACTTTTTTAGAGATTTGTTTTACATTATCTTTTGTGATTTGATTTTCAAGTGCACATGGTAATAAGATATCAACATCTTGTTTAATCCAATCATCACCATCAAGTACTTCACAACCAAGTTGTTCAACAGCTTTTTGCTTATCAATCGTACCATATCCATTAGAAATACTTAAAAGTTCATGAATACATATACCATCTTTTTTACGGTAAGTGATTGCTTTTTTCTCATGAATATCCCAACTACTTACAGATATGATTTTTCCACCAAGTTCTTGGTATAGTATTGCAGCATATTTACCAACTTTACCAAAACCTTGCAAGGATGCAGTCGTGTTTTTAATATCTATACCTAACGCTTTTAAAGCTTCTCTAACTGTATAGATAACACCATATCCGGTTGCTTCATTACGTCCTAATGAACCACCCATACCAACTGGTTTACCAGTAATGGCACCTGGATAATGTCCCCCATAAATCGTTTCTAATTCATCTAACATCCATAACATATGTTGTGAGTTTGTCATCACATCTGGTGCAGCAACATCAATCACTGGACCGACATTTTTAGATAATTCTCTTACATATCCTCGGCATAGTCTTTCTTGTTCTCCTTCTGACATTTCTCTAGGATCACATATGACTCCACCTTTACCTCCACCAAGAGGTATATCAACAACAGCACATTTCCAAGTCATCCACATAGAAAGTGCTCTAACAGTATCTACAGTTTCTTCAGGATGGAATCTAATCCCACCTTTAGCAGGACCTCTTGCATCATTATGATGTATTCTAAATCCTTTAAAAACTTTGGTTGTTCCATCATCCATTTTAACTGGAATTGTAATATGGATTTCTTTTCCAGGTTCTCTAAGCAATGCTTTTGCAGCTGGATCTAATTGAATATTTTCAGCTACATTGTCGAATTGTTTTTGAGCAATTAAAAACGCATTGTAATTTTGTTCTTTCACAGCATTTTCTCCCTTGTCTATTATTTCATCATAACATCGTTATGGATAAATGTAATCTTATGATTATCGTGATTAAAAAGAGACATTAAATCTCTAATTGTCTTTATAAGTTTACGCTTTATCTCATCCATTAACATTGTAACATATACATATAAAAAATGAAAGCGCTTTTATTATTTTTATTGAAAATTAAAAACACAGGTGATTTCCTTAAGAAATATCCTGTGTTTGTGTTTAATCATTATGAATTATTTTCTCTACCGTCACCAAAAATTTGGTTAAATTGACGATGAACTCTTACAAATGTTGTAGATCTTGGTAGATGTTTTAAAGTAGGCGCTCCAACATATGTACATGTTGAGCGAATTCCACCTAAAATATCTTTTACAGTATGATTTAAATCTCCACGATAAGGAATTCTAACTGTTTTACCTTCACTAGAACGATACTCAGCAACCTCACCATAATTCTTTTTCATAGCAGTTTCTGAACTCATGCCATAAAATCTAACATATTTCTTCTCATCGATGAGTGGTTTTCCAGATTCAATATTGATTTTGCCATTTAAGACATATTCAGTAATCACTTCTCCGCCACCTTGATCATGGCCAGCAAGTAATCCACCGAGCATTACAAAATCCGCACCACCACCAAAAGCTTTTGCGACATCACCAGGGCAAGTACATCCACCATCACTGATGATATGTGCACCTAAACCATGTGCAGCATCTGCACATTCGATAATTGCTGATAGTTGTGGATATCCAACACCTGTTTGAATACGTGTTGTACATACACTACCAGGTCCAATACCAACCTTAACAATATCTGCACCTCTTAGAATTAATTCTTGAGTCATATCAGCTGTTACAACATTACCTGCTATAATGGTATGCTCAGGATAATTTTTTCTAACTTTTTCAACGAAATCTCCAAAATGTTCAGAATATCCGTTTGCAACATCTATACAAATAAACTCGATTTCTGGATGTGCTTTAAGAATGTCTACTAAGTTTTGATAATCTTTTGCGTTAGTACCTGTACTTACAGCAAAATATCTAGGATCTAATTTCTTTTTAACTTCATTAATATCTTCTTTTGTATAAGTTTTAACTAGACAAGTAAATAACTCATGTTCTTGTAGAGTTAAAGCCATATTTATCATACCAACGCCATCCATATTGGAAGCCATAATTGGTACACCTGTCCATGTTTTTTTACTGTGTTTAAACGTGTATGTTCTATTTAGATCAACATCTTTTCTACTTTTTAATGTAGATCTTTTCGGTCTAATTAATACATCACTAAAATCTAGTTTTTGATCATCTTCAATACGCATACTTAAAACCCCTTTTCTTTTTTTCCCCTATTTATTATACATAAATCGCTCATAAATATAAAGGTTATTTTCAAATAAAGTATATTGTCTATATGAATTATAGTATAGTTTGATACTTCAGCTGAAATGATGTGAATTTTATGTTAAAAATCTTCATCCTCATCTTCGCTTTTTTGATGATCAACAATAATTTTATCATTAACAAATTTTTTAATTCGGTCTTCCCAATTGTTTTCTTTGTTTTTAAATTTAAAACTATCATAAGGGAAAAATATGGTATTGATAATTGGTATTAAAAATAAGATAAGCCATGTTGGATGCCATTCGTCTAAGTATAAACTTAATCCAATGAATCCACCAATAACGATAACATTGACTAATTTTCTTGGTGTTATTTTTCTTTCTACAATCATGTTGAAAACTGGTACTAATAAAAATACTATCCAACCAGGATGCCATAAGTCAAATCCGAATCCTAAGATCAGAAATATGAATAATGCTAAAACTGGTGCAGCATCATTTAGTCTTTTAAAAATGTGATTCGAAAATAAAATCCAACTGAGTGGTATCAATAAAAAGAAAACCCACCCCAATTTCCAATTTTCCAAGTATAATCCTGAAAATAAAAATAATGCTAGTGCAATCATCGGCATAGCCGCTACAATTCTTTTTCTCATGTACTTACGATTTAATCCAATCGATTAAATCACTCCTTTCGTATTTTTACAGTGTCATTATAACAAAAAAGTGTTAAATAATGAATATCTATCTAAATGTTTGTATGATGTTTGTCATAAAAGTAATAATTTCATTTCAATCAATTGAAATATTTGCTAAATTGCTATATAATGCAGTTATAAAGTCTAGGAGGTTTTATCTATGAATAAAGCAAAATACGGGTATGGTTGGGTGCTAAAATTTGTACTAGCAGCAATTTTACTTGGTGTTGGTATTTATATGGTGTTTGCAGATGAAGTTGTTTATGCAATTACTGGTGTAACCATTGTCATATTTTCATTATTTAGAGTCTATCCATTAATTAAGTCGTTGAAAAAAGAGGTTTTAAGAACATTAAACCTCATCGAAATCATTTTTGATACACTCGTTGGTATATTGATTATCTATATCGCTTTTACTTATAAAGATACTTTAAGTGATCAAGCCATTTGGAGCGCAGTTTATAGATATGCTTTAGTATTCTTCTTCTATGCAAGAGGTCTTGTATATTTTAATTCAGTAGTCTTTTTAGGAGAAAAAACTGAAATTCCTAAATTTTGGGTTCACATTGTTGTCTTATCTTTAGGTGCTATGATTGCAGTCTATCCTAATTTTGATTATGAACTTGTTGGTATTTTCTTCTTGATAATATCACTAATTGGATCAGCATATTTAGGTATTGATGGTTATGGTGGTTATAAGAAATATCGTGAATTCTCAAAAGAACTTAACGAAGGTGAACAACCACAAAAGAAAAAAGAAAAACAAGCACCAAAACAGCCAGTCATTGAAGAGCCAGCTGAAGAAGAAAAAAGACCATACGTTAATTAAGAATCATAAAAACACTGTTCATTCAGTGTTTTTTTAAGGACATAAAAGGAGATTGTCATGACGAAAAAAATTCATATAGCAGGTATATTGTTCGCATCCATTTTTGGATTTTCATTTCTATTTTCAAAAATAGCATTATCATATGTTACTCCAATTGGACTAATAGCATATCGCTTTTTAATTGCATTTGTTACATTTGAAATACTAAGACAATTTAAGGTGATTAAAATCAGTATCAAAAAAGACCAAATGAAATATTTAGTAGCGGTTGCTTTTTTTCAGCCTATTTTGTATTTTTTATTTGAAACTTTCGGTTTAAATTTGGTGTCTAGTGGAGAAGCTGGTATGATGATTGCTTTGATACCAATATTTGTCGCAATCTTAAGTTCCTTAATCATCAAAGAAAAACCAAAGCCTATCCAAGTCTTATTTATTTTATTAAGTGTAACTGGAGTGATCATCATACAACTGAGTAAATTGGGTAATGACAGTACTTCAGAATTCTTAGGTTTTGTATTATTATTACTTGCAGTTATCTCTGCAGCAATGTTTAATATAGCTTCAAGAACTGCATCTCAAAAAGCATTGAGACCTATGGAAGTGACTTATTTTATGATGTTGTTTGGGGCGTTCGCATTTAACATCATTTATGTCGTTCAACTTATCATCGAACAAAGACTTAGTGATTATTATACTAATCTAATGAATATAGATATTTTGTTTCCGATTGTATATCTAGGTATTGTTGCTTCTATCGGGGGATTTTTCTTAGTCAATTTAGTTTTAAGTAAAGTTCCTGCACATGTCTCATCTATATATGCAAATCTATCAACAATTGTTGCGATCATTGCAGGCATTATTCTATTAGATGAACAAATTACTTTATATCATATCTTTGGTAGTATGTTAATTATTATAGGTGTTTATGGAACCGTTCGTTTTAATCGCAGGCAAAAAGGGCAATTGAAATCTTCATAATTAGATTCAAAACATAAAAAAAAGCAGTTAGACTGCTTTTTTTGTTTCTTTCGGTTTTAAAGTTTTTAACCAGATACTAATCAAATCAATACCTGTAACTACAATTACTATAACAGTAATCCAGACCAGTATATTGTTTAATCCATCTTGAACAAATGAAACATCTTGTTCCATAACTGTAGCTAACTCATTTAAAAAAGCAAATGAGAATAAGTTAGGTTGATTGATAAATAATAAACCTATGGTTACTGAAATGATGGCATTTGCTGTATAGCATACTGCAACTTTAACTTGCCACTGGCCAACATAAAGTTGTACAAGATGCATTATAAAGCCAATGATAAACGAAATGATGAAAAAGATGATAAATGGATCAGTTACATGTTCATTAAATAGTGGTGCAACAAATCCACTTTCGTTATACCAACCAATTTTAGGAATATATCTTAATAAAATGATAATAAATATAACTGAGAAAATGACATGGAAGATTAAGCTTACCATAGCGCTTGCTTTTGATATATTTGTCTTCTTTGGTTCTGGCAAGTCTGGAAGATCTTTTAATTTCCATTCATTAGGTTTGATATTAATACTATTTCTTTCTATAAGTACAAAGATAATGGTAACAATCGCAAACATACTAAACAATGTTGATACTAATTCTCCAATAATTCGACTAATCACATAGCCCATCGCTTCAAAAATAGACGCATGATCAACATCAATGATTGCATCAATTGAAGTCGTCACTAGTGAAATTACACCAAAGATAATAAATACTATTTTTAAAACTCTTAAGTAATCATCATAATAAAGTGGTGATATCAAATATCTTTTTTGTTCCTTATAATTATTCGCAATTTCCCTAGGATGACCTAGTTCATGCAAAACACGATCAATATCTTCTTCTTTAGGATCCTCTGGAAGCATATCATAAATATTATCACTTAGCTCCTCTTTGACTTCTTCCTGATTTTCTTTTGGTAATCTTCTAGTAACATCATAGATGTATCTTTCAATAAACTTTTTCATATTATATCTCCTTTAATGATTGGTTAACATCATTAACCATGTCTTCCCATGCTTTTTTTAAAGCCTTTAAAATTTCAGCACCATTTTCACTAAGTTTATAGTACTTGCGTGGTCTACTTTCTGTTGTATCCCATATAGAATCTAGTAAACCTTGTTGATCAAGTCTTCTAAGCAATGGATATAATGTACCAGCTTCAATGTTTACATTTTTTTCATTAAGGACTTGGAGTAAACTATATCCATATTGCATGTCTTTGAGTGCTGATAATACTATCATGATTTGAGTACCTCTTTTAAGTTCCTGAATCATGTTTTCAAGTAAATCTTGTGTCGCCATAACCTCACCTCGATTTCATTATACTGTATGTCATACACTATTGTCAATAGCATAATATTATTTTTTCTACTTTGTTACCTAACACACTATATTAAAACTAAAAAATTATCAACATTTTAAATATAATTTTTCTCAAGTAAAGCCTTTTCATTGTATTTTCATTTTTAACATTCTATAATAAAGGTAAACCATATAGGCATAATGTTTAAAAAATGGGAGGTTATTATGTTAATCGTGATTAAAGAAAGAAAATCTGTTAGAACGTATTTAGAAAAAGATTTAACTGAAAAAGATTTAAAAGCAGTTAAGCAAATTGTTAAAAAGTACAACGAAACCAAAGGATACTTTGGTCATGAAGTCAAATTAGATTTCTTTGATAAACCATTCGTTTATACACCTAAAAAAGCTAAGATTGGTACATACGGTTTTATCACGAACCCACCAAGCTTTATTGCTGGATGTGTTGATAACTCTTTTTATGGTATGGTTGATTATGGCTTCATATTTGAGAATATGATTCTTGATTTGACTGAGAAAAAACTGGGTACAGTTTGGATTGGTGGCACATTTGATAGACACACATTTGATTTCATGCATAAAGATCATGAAATTGTACCAACCATCACACCTGTAGGCTATGAAGATGCTGATCACCATTCATCAAAGGAAGATGAAGTTAGAGAACGTGTACATGCAGACCGTAGAGAGCCATTTGATAAGTTATTCTTTAATAACGATTTTGATACACCACTTGATGAAACACATGCTTTTGCAAAAGCATTAAATTATGTGAGATTAGCACCATCTACTGATAACAAACAACCTTGGCGCATACTTGTTAAGGATCATGATGTTCACTTCTATCTAGAAAGAACACCAGCATATGGAGAATCTCTTGATTTTGATGTTCAAGCGATTGATATGGGTATTGCGTTATCTCATTTTGTTAAAGGATTAGAAGAATTAGGATTGAAGTTTAAAGTTTCAAATGATTTTGTTAACATTAAACTACCTGATTATGAATATGCCTTTTCTGTAAAAGTTTCTTCTTAATGTTTTTGTCTTTATATTCGTCATGATAAGTGATAAAATACACTTAAGATGAGGACACAAATACATCATCAAATTACAGCTACATGTGTCGTGTAGCTGTTTTTTATAAAAGGTGGTTCTTATGTATGATTTGTTAAGTAAATACTATGACCGTTTATTTAAATTTAATCCTAAACTAGAATCATTTCTTTTTCCGTATATAACAAAAAATGGTCAGGCACTTGATTTAGGTTGTGGTACTGGAAGATTAACAGCACTGATTGATTCAATGCATATGCAAGTCAAAGGTATTGATTTAGATCCTTTTATGGTTCATGAAGCCTCCAAAAAATATCCTCATTTATCATTTTCAACTGAGGATATGATTGATTATGTGAAACATCCAAGTGAAACCTATGATTTGATTACTTGTTTTGGAAATACAATTGTTCATTTAAATGAAAAAACTTTAAATGAACTCTTTATCCATGTGCATTTAGTACTTCATAAGAATAAATATTTTATAGTTCAGTGCTTAAATTATTTAAATATTCTAAAAGAAAAACCAGAAAGTTTACCAGACTTATCTGATCAAGATGTACTTCTTCACCGAAATTATACTTATTACAAAGATTACATCATGTTTCAAACAATCTTATTTGAAAATGATGATGTCTATGAACTTGGTGAGACAAAACTTTATCCATATATACATACTTATCTCATAGATTTAGGTAGACAACATGGATTTGAAGTTGAAATCTATAGTAAACCTGATTTTTCATCTTATACATACGAGGATTCACACGTTTATCTAGTTTTTAAAAAAATATAAAGAGAGGTTAGTTATGAATTATCAAAATTATTTAAGTCATGAAAATCCAGTGGTAACCATAAAGGTTAAATCGTTTGGAACTATTAAATTAGAATTATTTTCTCAAGTAGCTCCAAATACAGTCTACAATTTTATTTCTCTCATTCAAAAGAAATATTATGATGGACTCATTTTCCATAGAATCATTCCTGGATTTATGATTCAAGGTGGTCAAGGAGAGCCTATAAAAACCATTATTGGTGAGTTTGATATCAATGGTCACGAAAACCCACTTAAACACACCAGAGGTGTTATTTCGATGGCTAGAACTAATGATCCAAACTCCGCAACATCACAATTCTTCATTATGCATAAGGATGCACCACACCTTGATGGTTCTTATGCTTCATTTGGCGGTGTCACAGAAGGCATCGAAGTTGTTGATAAAATCGTTACTCAACCACGTGATGTTAGAGATCGACCTTATGATGATATTGTGATTGAAAGTATCACTGTTGATTTAAAAAACAAGGTTTTTCCAAAACCAGAATTATACTTATAAAACACAAGAAATTTTCTTGTGTTTTTTTCTTTTTTAGAATGTAAATAAATGTAATATTTTTCTGATAACACTTTCATGTAAAATCATACAAGATGCTCTTTTTTTTCAAAAAATAATTGATATAATAAGTGCACAAGGTAGGTGAGATCATGGATGAATACAAATTACATAGACATATTTTATGCATTGATTTAAAAAGCTTTTATGCATCTGTCGAATGTGCAGAAAGACAACTTGATCCCTTTAAAACACCTTTAGTGGTTGCTGATGCAGGCCGTGGTGGCGGCTCTATTGTTTTGGCTGTATCTCCTTATCTTAAAAGCTTAGGCATTCCCAGTAGACTTAGATTTTATGAGCTACCAGAAAATATCGATATGATAGTAGCTAAGCCAAGAATGAGTCTTTACCTTGAATATTCCGCTAAAATTATTGAGGTTTATTTGAAGTTTATTTCTGAAGATGATTTATATGTCTACTCAGTCGATGAAGCATTTTTAGATGTCACTGAATACTTGAGTTACTATCAAATGACTGATGTTGAGCTTGCTAAGAAAATTCTAGAAACTATATATAACGAAACCAAACTATTTGCAACCGTTGGGATTGGTCCTAACATGTTAATTTCTAAACTAGCACTAGATATTGAATCCAAAAAAGCTCCTGATTTCATTGCCCGTTGGACTTATGAAGATATTAAGAAAAAACTCTGGCCAATTGAACCTTTAAGTGAAATGTGGGGTATTGGTTATCATATGCAAAAAAGACTCAACAGACTCGGTTTAGTTAAGATTGGTGACATTGCAAATTACTCTGTTTTAGAACTCAAAAGACAATTTGGGATACTTGGTGAAGAATTATACTATCACACCCATGGTATCGATATGAGTATGATTCAACATAAGCACCAAGTACGTTCAAAAAGTAAGAGTTATGGCATTGGGCAAACGCTCTTTTCTGATTATTATGTTCCAGATGTTTTTCAAATTATCATTGAAATGGTTGATGATGTTTCAAGACGATTAAGACTTTCTCATAAAGTTGCAAAAACCATTCATTTAGGTATTGCTTATAGTAAGGAAGTTGGAGGCGGTTTTTCTAGACAAATCACTTTAGAACAACCTACTTCTTCTGAAAAAACAATTTATGATGTTTGTCTTGCTTTATTTGATAAACATTACGATAAAGGTACACCCATTAGACGTGTTCATGTGAGTGCTTCTAATTTACAAAAAGCTCATGTTTATCAGTTTTCTTTATTCGAAGATCCAGAACGTCTACTTAAAGAGCACAACTTATTTCAAACTGTTGATGAGATGAAATTCAAATATGGTAGAAATGCAATCAATCGAGCATCTACTGAATTAGAAACATCAACAGCCAAAGCTAGAAATAAGATGATTGGAGGCCACCATGCATAAATATGTCGATCGTGGCATCATTAAATGGGCTCCATTTGATGCTCTTGTTGGATATTCCACGTTACTTAACGAACTTAGATATAAGCTCAATAAAAAAAACAAACCCATACTAAGTGATGATCAATATGAAGAATTAAACCGAAAACTTCATTTTGCTTATCATCACAACATTGATATTGAGCTTGAATTCTTCTACGATGGCTATGTGAAAACTAGTTATGGGACTATTAAAAGACTTGATTTTATTCATAAGAAGGTCATTTTATCAACATTTGAGAAAATTGATAGTGATGCCATCTTAAATATTATATTTTAAAAGGGACATTGGATGACCAGTGTCCCTTTTACTTATTATTGATTCATATGTTCGACCACTTTTTTTAGAATGTCTTCTAAAACATGCTTTTCTTCTTCTGTAATAACAGAAAATATCTCATCTAAAATTTCATCATTTTTATGTTTGATTTTAACTGCAATTTCAAAGCCTTTGTCTGTAAGATAATATTTATTTTTATATCCTTTTTCATTATCCTTATATGCGTAATTAAGCTCAATGAGTTCCTTCAAGGCTCTAGAAGCATGTGCTTTATCATGCTTGATGATATCAATGATTTGTGTTTGAGATAATCCTCCTTGATGGTTTGAAAGTATCATCATATAGGGAATATGTTGTTTAGATAATCCTTGTGACTCAAAATACTTCAAATGTTCGTCCATAATCTTCTTTTTCATCACATGTAAAAAAACTGAGAATATCGGTGTATTGTTTTCCATCATATCACCTATAAATCAAACTGACTATTATATAGATCAGCATAGAATCCTTGTTTATCTAGTAAGGTTTGATGTGTGCCCATTTCAATGATATCTCCTTCATTAAGGACTAGAATAACATCAGCATTCTTAATTGTCGATAAGCGATGTGCAATAACAAATGTTGTTCTACCCTTCATCAAGCGATCCATAGCTTCTTGAATTAACATTTCAGTACGAACATCAACACTTGAAGTCGCTTCATCTAAGATAAGCATTGGCGCATCTGTAACCATCGCTCTAGCAATTGTAAGAAGCTGTTGCTGTCCTTGAGATATTGAACTATTTTCTTTAAGTTCATGATCATAACCAAATGAGAGTGATTGAATAAAGTGATGAACGTTAGCTGTTTTAGCTGCTTCAATAATTTGCTCATCAGTCGCATTTGGATGACCATATTTCAAGTTATCCTTGACTGTACCATGGAACAACCATGTATCCTGTAGTACCATAGAAAAGAGTTTATGAACTTCATATCTTGTGAGTTCTTTTGTAGATATACCATCGATTTCAATATGTCCTTCGTTGACTTCATAAAATTTCATCAGTAGATTAACTAAAGTTGTTTTCCCAGCTCCTGTTGGACCAACGATTGCGACTTTTTGTCCAGGGTTAACATCTAAACTAAAATCATGAATAATTTCTTTATCTGGTTCATATCCAAATTTAACATGTTTAAATGAAACATGACCTTGAACATTCTTAAGTTTTAAAGTTCTATCTTCTGGATCCATTTCTTCAAGATTTAAAAACTCAAATACACGTTCTGTTGCTGCTAGTGCAGATTGAAACTGAGTAAGACTTTGTGCAATACTTCCTAAAGGCTGATTAAAGTTTCTTACATATTGGAGCATACTTTGAATATCTCCGATTAATATAGTTCTTCTAACTGCTAATAATCCACCAAATACTGCAATTAACATATAACTTAAATTACCTACAAAGTTCATAATCGGAAACATTAAGCCAGAAAAGAATTGACTTTTCCAAGCAGACTCGTATAGATCATCATTATGTTGATCAAATACGTTTAGAAATTTATCTTCTGCTTGGTAAGCTCTTAAAATTTGCTGACCGGTAAATGCCTCTTCAATGTGACCATTAAGTGCACCTAATGTTTTTTGTTGTTTTCTGAAGTAGGTTTGTGATTTTTTCATGATAAATCTCATGATAAAACTTGATAACGGTAATGATATAAGTGCAACTAAAGCAAGTTGCCATGAAACAATGATCATCATGACCAATATCCCAACGAGTAAAGTAATCGATGTAAATATTTGTGTAATTGATGAGTTGACCGCTTGACTGATTAAGTCAATATCATTACTCATACGACTGAGCGTATCGCCATGTGAAGTTTGATCAAAATACTTAAGAGGTACTTTGTCAATTTTATCGAAAACATCACTTCTCATTTTTTTAGTGATTTTTTGAGTAGTTCTTGTTACTATGACGCCTTGTAATACATTAAACACATAACTTAACGCATATAAAACAATTAAGATAAATACAATTTCATAAATGCGATCAAAATTAATACCAGCTGTATTAAAAATACCAAGTTGTACTTCATTTGTTATTTGTCCAAGTAATCTTGGACCTAAAATATTAAATACAGCAGATAATGAAGCAAATACAATAACTGTAATAAATATGAGTTTATAAGGTGCTAAATATTTGAGTAGCAACTTAAAGGCCTTTTTCATAGACTTAGGCTTTTGAACAACTCTCATATGTCCAGGACCTCGCATAGGTCTTTGTGTATTTTTTTCTTTAGCCATTAGCAAGTTCCTCCTTTGAAAGTTGCGCATAGGCAATGTCTTGATATGCTTTACATGTTGCTAATAACTCATGGTGTGTACCATGACCAACTATATCGCCTTGATCTAAAACGATAATTTGATCAGCATCCATGATTGTTCCTATGCGTTGTCCAACAATAACATTTAAGGCATCTTTAACTTTAGATTTTAAATTTGATCTAAGTTGCTTATCTGTTTTATAATCTAATGCGCTAAATGAATCATCAAAAATATATATTTTAGGTTGCTTAACCAATGCTCTTGCGATGGATAATCTTTGTTTTTGTCCACCTGAAACATTCTTTCCACCTTGATCAATGAGATAATCTAAACCTTGCTCATTATCATCAATAAAGTCTTTAATTTGCGCAATCTCTAAAGCCTTAATGATCGCTTCGTCTTTGGCATCTTTGTTTCCGATGAGCATATTTTCACGAACAGTACCTGAAAATAAGAGACCTTTTTGTGGTACATAGCCCATGATTTTATATAAAGTTTCTAATGCATATTTTTTTATATTAATACCATTAATTAAAATTTCACCTTCTGTTACATCATAAAATCTAAGTAATAACTGAATGATCGTTGATTTACCAGATCCTGTAGATCCAATAAATGCTAGTGTTTCACCTTTGTTTACTTTGAAATTAATATTTTTGATAACACAAGCTTCAGCATTTGGATATTTGAAACAAACATTCTTAAACTCTATATCAATATCATTAGGTATTTGATATTGATCTGCATGGCGATCATCAATCTTATAAGATGTTTCAATGACCTTCATGATACGTCTTGCAGAAACAAAAGCTCTAGGCAAGAAGATAAACATCATAATAAGCATCATAAAACTCATCATGATCATCATGCCATAAGAAATGAACTCTATTTGTATAGCTAAGCCTTCAATTGGTGTTGAGCCTAAAAGATTTTGACTGATTAGAGTTGCTCCCACAACAATTAAAGCAACGTTTAAACCATTGAATACAAGTGTCATACCTGGATTCAAAAAGCTCATCGCTGTATTCACAAATACATGTGTTTTAGTGAGTCTTGTGTTGACACCTTCGAACTTAGCTTCTTGAACATCTTGTGCATTATGTGAGCGAATAACTCTAAGACCGGTCAATGTCTCTCTTGTAACTTCATTTAAGTCATCTGTTCGTTCTTGTAATTTTGTAAATTTAGGACCAACAATGATAAATATGACTGTAACCATCATAATGATTGCAACGACTCCACCGACAATAACCATAGTCATGGAAAGATTAAGGCTAGTTACTTTCAAAATTGCTGCTATAGCCATAATTGGTGCTCTAAAGATGAGTCTTAACATGATGATCAATGCCATTTGTACTTGTTGGATATCATTAGTTGATCTAGTAATTAATGAAGGGGTTGTAAACTCATTAACTTCTTCTAAAGAAAACCCTTGGACGTGTTCAAATAACTTCTTTCTAGTTATGTTAGCAGCTCTTGTTCCAACACGTGCAGCAAAATAACTAGCAACTATGGTTGAAACAATACTACCAAAAGTTACGAGTAACATCCATAATCCTTCACTAAGAATAGCGCTTGTTTGATTCTCACCGGTTTGATACGCGTTACCAATGATTTTAATAATATTTCCCATATATTCTGGTAACATTAAATCTAGTCTTACCTGTATATAAATGAATATTAAGATAAATAGAATGAATACATAATGATACCATTTTAAGAATTTAAATATTTTTAACATATGTCACCTCAATTTTGTACTTTATAATCTATTATCAATATTTTTGTTGATTTGTCAACAATTTAACATAATCTTATTAAAATTAGCATCTTGACTATCTTTATGATTAAGTTTATAATAAGTATATAAGTTAAGAAATTAAGAGATGAGAGCAAAGTTATAAATAGATTTCTATTTTACTTTGCATATTTTTTTAAGGAGAGGGTGAATCATGCCAATTGAGCAACAAGTTATCCCAGCAATAAGTAATCATCAAGCGTTAAAGAAATTTATCGATTCATCTTATACATATGGTATTTTGATGAGTTTCCAACTAGCGCAACTCCCTGATTTAGTAAAAACTTTAAAAAACCATCATAAAAAAGTGCTCATTCATTCTGAACTCATTAAAGGACTTTCAAGTGATGAATATGGTGCAATCTATTTGATTCAAGCACTAAATGTTGACGGTATTATATCAAGTAAACCAAAAGTCATAGAAATTTGCAAAAAGAGAAACGTTATTGGAATATTTAGATTTTTCTTAAAAGACTCAACTGCTTTGGAGCAAAGCTTATCCATTGCGCAAAAATTAAATCCAGAATATATTGAGATTTTACCTGCTGCTTGCGTAGATATGATTCCTTCTATTAAAGATCAGGTACATGCAAAAATACTCATGGGTGGTTTAATTCACGACAAACAGCAAATGAATAAATGCATCAAAGCTGGTGCAATCGCTGTGACTGTTTCAAATCCAGAACTTTGGATGTAAATGTTAATAATGAATAAGAGAAAAAGAGAGAGAAAATTGATTAAGATCATTTTTTCTCTTTTTTATTTATCATAGGAGGATATTTTATGTATGATTACACTATTATAGGTGCAGGCATCATTGGTTCAATGATTGCTAGAGAATTATCAAAATTTGATTTAAAAGTATGTGTTTTAGAAAAAGAAAATGATGTTGCAAATGTTCAAACAAGAGCTAATAGTGCAATTGTTCATTCTGGTCACGATCCAAAACATGGCACTTTAAAAGCCAGATTAGCTGTTGAAGGAAATGATCTTTATGATGCATTAGAAAAAGAATTGCACATTTCACTTTTAAGAACAGGTGCTTTTGTTTGTGCAAAAGATGAAGATGAAATCATAGATATGCAAAAACTCTATGAAAATGCTAAATTAAATGGGGTTGAGGATATGGAATTTCTATCCATCGATGAAGCAAAAAAATTGGAACCCAATCTAAATTCAAACATCAAAAAAGTATTGTCTTTACCTACAACTAAAGTGTGCTTTCCTTGGGAAGTTGCGTTTTTCGCTTTAGAAAATGCAATCAAAAATGGGGTTGAACTATATAGAAATACACATGTTACCAATATTTCTTATACGAACAATCATTTTAAAGTTGAGACTAAATCTAATAAAACATATTTAAGCAAGCATTTGATTAATGCTGCTGGTGTATACAGTGATCAAATTGCTAAGATGATTAATCCCGATATATCGTTTGAAATCAAACCTAGAAAAGGTGAATATTACGTATTGGATAAAAGTGTAAAAGGATACATGAATCATGTCATATATCCTATGCCTTCTAAAAAAGGGAAAGGTGTTTTAATCACACCTCAAATACATGGCAATATTCTATTAGGACCTACAAGCGATTGGGTTGAAGATAAAGATGATATAAGTACTACTGAAAAGGGACTAGCATATATCAAAAATAATATTAAAGATATGGCTGAAAATGTACCATACCATCTCATCATTAGGCAATTTGCAGGTGTAAGATCTACATCTACCTATGAAGACTTCTATATTCAAGAAGATCAAAAAGTCAAAGGTTTTTATCATGTTGCTGGTATAGACTCACCAGGTATTACTGCAGCTCCTGCAATCGCAAAATATTTAGTCAATGAAGTTATTCATATAGATTTACCTATAAAGCCAGACTTTAATCCAATTTTAAAAAAGAAAATCGTTTATAAAGATTTATCGGATGATCAAAAGAAAAAGCTACACAAAGAAAAACCGTTGTATGGTCGTATCATCTGTAAATGTGAGGACATTACTGAACAAGAAATTATTGATGCTATATCTGGTCCGTTAGGTAGCGATACCATCAAAGGTATTAAAAAACGAGCTCGTGCAGGAAGTGGTCTTTGTCAAGGTGGATATTGTGAGTCATTAGTTCTTAGAATTATTGCACGAGAAACACATAAACCTTTACATGAAATTAATTATGATCAAGAAAACACTCCAATACTTGATCAAGAATCGAAGGTGGGCTTATGAAAAATACATATGATATTGTCATCATTGGTGCAGGTGCTGCAGGATTATCTGCTGCTCTTGAAGCATATGATGAGCAACTAAATATTCTTATCATAGAACGCGAAAAAACTTTTGGTGGTATATTAAATCAATGTATCCATAATGGATTTGGATTGCATGTGTTTAAAGAAGAGTTAACCGGTCCTGAATATGCTCAAAAACTCATTGATTTGGTATTAGAAAAAGATATTGATTATCTTTTAGATACAACTGTACTGGATATATCTAAAGATGAATTTTTTAAAATTAAAGCTACAAACATTGAGCACGGAGAAATGATTATCACATCAAAAAGTGTTGTTTTAACAACAGGATGTTATGAAAGAGCTAGAGGACATGTTGATATTCCTGGAGATAGACCTAAAGGAATCATGACTGCTGGCAGTGCACAAAGATATTTAAATATCGATGGGTATTTGGTTGGGAAAAAAGTGTTTATACTCGGAAGTGGTGACATAGGTTTAATCATGGCAAGACGTATGACATTAGAAGGTGCTAAGGTCTTAGGTGTTGCAGAACTAATGCCTTATTCAAACGGTTTAACAAGAAACATTGTTCAATGTCTAAATGATTTTGATATACCTTTATATCTTTCTCATACGATTAAACAAATTATTGGGAAAGAGAGTATTGAAAAAATCATCATCCAACAAGTTGATCAAGATAGGAACTTTATTGAAGGCACAGAAAAAACCTTTGAAGTAGATACACTTCTTCTATCTATAGGACTTATTCCTGATGTCAAACTCTTTGACGGACTTAATATTGATATTGATCCTTTAACTAAAAGTGCCATAGTCAATCAAAAATTAGAAACTTCAATTCGTGGGCTATATGCTTGTGGTAATGCACTTCATGTCCATGATTTAGTGGATGATGTCACCATTGAAAGTAGAAAAGCTGGAAAAAACGCAAAAGCTTATGTTTTAAGTTCTAAACTCGATGAGCAAGTGCAAAAGCCAGTTAAATTTGATAAACATATGCGTTATGTCGTCCCACAAATGATAGATTACAATCAAAATGATGAAACATTTGATATTTTATTTAGATCAACACAAAAACATGATGTACTAAAATTAATAGTTAAGCAAGGCAATCAAATGATAAAGAAAAAGACATTGAAATATGTTGCGCCAGCAGAGATGCAAAAAATTCGTATTGAACCTAGTGATCTAATTAATAATTTACCTTTAGAAATAATGATTGAGGAGGATTTATCATGAGCGAAAAAGAACTGATATGTATTATGTGTCCAGTAGGATGTCATGTGTTTATAGACGAAAATCTAAATGTCAGTGGTAATAAATGTCCACGCGGAAAAATTTATGCAACTGAAGAGATGACTTGTCCTAAACGTATCCTAACAACAACTGTTAAAACAGATAATAAGCATATGCCAAGACTATCTGTTAAAACAAATATACCTATAGAAAAATCACTAATTTTTGAAGCTTTAGAAAAACTTAATCATATAACTGTTAAAAAAAATGTTAAAATAGGAGATGTAATTGTCAAACATATTTTAGATACAGATGTTGACATCATCGCAACCAAAAAACTAATAAGGGAGTAAACATATGAACTCATACATTTTAGCAATTGATCAAGGAACTACATCAACACGAGCGATTATCTTTGATAAGCATAGTCAGATAGTTGCTGTTGCTTCTGAAGAAATTAAACAATATTATCCAAAACCTGGTTGGGTTGAGCAAGATGCAAATGAAATTTGGATCAGTGTATTAACAGTGATGGCAAGAGCATTGATTGATGCAAATATAAAGGCAAATCAAATTAGTGCAATCGGCATTACCAATCAAAGAGAAACTTCTGTTATTTGGGAGAAAGACACTGGTAATCCTGTTTATCATGCGATTGTATGGCAATCAAGACAAACCCAAGATATTTGTAATAAACTTAAAGATAGTGGATTAGAACCGATGATAAAAGAAAAAACAGGACTGGTAATTGATCCATATTTTTCTGGATCAAAAATCAGATGGATTCTTGATCATATACCCAATGGACAAAAGTTAGCTGAGAATAATAAGCTATCATTTGGGACTATAGATAGTTGGTTATTATTTAAATTAACGGGTGGCGTTCATAAAACTGATGTTACAAACGCTTCAAGAACAATGCTTTACAATATTAATACACTATCATGGGACCAAGAGATACTAAAAGCCCTTAATATTCCAAAATCATTGCTACCTGAAGTTTGTTCTTCTTCTGAGATATATGGATATACAAAACCATATCATTTTTATGGAGAGGAAGTACCTATTAGTGGTATTGCTGGAGATCAACAAGCTGCATTATTCGGACAAACATGTTTTGAAGATGGTTCAGTAAAAAACACTTACGGAACAGGATGCTTCATGTTAATGAACACCGGTCATCAACCCGTACAATCCAAAAACGGTTTATTAACAACGATAGCATGGAAAGTTGACGGTAAAGTAACTTATGCACTTGAAGGATCTGTGTTTGTTGCTGGTTCGTCTGTACAATGGTTACGAGATGGACTTGAACTAATTAAACATGCAAAAGAAACAGAACCTCTATCACTTGAACTAGAAGATAACGAGGGAGTATATATAGTTCCTGCATTTGTTGGTCTAGGAACACCATATTGGGATTCTGAGGCTAAAGGCGCTATTTTTGGATTAACTAGAGGAACAAATAAAAAACATTTTGCTCGATCGATATTAGAATCCATATGCTATCAATCGATGGACGTTTTAAGTGCGATGCAAAAAGATGCTAAATTACCAATAAAATCTTTTAAAGTCGATGGTGGAGCAATCGTCAATAATTTCTTGATGCAATTTCAGTCAGACATCATCAATTTAGAAGTGAATAGACCTAAAATAACTGAAACAACTGCGCTTGGTGCTGCATATCTAGCTGGATTAGCAGTTGGATACTGGAAAGATTTAGAGGAAATCAAAGCATCATGGCAACTTGATAAAACTTTCACACCTCAAATGAGTAAAGCATCTAGAGAAAAAAATATAAAAGGTTGGCAAACGGCTGTTAAAGCCACGATTGCGTATAAACCTAATCAATCATAATATAAAAAATGACACTTTAATTAGTGTCATTTTTTTATAATTACTTGTAATATTTAATTAACTCTTTTGCTGGTGTTCTACGTTTTGGATTGTTTCTTTGATCTGCATAACCTACCATTACTAAACAAGTAACAAGTTCATTCTCTTCAATGTTTAGAACATCTTTAAATAAATCTGTTTTAATAAACAATGGTGTTTTAACATGTGTTGATAAACCTTTTTCATTTGCAAGTAACAAGAAATTTTGGACAAGCATTGCATTAGCTTGTAGATCTTCAATTTCATCATCATAATCCAAACTAAGAGGCATAATAAAAGCTATGATGACAGGTGCAACGAATATTTTGCTTAATTTTTTGTTTGCGTCTTCTTTTTGATCCTCTGGTAGTTTTTCTAAATAACGATTTTTCAATAACTCTTTTTGATCACCTTCAATAATTACGAAATTCCATGGCTCGCGCATCTTATGATTTGGAGCAAATACACTAACATCTAATAACTCTTCCAACAATTCTAAATCCACATTTTTTTCTAAATACGATTTTTGACTTACTCTAGTTTTAATTAAATCACTTAAAGACATATCACCAACTCCTTTCTTTTATCATACAATGAAATTATCATTTTAACAATTTAAAGGCAAAAAAAAGATGAAGGATAACTTCATCTTATATATGTTAAATAATTTGTTTTGGGTGTGTTTGTTTATAATCTGCTTGATATACACATCGTTCCTTCATTTGATCAATAAAGATTGAAAACACGATGTACAATATAAAACAGATGATAAATAAGTCAATCGTTAAACTGAAAATGGTTAAGCTCAGAAACATAAGTGTAATCAATAATTCCAAGATCATTAATAAGTAGATTCCGTGAATGTCTTGTTTAGAAATTCTTTCTAATTGAATAAACTCATTTAAAAATATAAATATAATTCCTAATATATATCCAATTAAAACACCAATTTCTAATAAGAAAAAGTATTCAGATCTAAAAATATGATCTTCAAAAACATATTGAATCCAATTATAAGCATTACTATTAAAGATGTGCGTTAAAGATAATACATTCATCATAATCCCCCCGGATTGATATCAAAATAATACATTACTAATCTCGAAAATATACGTTATGATACTTGCATACATGATGCCAAAGATGAATATCATAACATATTCATATAAAAAGATTTTAACAACATTGTCTACAAAGAATTTTTTATAGGTGTGATTACGATAAGTTAACATTATCAAAATAATAATGATGCTTAAAATCACATTAATCGTACTATCTAAGAGCCATCTCTGATCGAAAATTTGAAATTCTTTTTCAATAAATTTAATCAACACATATGAACTCCACCAAGTAATTGTAGATAGAAATGCTAAACTAGATAGCAATTTTGTGTATTTCTCTTGTTTTTGATACATTTCATATGATTTTTCAGATAGATAATTATTCTGAAATTTAGCAGCACTAAAAAAGATATAGAAAGTTAGTACAATTGTAATAATCATCAAGATAACTCCAAATATCATAATAATGCTCCTTGCCCAGTTTCCTGCCGTCCATTGTTTGTTCTAAAGTGCACAATGAAGCCTATAAATTAAATAAAAATATGTTATAATAACTTATGTGAATTAGAATCTATCAAACTCGATTGTTTCAGGTAATCCAGAGTTTTTGAAATCATTGTTTCTTCTAAACTTGTTATTATAACCTCTAACTTCAACTTCTTCTGACCATTCAAATGATCCTGAGTTTGCGAAATCTAAGGAAATATCTTCGTTTATATTTTTAACTTCAACTTCTTCTGACCACTCAAATGAACCTGAGTTTGCAAAATCTAATGTGATTCTATCAAAGAAATTTTTTGCTTCAACGATATCTGACCATTCAAATGACCCAGAATTCTCGAAATCTAAACTAATTTGTTTATTAGAACCTCTGTTAAAAAATAAACTATAAGCTAACACCATAACCAAAACAACTACTAAAGATACAACTTTTACTAATTTTTTCATATAATGAACCTCCCTTTTGGCTTCATTTTATGTCACAAATTAGATATTGAATAGGGCGTATATGTCCCATTACGCAGAAAAAGGTGATTTTTTTGATAAAAAATAATGGATTATGCATTTATTTGGAGCAATTACGCTCTGCAAGACACATTTCTCAACTTTCTTTTGTTGAAGATATCGTATCTTTAAGACAATATCGTAGATATCTTAAAGGTGAATCAGATATCCCTTTTAGTGTTGTCGCTCAATTGGCATCTAAGTTGGGTATAAAAACTGATACAATTCTACGTGAATTTGAAACTGTAAGATTAGAAGAAACCAAAACAATGAATAGTTTATATAATCTGGCTGTCAATTATGCTCATAAGGAATTTTCTAACTTAGCTAAAACTATAAATCCAGATAATATTATTGAATCATCTAATCTTTTACTATATAAGCATAGTATTACCATTAATGATTACTATAGAAAAGCAATAACAGTACTGCAAGTTAGGGAAATGAATAAAGATCTAGTCAATTATCCAACCGTACTTGATCAAGGTATATTAAGTACATCTGAAATGTTAATCTTGACTTTTTTAATTGATGTAATGCCTGTGGAAGACCAGAATAAAATTATTGAAAAACTATCCTATTATTTAGATGCTCAAAGATTAATTATTAGTGGAGCTAATGACAAAGTCTATACACTAATTTTGGCTAGATTAGCTAAATATTCAGGAATTCTTGAATCATATCATCAAGTGATCGAATTTTGTGACATTGGTATTAAAAGAAACCTAACTTTATTTTCATTCTATTTAATGGAATTCTTCTACTATTACAAGTCATTGGCTTATTACCATTTAGGTGATGATGAAAACTTTAAATTATCCTTAAAGAGATGTTTCAATGTCTTAGAATTTGAAGGCAATGAAAATAAAATTAAAAAGTTTGTAAACTTAATTAATGGTGACTATGATATCGAATTCAAAACGTACGTACTAGACATGTATCAAAAAGAACTAAATAAAGGAAATTAATATGGAATATTGTAAAATTTATTTACAACCAAATGAAGAAATAAGAATTGAGCAAGGACATCCTTGGGTTTATGGAAATGAGATCAGTCAAATTAAAGGCCCAATTAAAAGTGGTGAGATTGCTTATGTTTATGCATCAAATGGCAAATTTATCGGCAAAGGTTTCTTAAATACTACATCTAAGATATTTGTACGTATCTTATCTAGAGTTGAAGATGAAAACATTGATGAAGGTTTTTTTAGATCTCTTATTGAAAAATCTAATCAATCAAGAATTGATATGGGATTTAAAAATAGTTATCGTGCATTGTTTGGTGAAGCAGATGGTATTCCTGGGTTTATCGTTGATAAATATGATCAATACCTTTCCATTCAGATACTTTCTTTAGGTATCGATTTAAGAAAAGAAATGTTTATAAAAATTTTAGTCGACATTTTTCATCCAAAAGGTATATATGAACGTAGTGATGTTCCAGTCAGAAAAAAGGAAGGATTACCACTTTTTAAAGATACCGTTTATGGAATAGTTCCAGATATTGTTTCCATTAAAGAAAATGACTTGATTATGGAGATTGATATCAAAAACGGTCAAAAAACAGGTTCATTCTTGGATCAACAAGAAAATCATAATGCTTTGAAACCATATGTTAAAAATAAAACTGTCTTGGATTGCTTCTCTCATATTGGAGGATTTGGTTTACATGCTGCATATCATCAAGCAAAATCAGTAACATGCCTTGATATTTCAGAACATGCAGTCAATCAAATCAAGAAAAACGCAAAACTCAATCATTTAGATCAAGTTGAAGCATATAAAGCAGATGTGTTTAATGAACTTAGATTATATCAAGAACAACAAAAATCATATGATGTCGTTGTTTTAGATCCTCCTGCTTTTGCAAAAAAACGTGATGATATAAAAAAAGCATATAAAGGCTATAAAGATATAAACCTACAAGCATTAAAAATCATCAATCCTGATGGATATCTCATCTCATGCTCGTGTTCACATTATATGACACCACAATTATTTCTAGATATGCTAATGGATGCTTCACATGATGCGAAACGTATCACACAAATGATTGATTTTAGAATTCAAAGTAAAGATCATCCAGCTCTATTAGGCTCTGATGAATCACTATATTTAAAATGTATTACGCTTAAAGTAAAATAAAACCACAGAAAAAATCTGTGGTTTTTTTATAGTCTTTTTCCATATTCTAATCTAACTTCTTTATTTTGTACATCTTCATTTGTATAAGCAATCGTATTAAGTCCTATAAAATGAAGTCCATGTTTTTCATAAAAATTAATTGCTGGATCATTGCATGATTGCACTTCTAAAACTATAGCTCTTGCTCCTAGGGATTTTGCTATTGATTCCATATATTCAAATAGTGCAGTACCAAAGCCTTCTTTTCGATGTCTTCTTGTCACATATAGGTTCCATATTCTATATGTGTTGTTCCAATTTTCCATCGATCCCTCAATGACAGCAATCAGTTTTTTTCTCTCGAAAATCCCAAATGCTTGACCATGCTCTAAATGTGATTCAAATAACTTAAATTGTATGGATCTTTCTTTATTACGAAATATCCTTTTTTTCTTTATATAGATATGTATACCCTTTGCTTTTTTTATTTTCACTAGATGCAAATATTTGGTTATATATTTGTCTTCAATTAGATATTCCTGATACTGATTTTGATCTAGTTCTACGATCTTCATATTATAGTTCAACCATTTTTACAAGCTGTTTAATATAGAGCTTTCTAAATTCTGGATCTTTAAACGTTTCAATTTTGGTACTAGATTTTTGATTAATCTCAGAAAGTTGAATAAATAACGGAATACTAAAAGAAGAAAATAAAATCATATAGCGGGATGCTAATTCTTTTTGATTATCTGTTTTATGTGCTTGTTTTAAATTTTCATAAACCATCTTTGTAAACTCGTTTTCAGTGAAAAATGTTTTGATGAGAGCATTAGAAGACTCGTTTTGAAGCTCTTTTGTCAAAAACAAATAATTAAGTATACCCACATTATCAATAGCATAATTATAAATATAAGTCACAATTGATTCAATAAAGTTCTCTATAGGTGTTACATCTTTATGCTTTCCGATAAGTTTAATAATATCTGATTTTAAAGTCTCAACAACTTCATCCATGACGGCCATCAACAAGTTTTCTTTACTTCCAAAATGATAGTTAACTGCTGCGATATTAATATATGATGCATCAGCTATATCCTTAATGGTTATGTGAGTATTATGTCTCATCAAATTTCTTGTTGTATCCATGATTTTTCTTTTAATTTCTTGGTTTTTCATGAATTTACCTCCTCAAATAGGGTTTCAAATGACATTTTAAACATAGTTTCATATCTTATTTATACCATAAAATAGATATAATTAAAATAGATATTTAAAATCTTTATTTAAAATTGCGATTTGGAGGTTTTATTATGATTAAAAGGATCGTTATTTTGGTCATTATAGTTTTAACTACACTATATTTTTCAATACTTATACCAAAAGTAGAAACAAACTATGACCTAACTACCTATTTACCACAAGATTCAGAAACAAGAAATGGTATCGAAACTTTAGAAAATGAATTTGGAACTCATAGTTTAATTGAAGTCCAGATTAATGATATCACCATTGATGAGGTCATGGCCATCAAATTATTTATTAATGATATCGACCACGTTGAACAAATTGTTTGGTTAGACGATTATGTAGATTTATCAGTTGTTCCTATATCGCTTATAGATGAATCACTGAGAAATGCTTTTTACAAAGATGATAAAGCACTTTTGCAAATATCTATAGGACTAGATGCTTATGATTTAGAAATAGAATCGGTTATTGATCAAATCAAAGATGAACTTAGAGCTTATGACTATGCACTTAGAGGTGAAGCTTTAATAAATATCGAAAATAGACATATTGCAAATCAAGAAGTCATAAAAATCATGTTACTCATACTACCAGTCGTTCTCATCATTATGGTAGTTGCTTCTAAGTCTTGGATTGAGCCTATCATATTACTAATGAGTATTGGTGTTGCTGTTCTTTTAAACCTTGGCACAAATATCTTCTTACCCAATGTATCATATATTACACAAACAATGGCTCTAGCCTTACAACTGGCTTTATCCCTAGATTATGGATTATTCCTTATACATAGGTTCTATGAAGAAAAAGAAAATACTGATAATCTTAATCTAGCAATAAAAACAGCATTCAACCGTGCATTTCCTTCAATTACTGCATCAGCTTTAACAACTATTGCTGGATTTTTATCATTATTATTTATGAGTTATAAAATTGGATTTGACATTGGTATAGTATTATCAAAAGGTATCTTACTTTCATATTTATCAACACTCATATTATTGCCTATTCTCATATATTTCTTTTATCCTTGGATCAAAAGAACTATGCACAAACATTTTTTGAGTCCTTTTAAGTCCTATATTAAGTATATAAGTCGTTATAAGTATGCTATTGTCATTTTGTTTCTTATCATTACCATTGGAGGTATGTATTTATCTAATAAAACTGAATATTTATATGGAAATAATACATCATTTGATGAAAGTAGCCGTGTGACAATGGATCAAAATGAAATATCAGAAACTTTTGGAAGTTATCAAAGTTTAGTGATATTAGTACCAAATGATCATATTGTAGATGAGGTAAGTCTTGTTAACGATTTGTCAGAAAATACAGATATCTTTGATGTAACTAGTTTAGTTACTGTCGTTGATCCAAATATACCAAGAACACTTTTACCTGAAGACTTGGTTTCCAATTTCGTAGGAGAAAAGTTTACAAGAATCATAATTAAATCTTCAATTATTGATGAAAATGAATCCTTATATCAGTTTTCTAATGAACTTCGAGAATCAGTTGGAACATATTATGATACTTTTTATATCATTGGTATGGCTGCATCTACTGCCGAGATTAAAGATCTAGTAACCTCGGATCAATTAATGATTTCACTGCTGTCAATACTTGCAATATTCATTATTTTATGTATAACTTTTAAATCTATTTTAGTGCCGATTGTTCTTGTTTTGATTATTCAGTCTGCCATTTGGTTCAATTTATCGATATTATACATTCAAGATACACAAACTATTTTCATCGGTTATTTAGTTGTTATGGCGATACAGTTAGGAGCAACCATAGATTATGCGGTACTAATGACGCATCGTTATATCGAAAAAAGAAAAACAGCTAACGTTTTTGAAGCTATGGATTTCTCCTATAAAAAGAGTTTTATTACTATAACCATCTCTGCTTTTGTTTTATCCTGTGCAGGATTTGTAGAAGGTTTATTTTCGAATATATCTGCAGTAAAAGATATTGGTTTCTTACTTGGAAAAGGAGCATTTATATCATATATGTTTGTACTCATCTGTTTACCAGCACTTCTTATGTCTCTAGATAAAATTCTAATCCATTTGAATAAACAAAAAGAAAAAACGCTCAGTGAAACTGTTTGCTAAATATGGACAGTAATTAAAAAAGACTAGGAAGAGTTGACATTCTCAATTGTAGAGGTGTCAACTCTTTTATTTTTTTACTTTGTCTGTCTTCATTGTAATATGTGATGTAAGAATCGACAAGTATTTTCATTTGTTTTATTGTGATTTGATGATGAAGATGCATACATTCACTTTTAAATTGGCTGAAGAAAGATTCTATTGGACAATTATCAACACAGCTACCCTTAGCTGATACACTATGCTTTATCCAATGTCTTTTCAACCACCTATGGTAAGTTTGTCCAACAAATGGGGTGCCTTGATCAGAATGCAGTATTAATCCTTTGCGATAATTTCTGGGTACGTTTCTTGTGGCTTGTTTTAAAGTATCCATGACCAGTTTTAGATCATTTCTATTGGAAACTTTGTAACTGACAATATATTTATCATAGAGATCTTTTATCGCACACAAATAGATGGTTCCTTGTGTTGTGGGCAAATAAGAAACATCTAT
>SWCB01009214.1_pt1 | contig 38126 bp, 32 predicted proteins | sample 4692901 | NCBI WGS metagenome assembly SWCB01 (sample SAMN10267276, study PRJNA491770) | bioreactor metagenome | isolation source: DHS bioreactor inoculated with subseafloor sediment | place: Japan: off Shimokita Peninsula | collected 2006-08 | reverse complement strand
GGAGACGCGCCTCGAGAGGAGTGCCTGCCTGGATCAACCCATTGCTTTCGCCGGCCACCAATCCATTGCTCGCAATGGTGGCCGTGACATGCGCGGCACCGTCAATCGTCTCAACAGAGATGTGCGTCACGGTTCCGCGCACCACGCGCCGATCTGGCAGAAGCAGATCCACTGAGGCGTTTTCCTCAATGCGCCCAAAGTCGCGGGGGGCCAAAATGAAGACGGCTTCGGCGCTGAGGGAGTCGTCACTGTCGATCCTTGCTAGAGCGATGCCAGATGAGGTGTAAGCGCCCTCGCGTGCGTCGATCGTCCGCACCGTACCCGCCACCGCCGCGCGCACCACGAGCGTGCCCGAGGCAGAAACATCGGCGCGGTTTCCCGCGAGTGCACCTGTCTCCACGTCACGCGCTACCTGAAGGCTCTCGATCGTGAACAAGGGTTCGTTTTGCGTAACTTGGTCCCCTGCTTCGACAAAGGTGGCGGTAACGAGGCCCGGGTAGTCCGCGCCCACGTCGTAGCTCTGGGCGACGATGTGGGCGCTGACGCTGACAGCTTGTGCTTGCCGGCGGGTAAAGACATAGCTGGCGCTGGTGACGAACAGGAGCACCACAAGGGCACCCGCCACCAGCCGCAGGCGATTGGACCAGGTCATCGTGTGTGCTCCTTTTCGCGTCGGTCTTGTGGTGCAGACGCGGCGCGCTCATAGACGGGCGGAAGGGGGGAAGAAGCGTCCTCGGGGCGCGCGACGATAGTGCGCGCACGGGCTGGTTCTTGCTCGGAGTCGGAGGATCCAGGCGCGACGATGCCGCGACGCAATAGTCGTGCGTCACGTGCGACGGAGAACAGGAAGGCACCGAGGATGAGAGTGTTCGTCACATTCCACGCCATCGCGAGGGTTGCCACACCGTTCAATAAGTCGCGGTAGACGGCGACCACGCTCGTCAGTGCCAGGAACAGGAAGAACAGCATTTGCGGCACCACAAAGTTGTAGGGGGAGTTGCCGCGCGCCGTTCCAGTGGCCTGCCAGCCGACATCGCGTCCCGTGATGACGTTGTAAAGCGCCTTGACATAGATGGGGAACGACACGGTGGCGAGGGTGAGGGTCTCCCAGCGGAATGAACCGAGCGTGTAGAACGCCAACAGGATCTGCATGACGTAGAAACCCGCATAGAACAGGACCCAAGACAGCACACTGACCGACAGAGTCATGGGTCGCAGGTCGAAGTAGATCTCGAGCGACGGCACTAACAAGAGGATGAGCGGTGAGATGCCAGTCAGATAGAACGTCCCGGTGACAAAATACTGGATCCGTTGATCCGTCGTGAGATTGCGACGCCTGCTCAGCGGGCTATGCGTCAACATGATTTCGAATCCGCCTGTGGCCCACCGCAATTGCTGCTTGGCATATGCCTCGATGGACTCGGGGGCCTCTCCCACCGCGAGGACATCGGGGATATAAATCGAGCGCCAACCGCGCTCATGAAGCCGGATAGAAGTCCACACGTCCTCGGACTTGGACTCGGTGTAGATGCCGTCAACGTCGTCGACGGCCGCCCGCCGGAACAGCACATTGGTGCCGACGCAGAACGCCGCATTGAAGCGATTGCGCCCGGGCTGGATGAAGCGATAGAACACCGTCTGCATATAGCCGGCCCCACGCGCCACTGTCGTGTGGAGGTTGGCGAACGCTTGCGGCGTTTGGACGAATGCGACCTTGGGGTCGATGAAGAAGGGAACGGTCTCGACAAGGAACGACGGGTCGGGAACGAAGTCGGCGTCGAAGATGGCGAAGAACTCGCCTTTGGCGAGAGTCAGCGCGTGATTGACGTTTCCGGCCTTGGCGCCTCCGGAACTGAGCCGGCGAACGTAGCGTGCGCCCAGTTCCGCGGCCAGGTCGCGCACCTCATCGTTCGCCCCGTCGTCAAGCACCCAGGTGGAGTGCCGGCCTCTCATCGCCATGGCCGCCGTCACTGTCTTGCGGATCACGTCGGGGCTCTCGCCGTACGTGGTGATGAACACGTCGACGGTGATTTCGGTGCCCTTGATAAGGAAGGGCCATTCGGTTTGCGGCCCGGTCGACCCGCGGGGGAACAATTTGCTGTGCGCGCGGTAATAGTCGAAGTCCCTGGGATTGCTCGATCCCGCGAGGATGGTCCACATCGACATCAGGGCGTGGAACACCAGGATGGATTCAGCGACGAGCACCATGACGTAGGGGATCACGTCGCCGCGGTGCTGTGGGTTCAGGAGAAAGGCCGAGTAGACCAGAATTCCGACGGTCGACAGCAACACAATGAGTGTGAGCACGGGTGACGGCGCCCCGCTACGGGTCTGCGCTGTCGTGCTTTGTGGAAATCGAGATTGTAAATCGTGCGCAATGCGCGGTGAAGTTGACACGGTATCGAGTACCCCCAACGAGTCGTGATCGGATGAAAATGGGTGTTCTTGCGAACATCCGACAACGTTGGAGGTGGCGCAGACAGTGCGCCTCGAAGGCATCGGCAGAGGAAATCCTGCCTGGGCCCTAAGGCCCGGTTTGGTTCTATGCAAGCACCTCGGTGTGACTTTTGCCACATCGACTTCCCGTTTTCCTGCGGCCCGCTAGCTCGCCGGGCTCCGACGCGTCAGTGCGGCAAGCCTCCATCTACCAGACCGCGTCGGGCGCGCAGCCGCGACTGCACGCGGCTAAAAACGAGCCGGTCAACGACCACGGTGAAGGCGAGCACGATCACGATGGTCGCGACCATCTCGGTCAGGTCGCCCGTCTCGCGGGATCGTCCAATCACCTCGCCGATGCCGGTGCCGGAAAGCGCACCTGAGAAGATCTCGCCGGCAACGAGGCAGCGGAATGCGATCGACCAACCGAGTTCTACGCCGCTCATGATCCCTGGTAGCGCCGCAGGTAGGACGACGCGCCGCACGAGCGAGGTGCCGCTCTCGCCAAGCGTGCGGCCCGCGCGCAACAACAGCGGCGGCACATTGCGCACTGCAGTGCGAGTACCGAGCACGATTGCTGGAACCGCGCCGAGCGTCACCACAGCGCCGAGTGACCATACGTCGGTGCCCCACACGATGGCCGCGACGGGGATCCACATCGAGGTGGGCATGCCTTGGAGCGCGGCCAGGTACGGCGAGAGGCCGCGATCGGCGTGACGTGACATGCCAATGGCGAGCCCGCCCGCGACGCCTAGCAGTACAGCAATCACGAAGCACACCCCCATGAAGGCAGCCGTGCGCCACAAGATCGAGCCAAGCCGGCCGTCGGCCGCCATGTCCCACAACTCGGCCGCCGTGGCGCCGGGTCCAGGAAGCGCCTCGGCGGTGCGCGCGGTCATCCACCACGCGAGCACCAGGATCGCCCCAGTGACGGCAATGGGAAGCGAACCCCAGCGTCGGCGCTGGGACGTTGTAGCGGGGGAGTTCACCCTGACGTCAGATGCTGACATATCCGTCGAGGCCCTCCCGAGGGGCGGAGATGCCCATCTGGTCGGCCTCGTCGAGAAGCCCTCGCACGTGCTGTGCCAGGTCCACCACGCGGCGTGATTCGACCACACGGGGCCGGGGGAGCGTGACGCTGACCTCGGCAATGATGCGGCCGGGTCCGGACGACATGACGATGACGCGGTCGCCGAGCGTCACAGCTTCGCGGACGTTGTGGGTCACAAACACGATGGTGGTGCCCGTCTCCCTCCACAGGTCTTGGAGTTCGACGTGCAGGCGGTCGCGGCTGGGGGCATCCAGCGCAGAGAATGGCTCGTCCATGAGCAGCACTTGGGGGGCAAGGGCAAACGCGCGCGCAAGGGCGGCGCGCTGGCGCATGCCGCCTGAAAGCTCGTGGGGGTGCAAGTGAGCGGCATCGGCGAGCCCCACCCGCGCTATCCACTCGGTGGCCGTGGCGGCACGGCGTTCGGGGTCCACGCCTGCAGAACGCAATCCAAACTCCACGTTCGCCTGCACCGTGAGCCACGGAAACAGGGCATGCTCCTGGAACACGAGCATGCGATCCGGCCCCGGCCCTGACACTGTCGCGCCGCCAACGGTGACGGAGCCAGTCGCGGGCCGCGCGTGGCCAGCGATGAGGTCAAGCAGCGTTGACTTGCCACAGCCGGACGGGCCCACCACGGCGACGAACTCCCCTGCCGGGATCTCGAGCGTCAACTCGGCCAGAGCGGCGCGGTGAGAGCCGCGGCGCGAGAAAGCCTGCGTGACGGCGTCAAGCCTGACGGTGGCGCTCATTAGATGCTCAGGTACCCGTCTTGGCCGGTGCCCGGCGTGGCCGCCCTGGCAGTGCCGGCCGCGAGAGTCGCGCCGTCTTGCGGGTCTACCAAGACAAACGCGCCGGTGCGGCGGTGCGTACCGTAATCCTCGACCGGAAGCGGCTGCGCGAGCAGCAGCGTCACCACGCCGATGTCGTTGAGGGCCAGAGAGTCGCCTGGCACGATGCTCGAATCAAGGGTGCCTCCTGGCAGCGTGATGTCAAGCACCCCTGAGATTCCCGTGATCATGCCTTGCACCAGGGCTGTGCCGTGCTGGACCAACACGCGCTCGCGAAGCTGTGCGGGGCGGTCGGCGAGCCACGCCACGTGGGCGTCGAGGTGCTTCACCGGGATGGCGGCATCGGCGGCAGATGACAACAGGTCACCACGCGCCACGTCCACCTCGTCTGCCAGACGAATCGCGACGGACTGGCCGGCTTGCGCTTGTGCGAGCGGGCCGTCGGCGGTGTCGATACCAGCCACAATGGTGCGGCGCCCTGACGGCTGAACCACGACGTCGTCCCCCACCCGGATCACGCCTTGCGAGACCTGGCCCGCGTAGCCCCTGTACTCACTGTGCTCCGGGGCGAGCGCGGCGTCTTGGGGTCGCAGCACGTACTGAACCGGAAGTCGCCAACCTCCAGAATCCGCGGCGCGTTCGACGTCATCAGACGAGGGCAGTGACTCCAGCAGGTCCAGCACCGTGGGGCCGGAGTACCAAGGCGTGCGCTCGGAACCGACTGCCACGTTGTCGCCCTCGAGAGCGCTGACCGGAACAGTGGTGATGTCGAGCGCGAGGCGCCGCGCGTGTTCCGCAACGTCAGCCTCGATCCTCGTGAAGGGTTCTTGCGCGAACTCCACGAGGTCGATCTTGTTGACAGCGAGAATCACGTGGGGGACGCGCAGGAGCGCGGCCACGGCCAAGTGGCGTCGCGTCTGTTCGACGACGCCGTGGCGGGCATCAACGAGTACCACGAGGGCATCGGCGGTCGACGCACCGGTCACTGTGTTGCGCGTGTACTGCACGTGCCCTGGGCAATCGGCCAGGATGAACGCGCGGCGCGGAGTGGAGAAGTAGCGGTACGCGACGTCGATCGTGATGCCTTGTTCGCGCTCGGCACGCAAGCCGTCGGTGAGCAGGGCCAGGTCCACGCCGGCGCCGCCGCGCTCGCGCGTGACGCGCTCAACTGCCTCGTAGGCGTCGGCCAGGATCGACTTGGTGTCGTAGAGGAGGCGTCCGACCAGGGTGGACTTGCCGTCGTCGACCGACCCTGCGGTCGCGAAGCGCAAGAGAGAGGTTTGGCGCGAATCGGGGAGGGTGGGCTCGGAGGCCTCGAGCGCTGAGGCGATGGTGGTCATTAGAAGTAGCCTTCCTTCTTGCGGTCTTCCATCGCCGCCTCGCTGGCCCTGTCGTCGGCGCGGGTGGCGCCGCGCTCCGTGATGCGGGTAGACGCGACCTCTGCAATCACGTCTGCGACCGTGGCGGCTGGCGACTCGACGGCTCCTGTGCAACTCGCGTCGCCGACGGTGCGATACCGGACGATGCGTCGCTCGAGTGGCTCCGAGTCGCGGCGGGCGAGCGCAGGGTGAGGAGTGAGGAGCATGCCGTCTCGCGCGAACACGTCGCGCTCGTGGGCGTAGTACAACTCCGGGAGCGAGAGGTTCTCGCGCTCGACGTATCGCCACACGTCGAGTTCGGTCCAGTTGGACAGCGGAAAGACGCGCACGTGCTGCCCTGGAAGGTGGCGCGTGTTGTACAGATTCCACAGCTCGGGGCGCTGGTTGCGCGGGTCCCATGCGCCAAACTCGTCGCGCAGACTCACCACGCGCTCCTTGGCGCGCGCCTTCTCCTCATCACGCCTCGCGCCACCGAACACGACGTCGTAACTGCCGGTTGTGATGGCCCCCAAGAGAGGGACGGTTTGGAGAGCGTTGCGGGTGCCATCTGGACGCTCGCGCAAGCGGCCGTCGTCGATGTAGTCCTGGACTTTGGCGACGGTCAGGCGCAGACCGAGCCGCTCGACTGTCGCATCGCGGAAGGCGATCACCTCGTCAAAGTTGTGACCAGTGTCGACGTGCAACAACTCGATCGGGACCCGGCCCGGCCAGAACGCCTTGGTCGCCAAATGCAGCACAACGACAGAGTCTTTGCCGCCGCTAAAAAGGATGACGGGCTTGCGCGCCGTCGCGACAGCTTCCCGCATGATGTGGATGCCTTCGGCCTCGAGGGCGTCGAGGGTGCTGAGTCCGGCCGGTGCCGGTGTGGTGGCGCTCATTCGTGAATCCCGCATTCAGTCTTGCCCTGCCCGGCCCACCGACCGGCGCGCGGGTCCTCACCAGGAGCAACCGCGCGTGTGCACGGGCCGCAGCCGATGCTCGGGTATCCCTGTGCCACGAGGGGGTGGCGGGGGAGATCGTGGGTCGCCTGATAGGCCTCCACGTGGTCGTCGGACCATAGCGCGAGGGGGTTGATCTTCACGAGTCCGTGCTTTGCATCCCACTGAATCACGGGCAATTCGGCACGGGTCGTGGCGTCGGCACGGCGTGCGCCCGTTACCCAGGCGTCGTAGCCCGCGAGCGAACGGCCAAGAGGCTCGACCTTGCGCAACGCGCAGCACAGGTTCGGGTCCCTGTCATGGAGCTTTGCGCCGTATTGCGCGTCTTGCTCCGCGACCGTCTGCCTTGGCAAGGCATTGACGACCGTGATGGGAAGTCGCCTTGCCGCCTCGGCGCGCACGGCAAGCGTCTCTGGGAAGTGGTATCCCGTCTCGAGGAACAACACCTCCACATTCGCGAGCCTTGTGCCGAACAGGTGAGGCAGGATCGTGTCTTGCATCGACGCCGCCACGATGAGCCCCTTGCCAAAGGTCGCGACAGCCCAGTCGGCGATGTGCTCCGCCGATGCCGTCTCGAGCCTGCTGTTGACGGCGTCGGCCGTTTCCTCTGTCCACTCTGCGGGGTTGAGGAGCGTGAGTGGCACCGCTGTCGAAATCTTGGTCATCGCAGCGATTCCTCGTCCACCCTGAACGCCCACTGGGCAAAGGGTTCGTCGTGCTCGCGAGTGGCGAGGTAGTTGCGGGTGACCCGCTCGATGTATTCGGGCATGCCGTCGGCCTTGACCTTGTGGCCACGCAATTTGCGGCCGAAGTCGTTGTCCTCGCCAAGCCCCAAGCGCCCGCCTAGGTGCACCTGGAAGCCGGGTACCTGCTCTCCCGTGTCGTCGTCCAGGACCAACTGGCCCTTGAAGCCGATGTCAGCGACCTGTACGCGGGCGCACGAGTTGGGGCAGCCATTGATGTGAACGGAGATGGGGGAGTCGATGTCGGGGAAGGCAGTGTCGAGGGTCTTGACGACCTCGCGCGCGGTCGCCTTGGTCTCGACGATCGCGAGCTTGCAGTATTCGATTCCGGTGCACGCCATGACGTTGCGGTGGAACTCGCCGGGGCTCGACTCGAGTTCGAGTGCCCGCAGACCGTTGACCACGTCGCTGACCTTGTCAGCCGGCACGTCGAGAACCAGGATCTTCTGCAGCGGCGTGAGCCTGACGCGGTCGGAACCCGCGGACTCGGCCAGATCCGCAATCGCGGCAAGGGTTTCGCCTGAGATGCGGCCCGCGATGGGAGCGGCGCCGATGTAGAACTTTCCGTCGCGCTGTTCGTGCACTCCCACGTGGTCCCCACGGTCGCCTGGCTTGGCAATCTGGGGTCCGGGGCCGTCGGGAAGTTCCCACCCAAGGTAGTCGTCCTGCAAGACCTGACGGAACGTCGAGGCCCCCCACGCCTTGACAAGGAACTTGAGGCGGGCGCGGGTGCGCAGCCGCCGGTAGCCGTGGTCGCGGAAGATGCCGATGACGCCTGCCCACACCTCGGCAACCTTGTCGGGCTCGACGAACGCGCCGAGGCGTACGCCAAGGTGAGGGTTGATCGATAGCCCGCCGCCCACCCACAGGTCGTATCCGACTCCAAGGTCCGGGTGCTCGACGGCCACGAAGGCGACGTCCTGGACCTCGTGCAGGATGTCGGGGATGCGGGTTCCCGTGATCGCCGTCTTGAACTTGCGCGGCAAGTTGGAGAACTCGGGGGAGCCGATGCCGCGCTCGATGATCGCTTGGATCTGTGGCGTCGGGTCGATGAGCTCGTCCTTGGAGACTCCCGCGACGGGGGAGCCGAGGATGACCCTGGGGGAGTCGCCGCACGCTTCCGTGGTGAAGAGCCCTGCCTCCTCGACGCGACGGAAGACCTCAGGGACATCCTCGATGCGAATCCAGTGCAACTGGATGTTCTGGCGGTCCGAGACGTCCGCCGTGTTCCGGCCAAAGGTGCGCGACACGTCGGCGATCATGCGGGTCTGCCGCACGGATAGTTGCCCGCCGTCGGAACGGATGCGGAGCATGAAGTACTCGTCGTCAAGCTGGTGCGGCTCAAGTTGAGCCGTGCGCCCACCGTCGATGCCGGGCCGGCGCTGGGTATACAGGCCCCACCAGCGCATGCGGCCCCGCAGGTCGCTGGGAGGGATCGACCAGAAGCCCCACTTGGAGTACATCGTCTCGATGCGGTGGCGCACGTCCAGTGGGTCGGATACCGACTTGAATTCCTCGTTGGGGTTGAGCGGCGTGCGGTCGCCCGCGGCCCACTGCCCGTCCTTGGACGTTGTGTCCTTGCGCGCCGAAGCCTCGCGGGTGCGTATCAGACGTGCTTCGTCGCGGTGGCGGCGTCGCTCCTCGGCGTCTGTGGTGGTGTGGCTCACCGATTCTCCTTGTGTGGGACATCGGGTGCTCGTCCGCGAGCGTGCATCAGCAGCGCTCGGAAGGCCGAGCGCCCAGGGCTGCAGGGGGGTCTGCGTCTGGGCGGCTCAAGCCGACAGACACATGGCACAGCACATCGCGCGCATGGAGCGCGTACGGATGCACAGGAGAGCCATGGCGCAGAGTGTGGCACGGGACGTAGGTCCCTCGCAACCCGTCCGGTATGTCCGTGTCCGGCGCCTCTCGCAAGCCAATACCCCGAGGGGCATACCCTCAGTGCCTGACAGCACGCTCGATGAATTCCTCGATCTGATTGATCACAAGGGGGTTCCTTGTCTGCAGAGCAATCTCCCTGGTGCCCAAGGTCACGCCACCGCGCACAAAGTTGTGCGAACCCGTGATTGCCACCCGCTTGCCGTGCTTGAGGTAGAACACCAGCGTCTTGGCGTGCAAGTACTCGCGTTTGCGATACAGCGTGCGGTGGCCGGTCGCGATGATCGATGCGGCAATGAGGATCCGGTTGAAGATGCTCGCGTTCCGCGGCGGGTTGAACCACATCTCGTGTGACGTTGCGGCGACCGCCTTACCAAGCTCGCCCGTTGGGCAGTATTGGGACACGAACACGATGCGTTGCGCCTTGAGCGCGTACTTCACGGCGCGGCGATAGATGATCGAGTCCCCAGGGATGCCGCCGTCGATAAGCACCTGGTCCTTGCCGTACTTGAGCGCGGTGGACCGAAAGCCGCTCACCCTTGAATTTGCACGCCTCGTGCGCTCATACACCCGCACCAGATCCTCCGCCAGGCGGTGGTCGCTGATCCGCAGCATGAAGTCGATATTTGTCGCGCCTTGATCGTCCAGGTTGACTCCCCCAAAGCTGTACACCGTGTCGTCAACCACGCAAAACTTGGTGTGAGTGCGGCCCCTCCACGGGAGCCCTCCTTCCTGGCCAAGCCAGTCGAAACGCACCCCCGCCTCGGTGAGCTCGCATGCCATGTCCATGGAGCGACGCCTTCTCGCGGTGATGTACTGCTTGGGGACAAACCGGCCCGCGGCGTCCGCATACGTGAAGGTATCCGCCGCCACGTGGACGTCAACTCCGCGCCTGCTCGCGGCACACAGGGCTTCAATGAGCGCCTCCGTCTCATGCTCATCGGCGATGGTCAGGGCGATGACTCGCACTCGCCTTTGTGCCACATGGATTCGGCGGGTCGCGTCGGCGATGTATTCCTGAGGCGAAATGAGCTCCGGGTCTTCAAGTGGCCGAGTATCGGGGATGGCGACGGGGCCAGGCCCTTCTGAACGCCTGGTGAGGTGCGATGCGATAGCCATGTTTTTAGCGTGACACCCTGCGGGGCGCGCGTGGGCACGGCGGGACGCCTCGTCATCGGAAGTTCAACCAACGTTCATGTGTTCCAGGGTCGCAAAGGCGATGTAGGCGCCGGGCAGACGACCGCTAGTTGTGGGAATGTGCCGCGTAGACTGCAGGAACCGCATGAGGTTCCGCCCGCGGGGGTGTCTATACTGGCGCCCGTTGCCGCCCGCGGATCACGCCGCGTGCCCTGGTCCCAGACGTTGGAGTAGTCCTGTGAGCTCAACCCGTCCCTTGCGTGTCGCCATCATCGGTGCCGGTCCAGCCGGCACGTATGCGGCCGATATCTTGTCGAAGGCACCCATTGACGTGTCTATCGACATCATCGAGCGGCTCCCCGCGCCCTTCGGTTTGGTGCGCTACGGCGTGGCCCCCGACCACCCCCGTATTAAGCAAATTGTCGTGGCGCTCGCGAACGTTCTTGGGCGCGGCGACATCCGCTTACTTGCCAACGTCAACATCGGCACAGACCTCACTCTTGAGGATCTTCGCAGGCACTATGACGCCGTCATCTTCGCGACCGGCTCGTTCCGCGACGCAGATCTCAACATCCCTGGTATTGACCTAGATGGCTCGTACGGTGCTGCCGATTTTGTGAGCTGGTATGACGGTCACCCCGACGTCCCGCGCACGTGGCCGCTGACGGCAAAAGAGGTCGCGATCATCGGCGTCGGAAACGTGGCGCTCGACGTGGCACGCGTGCTTGCCAAGCACCCCCGCGACCTTCTCCCCACTGACGTCCCCGACAACGTGCTTCAGGGTCTCAAGGAATCGCCAGTGACCGATGTTCACCTCTTTGGCAGGCGCGGTCCTGCTCAAGTGAAGTTCACCCCGCTGGAGCTCCGCGAATTGGCCCAGGTTCCCGACGTCGACGTCATCGTTTACCCCGAGGACTACGACTACGACGAGGGTTCGATGGCGGCGATCGACCGTAGCCACCAGACCAAGCAAGTGGTCAAGACGCTCAACGACTGGACGCTCCGTGAGCCCGCGGGTGCCTCGCGACGCATCCACTTGCACTTTCTCCAGGCCCCCCATGAGGTGCTTGGCGAGGACGGCAAGGTCACCGGCTTGCGCGTTGAGCGCACCGCGCTGACCGGAGACGGCAACGCGAAGGGAACGGGCGTCTTCATCGACTACCCCGTGCAGGCCGTGTATCGCGCGGTGGGCTACTACGGCACGGCTATCGACGGAATCCCGTTCGATGCGTCCAAGGGCACCATCGCAAACGAACGCGGCCGCGTTGTCAGCGGCGGCGACGTTCTGCCTGGCTATTACACCACCGGTTGGATCAAGCGCGGGCCGGTGGGGCTCATCGGTTCGACCAAGTCGGATGCCGCAGAAACGATCCAGTTGCTTGTGGACGATGCCGAACGGCTCTACGCGGAGTCCCTCGCGGGGCCCGAACAGCTCAGCCCAGACAACGTCTTCCAGCTCCTCAAGTCGCGCGGAGTTCCCGTGGTCGAATGGCAGGACTGGGAGAACCTCGATGCTCACGAGCGGGACACAGGTGAGGTGCAGGGCCGCGAACGCATCAAGGTAGTGCCGCGCGAGGAAATGACAGACATCGCCTTGCGTCGCGACTAGCACCTCCCCGCGCGGGGCGTTCCCATGCTCTGAGCGAATTGCCTGGCATCCTGGAACGCGGACGGCCGCCTGCCCGTTTTGAGGGCGAAGGAGGTACACCGTGGGATCCCGTCGCTACTTCAATGACGCCAAGACATTTGGCCTGTTCGTACTTCTCTGGGCAGTCATGCTCGGTGTTGGTAGCGTGGTCGCTGGCGGCCAGTATCTTTGGGCCTTTGCCGCCTTCTCCGTGATTGGCACAGGCATCGGGTACTGGAACTCGGCGAATCTCGCGATCAAGGCCATGCACGCGTACCCGGTGAACGAGGTCCAGCAGCCGGGGATGTACCGCATCGTGCGCGACCTCAGCCGTGAGGCCAACCAGCCGATGCCGCGCCTCTACGTGTCACCCACACAGGCGCCCAACGCCTTCGCTACGGGACGCAATCCCTCCAACGCCGCCGTGTGCTGCACGGAGGGCATACTGACGCTCCTGGATGAGCGAGAACTGCGCGGCGTCCTTGGCCACGAACTCATGCACGTCTACAACCGCGACATCCTCATCGGCTCAGTCGCAGCGGCGCTCGCGGGTATCGTCACCGCCGTGGCGCAGATGGCCATCTGGTTTGGAGGCGGTCGTGATAGCCGCGACAATCCCTTTGGCATCCTTGGGTTCATCGCGATGCTCATCTTGGCGCCCCTCGCTGCGACGCTTATCCGCATGTCGATCTCTCGCACCCGCGAGTACGACGCGGATCAGGATGGTTCCACCCTCACCGGTGACCCCGCGGCCCTCGCATCGGCCCTGCGCAAGCTTGAGGCTGGCACCGCGGCCCGCCCGCTCCAGCAGACGCCGCAACTCGAAAACGTGAGCCACATGTTCATCGCCAACCCGTTTAGCGGCGTGGGGCTCGCGCGGATGTTTTCGACGCACCCGCCCATGGAGGACAGGATTGCTCGCCTTGAGGCGATGACAAACGGCCGACGCTACGCGGGCTAGCGGATCCCCGGTGCCCGTGGCTCGTCGGCCCGTATGGGCCGGGCTATAAGGCGAACAGGAAGGTGAGCAGCAGCACGGAGTTGGCGATCTCGATCAGCCCAACGGCCAGCACCTTGAGGTGGAACCGTGGCAACACGATGGCGCGTACCAGGAACCAGGCGAACGGGATGGCCAGCCAGGGACTGACAGCAACGGAGGCGGCGAGCGCTCCCACATGGAACGCGATGGATGCCACGTAGTGAGCACGGCTGCCACGCTCACGGATCATGTTCTTGACGTAGAACACGGTGCCAGCGAGATAGAGCCACGCCACGATCGCGACCGGGATGCCCAGCTTCCAGTCCAGGCCCGCCGTTGCAGGGGCGATCATCGCCATGAGCGAGGCCATCGTCACTGAGGCGATGCCGTTGGCCGATGCTCGCTCTTGGCCCACTCGGGACGCCACAGCGTTGATCCCTAGCAGTACCGCGAAGATGGGTGAGAACCACAACAGGCCTGGCCGCATGACGAACAGCGGCACAGCCGCGATGCCGCACACGATCCCAAAGGCGAGCACCTGGCGCCAGTACCGGTGGATCTTGAGGGTCTTGACCGCAAGCAACGCGTAATACGAAGCGAGCCAACCGCTGAGCCACACAAACAGAAGCGGCACGTGGAGCCAGCTCAGCCCAAACTGCAGGCCAGCGAGGTATGGCAATAGGAGCATCGCCCACACGCCGTGTTGCGGTGGGATCCACTGACGAGCCCGACGCTTGCGCGCGCCCTTCGCGGGCGTCACCGCCACCGGCGCGGTCGCCACTAGCGGTAGTTGGTGAACTGCAAGTCCGCCTCGACATCGGCGGCCTTGAGAAGCGCCATGGTGTCCTGGAGGTCATCACGACTCTTGGACGTGACGCGCAATTCATCGCCCTGGATAAGTGCCTTGACACCCTTAGGGCCCTCGTCACGTACCAGCTTGGTGAGCTTCTTGGCGATCTCTTGCGAGAGGCCCTCCTTGATGGTGGCGGTCAGGCGGTACTCCTTGCCCGAGGGCTGGGGCTCCCCGTACTCAAGCGACTTAAGGCTCACGCCGCGCTTAGCGAGCTTGGCGATAAAGACGTCCATCACTGCCTTGACGCGCTCGGGGGAGTTTGCCTTCATGAGGATTGCCTCGCCCGACATCTCGATCGACGCGCCAACACCCTTGAAGTCGTAGCGCTGCGCGATCTCCTTGTGAGCCTGGTTGAGTGCGTTCTCGACCTCTTGGGGGTCAACCTTGCTTACTACGTCAAAGCTGCTATCGCCTGCCATCGGGCTCTCCTTAGTTCATGCGGTCCCGCTCCATAGTGGGCGGCCGCGTCTCCAGTGGGGGCCGCATTCGCACTGGCCCCGCAATCCTTGCTATTCTTCCATGCGCACCACGTGCGAGGCAGATTACCCGAGCGGCCAAAGGGAGCTGACTGTAAATCAGCCGTCTACGACTACGGGGGTTCGAATCCCTCATCTGCCACGACGGGGCCCGGTTCGCCGGGCCCTCGTTGTATCTAGGCCCGATGTGCGAAGTCTCAGTGCCCGCCCATGAGCGGAGCCATGACGCGGGCTGCCACGCTCTGGCGCTTGGTGAGGCGCTCTTCCGCATCGGCTAGCGTCATCGCCTGAAGCCCCGCATTGGCGCCTAGCCAGCGGAGAGGTTCGGGCTCCCACTTGCGCGATCGATGCCCTACCCACGGCAGCGCGGTGAGCGGCGTAGGTACGCCCAGGATCAGGTCCCGCAGCGTCCTGCCCGCGAGGTTGGTTGTGGTGACCCCGTCTCCCACGTAGCCGCCTGCCCACGCCATTCCGGTGGCCACGTCCAGGCCTACCGAGGCATGCCAATCGCGAGCGATTCCCAAGGCGCCTCCCCAGCGGTGGGTGATGGCGACATCGGCCAGGCTGGGAAAGAGGTCCACGAGCGTGGTGTGGAGCGCCCGATGCACGCGCGGCTCGTTGTCAAACTCCGGCTTGATCCGGGATCCGAAGTGATAAGGAGCGCCCCTGCCGCCAAAGACGATCCGGTCATCGGCCGTGCGCTGGCCGTAGATGATGAGGTTCCTGTGATCGCTGAACGTCTCGCGCTTCGCCAACCCAATCTCATCCCACATCGACAAGGGGAGAGGCTCGGTGGCGATGATGAGTGAGTACACGGGGATGATCTCGCGGGCAAGGCCAGGAAGCGACGGAGTGGAGCCCTCCGTTGCGCGCACCACGAACTCGGCCGTCACTGTCCCGTGCGGTGTCCTCACGGTATGTGGCTCGATGACCAGGGCGGGGGTCTGCTCATACAGCGCCACACCAAGGCGGCGCACGATACCCGCAAGCCCGCGCACCAGCTTGGCGGGGTTCACCGCGGCGCAATCGGGTGTGTAGGTCGCGCCGAGCGTCCCCGAGGCGTTGAGCCGAGCCTTGGCGCCGGCCTCATCCAAGAAGGCAATGTCGTCTTCGCCTCGGCCCCACGCGCGCGCATCCTCGACCTCGGCGCGAGCGCGCTCAAGCTGTGGAGCGTCGCGTGCCACCACGATGGTGCCGCCCTTCGCGATGTCTGCGTCGATGCCCTCCGCGGCCGCCACAGCGATGACCTCGTCCACGCTGGCGCGCATCGTCGCGTGCTGAGCCAGGGCCGCCACGCGATCGCTTCCCTTTTCTAGGGTTGCAAGCGAACTCGGAAACAGGGCCGACGCCCAGCCGCCGTTTCGGCCCGATGCCCCGAATCCAGCGATCTCCTTTTCGAGCACAGCGATTCTGAGTTCCGGCCGTGCCTTTGCCAGGTAATACGCCGTCCAGAGTCCCGTGAAGCCCGCACCAACGATCGCCACGTCGACGGTGATGTCTGTCTGAAGTGGTGGCCCCGCAGTCAAGTCCTCGGCGCACGATGCGAACCACAGCGATACACGTGAGTAGTCAAGCATCGGGTGCTTCCTTGACGAAGGGCTATCGGTGGCGACGTGCTATCGGCGACGCGGGGCGAACATCGCAGCGCATCAAGGAACGACCGCAGATGGGTCTCAGTGTGTCGATGTGGGGGACCCGCGTCAACGCATCCAGGCTCCTCAAAACACATTGTGTATGCGAATGGGGATTTCTAGGACCTTCCGCACTTGTTTGATATCAATTCTCGCAAAGGCCCTGGTCAGGTGAGTGGCATCGTGCCAATATACGAGTGAGGAAGCGGGGTGTCCCGTCCCGCCGTTGCGTCAAGGAGGATGCCATGGATGAACAGCCGACCGCCAAAAAGGGCGTATCACGTCGAGGTCTGCTCATCGGGGGTGCGGTGGGTGTAGCGGGTGTGGGGGCGTTGAGCTTCTTCAATACGCAGAATCGCAATCAGGCCGACGGTGAGTGCATTAGCGTCGATACCTCTGCGACTGACAAGAAGCTCTCCATCTCCAACTGGCCCGAATACATCGACGAGGACGACGGCGATTACGTCTCCACCCTGACGCAGTTTGGGCAGGACACTGGCATCGATGTGAGCTACGTGGCTGACGTCAACGACAACTCTGAGTTTTTTGCCAAGGTCGTCAACCAGCTTGGGGCCTGTGCGCCCACGGGACGCGACACGTTCATGCTGACCGACTGGATGGCCGCGCGCATGGTGCAAGCGGGCTGGATTCAGAAGTTCGACAAGGCCAACGTGCCCAACCTCGACAAGAACCTGCTGTCTTCGCTCCAGGGCGTGGGCTGGGACCCGAACAGGGACTATTCGGCCCCATGGCAATCCGGATTCACGGGGATCGCGTACAACAAGTCGCTCGTTGGCGAGGTGGGAAGCATTACCGACCTCCTCACACGTTCGGAACTCAAGGGCCGCATCACGCTCCTCACGGAGATGCGCGACACGATGGGTCTCATCATGCTCAGCAATGGCGCTGACCCAGCCAACTTCACCGATGACGATTTCTCTAAGGCGCTCGAGGTCTTGGATAAGGCCAACTCGGATGGCCAGATCCGTGCGTTCACGGGCAACGACTACATCAACGACCTCGCCGCGGGCAATATCGCCGCTTGCGTCGCGTGGTCGGGAGACGTCGCCGCTGCCGAGGACGAGAACCTCGTGTTCCTGCCTCCGGAGGAGGGCATGATGATTTGGTCAGACAACATGCTGATTCCCAACCAGGCGTCGCACAAGGCCAACGCTGAGAAGTGGATCAACTATTACTACGATCCGGAGATCGCCGCGAGACTTGCCGCCTATGTCTGGTACGTGTGTCCAGTCGAGGGCGCCCAGGCAGAGATGGAGAAGCTCGACCCCTCCTTGGTGGACAACCCGTTGATCTTCCCCACGGCGGACTACCTCGCGAAGACGCACGATTTCATGGCTCTGGACGACGCCAAGGCCAACTCTTACGAGCAGGACTTTGCGAGCGTCAGTGGCTGAGGACACCAACCGCGACCTCAGGCTTGAGGGCCTGCACAAGCGGTACGCCAATGGCTACGTTGCGGTGAAGTCGCTCGACCTGGTGGTGCCAAGTGGTTCCTTTTTTGCCCTCCTTGGCCCCTCGGGCTGCGGCAAGACCACCACGCTCCGTATGGTCGCCGGGCTCGAGGAGGTGACAGCAGGAACTATCCAAATTGGCCAGTCGGATATCACTCACGAGAAGCCGTATCGTCGTCCCGTCAACACCGTGTTTCAGAACTACGCGCTGTTCCCTCATCTCACGATCATGGAGAACGTCGAGTTTGGTCTCAAGCGCAAGGGCGTCAAGGACACGGGCCGCCAGGTCAAGGAAATCTTGGAGCTCACTGAACTTGAGGCGCAGGCGAACAAGAAGCCGGCCCAGCTTTCAGGTGGCCAGCAGCAACGCGTGGCCCTCGCCCGAGCGCTCATTAACCGTCCCGAGGTCTTGCTCCTGGATGAGCCCCTTGGCGCCCTAGACATGAAGCTCCGCAGGTCGATGCAGATTGAACTCAAGCGCATTCAGTCGGAAGTGGGGATCACGTTCGTTCACGTGACTCACGACCAGGAAGAGGCCATGACGATGGCCGACATCGTGGCCGTCATGAACGGCGGTGAGATCGAGCAGATGGGTTCGCCGTACTCGCTGTACACCAACCCAAAGACGACCTTTGTCGCAAACTTCCTTGGCCGCACCAACCTCATCAAGGGAACCGTCGTTGGCAAGGAAGGCTCGGGGGCCGACGCTGTGGTGAAGGTGGACATGTATGGCAAGTCCGTCACGATCAAGGCCGAAAGGGACCACACCACGTCTGCGGAGGGCTGGATAGGCATCCGGCCCGAAAAGGTCGTCATCCAGCCCCAAGACAAGCCCGTCGACGGATTGGGTACGCACCTATCGAGTGCCGTGGTGATCGATAGAAGCTACACAGGTGTCTCGACGGACTACATCCTGCAGATGCCGTGGGGTCAGCAACTGATCTGTTTCGAGCAGAACACGGGACGCCGGGGCGGTTTGGTGTCCGTTGGAACGACGGTTGACGTGTCGTGGCGTCCAGAGTTTGCGTTCCTGCTCGACGCGGCGCAAGACGCCGAGGCGGGGATAGGGGACGAGTAGCGTGGCCACCAAGTTGCGCGCCTCAAGCACGACCACGGCATATTGGCTCATCCTCCCTGCGGCAATTTGGCTGGGGCTGTTCTTTGTCTTCCCGTTCTTGTCATTATTGGCAACTTCGATGTACGACCCGGCGGGCTCCGCAGTCACGGGTTACGAGATGACCTGGAGGGTTCAGAACTTCACCGAGGCATTCGCGGAGTACAACGTGTATTTGGTGCGCTCGCTGGTCTACGCGGGCATCGCGACGTTTTTCTGCCTGATCCTCGGCTATGTGCTTGCCTACGCCATCGCGTTCAAGGCGGGGCGGTGGAAGACGATCATGCTCGTCCTCGTGGTCGCGCCGTTCTTCACGTCCTTCTTGGTGCGCACGCTCGCGTGGAAGCTCATCCTTGGGGACGACGGTTGGCTCGTGAACACGATGCAGGCGATCCACATTCTCCCCCCCGATGGCAGGCTCCTGGCCACGCCGTTCGCCGTGATCGCCGGGCTCACCTACAACTTTCTACCGTTCATGATCCTGCCACTCTACGCGAGCCTGGAGAAGATGGACCCCAAGTTACTTGAGGCATCGGGCGATCTCTATGCGAAGCCCTTCCAAACCTTCTTCAAGGTGACATGGCCGTTGTCGCTCCCCGGCGTTGTCGGCGGCACTTTGCTGACCTTCATTCCGGCCACGGGCGACTACATCAATGCGTCGCTCCTTGGCAGTACAACAACGCAGATGGTAGGTAACAAGATTCAGGTGCTCTTCACCAAGGTGGGCGACTATCCGCACGCAGGCGCGCTCTCGGTCATCTTGTTGGTGATCGTGGTGGCTATGGTCATGGTCTATGTCCGCAAGGCAGGGACGGAGGATCTGCTGTGATCGTCTCGCTTGGCCGGTGGATTGGCAAACACTTAGTTCTGACTCTTGGGTTCCTCGTCTTGGGCTTCCTCTACTTGCCCAATGCGATCGTGGCGTTGATGTCCTTCAATGACGCCTCACAGTCGCGCAACCTTTACAGCTTTCAGTCCTTCACGTGGGACAACTGGCTCAATCCGTGCGCTCCACGCGGGATGTGTGAGTCGCTTGGGACAAGTATCCAGATCGGGTTGTTCGCCACGGTGGTCGCCACCGCGATCGGCACCCTCGCCGCATTTGGGTTGGTGCGACATCGCTTCGAGGGTCGCACCACGATGAATCTGGTGCTGTTCCTGCCCATGGCAACCCCAGAGATCGTGATGGGCTCGTCGCTCTTGGCACTGTTCGTGTCTGTTGGGCTGGGAGGTCAGCTCGGATTCTGGACCATCCTGGTATCGCACATCATGTTCTGCCTCTCCTTTGTGGTGGTTACCGTGAAGTCGCGGCTCGCGGGCCTTGACTCCAACCTTGAGCAAGCTGCCATGGACCTCTATGCGAACGAGTGGCAAACCTTCTGGCGCATCACCTTCCCGCTCGTGTTCCCCGGCATCTTGGCCGCGGCGTTGTTGTCCTTCAGTTTGTCTTTTGATGACTTCATCATCACCAACCTCAACTCCGGTCAAACGGTGACCTTCCCCATGTTCGTGTGGGGGGCTGCCCAGCGCGGAATCCCCATGCAGGTCAATGTGGTGGGCACGATGATGCTCATTTTCGCGCTCACCGTGGTGGTTATCGGCGAGGTGCGCTCACGTCGCAGGGCGAAACTCCTCGCCGTGCGCTAGCGGGCCTGAAGGGTATTGGGCTAGCGGGCTAGCGCGTTCACCGTGTCGCGCCGGCGAGCGCGGCGGCAAGGTTGCCATGCTGGCCTACGTCGATGGCCTCGAGGCCGAGCCAGCGCGCCATCTCGCCTAGTTCCGCCGCGAGGGCCTGCGCAACATCGGCATCCGTCTTGCGGCGCGCGCCTGGCACCGTGAGCCCCTCGCGCCACGTGGCCGCGACGCGTAGTAACCCCGCCTTGCGGTCTGCCTTGAGATCGACGCGAGCGACCATCTGGTCGCCCAGCAAGAACGGCAAGCAGTAATAGCCGTACACCCGCTTTGGCGCGGGCGTGTAGATCTCGATGCGGTACTCCATGCCGAACATGCGCTCCAGGCGCGGGCGGAACCAACACACGGGGTCGAAGGGGCTCAGCAATGTGGCACCCGTGGCGCGCCCTGGGTCGCGCGCGGAGCGATGCCAAGGAGCCTCGGGCGTCGGCCCTCCCGTCGCGAGCAACGCCGGCTCGGCCCAGCCCTCGACGGTCACCCATGCGGCGAGGCCCCTTTCAACGGCCGATGCCGCCCAGGCCGCGCCACCCGCGGCATCGGGCGCGTTCTTGCCCGGACGCATGGGGAGTCGAAAGTGATCGCACAAGTCGGCGGGCGTGCCGATTCCGCACGCTGACAGGGCGCGGTCAAAGAGCTGCTGGCGCCCGTCATCGGCCGGTAGTGCCCACCGAGGAGTCCCCGTGGCAGGGGACAGGTCCCACGCCCTTTCCGTCGCGTCGTAGGTGCGGGCAAAGCTCTTGCCTCGCGAGGACGCGACCTCGCCCGTGATGAAGAGCAAGTCGAGTGCATCCTTGACGTGGCTTGTATCCCACCAGGTTCCGCGCTTGGTCTCGCGGGGCGAGAGGTGCTCGACCTCGGTACTTGTGACGGGCCCGCGCTCATTGACAAACTCGAGCACCTGCGCGAGAAGCCCAGGGCGCTCATCCTCAAGGCGATCCCTCGTGCGTGCTTGCCAGGAATATCCAGAGGCCATGCGGTGATGGAGAGCGGGGAGCAGATCTCGCGGCATGACAGACGCCTCGTGACCCCAGTGCTCGAACGTGTGGGCCCCGTGGCCGTCTGGAGCGCCCCACAGGAAGGTGTCGAGGGCGCCGGTATCGTAGGGGCCAAGTCGGGAGAAGAACGGCAGGTAGTGTGCGCGTGCGAGCACGTTCACGGTGTCGAGCTGCAGCACGCCTTGCCGGTGAAGGTACGCGGAGAAGTCTTGAGCGCTCGGCCTTCGGGCACGACGCTTGCTCGCCAAACCCTGGGCGTCGAGGAAGATCCGCCTCGCCTGAGCCGCACTGAGAGACTGGGTCACGATCGCCACTGTAGCGGCGCAATCAGACACGTGGAGGCGCCGATTTCATATGCGGCCCCTGGGTCCGGTACGCTAGTCCGGCTTGCCCCGATAGCTCAGTCGGTAGAGCGTTTCCATGGTAAGGAAAAGGTCCAGGGTTCGAATCCCTGTCGGGGCTCACAGTGATTGTCTACCGCCGTCTTTTGGCGACGGTGCGTCAGCCACTTACCCGGCGGGGTAGCTCAGCTGGTTAGAGCGCACGACTCATAATCGTGAGGTCGCGGGTTCGAGTCCCGCCCTCGCTACAGGATCCATCGATTGAGGTGGCCCGGCACGCGCGAGCGTGAACAACAAGGCAGGGAGTCAGAACATGGCAAAGAACGACGTACGGCCCAAGATCACGCTCGCATGCACGGAGTGCAAGAACCGCAACTACATCACGCGCAAGAACCGTCGCAACAACCCCGACCGGGTTGAGCTGAACAAGTTCTGCCCCAAGTGCGGCAAGCACGCTCCGCACCGCGAGACGCGCTAACCTCCACAGTTTTCGACGCCCGCCCGGCTCAGTGCCGAGGCGGGCGTTGTGCTTTCAGGGTGCGGCATGATCGCCGGGATTGGTGGCGCGGGGTGGCACACTCGACGGCATGGACTCCACGTTGCCTCCAGCAGCCGATGATGGCTCCGCGGCAACCGGAACCTCCCCGACGACACGTCATGAGGCTCCGGCAGGGCACTCCTGGCCGCGGCGGCTCGCGCGGTGGGCGGCCCTGGCGTCCCTTGCCGCCGTTCTCATCCCCGTGGCCGCGAGGCTCTTCTCCTGGGAGGCGGGTCCGCTCGCCTACGTCGTTTCCCTGCTACCTTGGGTCACCCTGGCGACCTTGGTGCCACTCTTGCTCGCGATCATCGCGCGCTCGCGGGTCATCGTGGGCGCTTCGCTCGTGGTCCTCGTGGCGTGTATCGCTTGGCTCGGACCCCTCTTTGTCGCCGCCGACGCGCCCCCAGCGTCGTCTGCACGCCTGCGTGTGGCGACCGCCAACCTCACCCTAGGGCGGGCCGACGCCGACGCCGTGGTTGCAATGGTGCGCGATCGCGAGGTTGATGTGCTCGCGGTCCAGGAGCTCACACCTCGGGAGGTTGACGAGCTCCGCGCGGCGGGTCTGGACGATGTGATGCCCTTTAGCGAGCTCAGGCCGCAGCGGGGCGTCGAAGGGACGGGGGTGTGGTCACGCATCGCTCTTGATGACGTCCGCGACATCCACGGACTCACGTCGCGTGCGGTGCGCGCGCAGATCACGGTCGCGGGTGAGACCATCGCCTTTTTTGTGGTGCATCCATGGGCTCCTGGCATGCGGGACCATCGCCAGTGGTCCGCCGACATGGAGGCATTGACGGCGTTGCTCGACCGCGAGACCGGAGCAGTCCTGGTAGCCGGCGACTTCAACACCACCCGTGACCACCGTTCGTTCCGGGAGTTGCAACGTCTGGGGTTTGTTGACGCCGCGGACCAAGCAGGGGCGGGGTTTCTCCCTACGTTTCCCGAAGGAAGCCTCCCGATGCCGCTCGTCGCCATCGATCACGTCATCGCGCGCGATGCGCCACTCGTGGCCGTTGACGTCGCAACTGTCACTATTGCGGGCGCTGATCATCGCGCACTCGTCGTGACCTACGCGGCTGAGTGAGGCCAAGCGTGTCCCTTTTGGGTAGGGTTGTTCTGTGCCAGTAAACCCAGATGTTGTCGGCCGTACGTACGGCCCTTTCGAGGCGTACGAGGTCACACGGATCAAGATCCGTGAGTTCGCCGATGCCGTTGATGCGCGCTCAGGTGCTCACTTTCTTCCTGAGATTGCTCGGGCGGAAGGCTACTCCGATGTGGTCGCTCCCACGACGTTCGCCGTGCTCATTGCGCAGCGTGCCGAGTTCCACGTGGTGGCAGACCCGGAGGTGGGCGTCGACTTCTCGAAGGTCGTCCATGCCGACGAGCGCTTTACCCATCATCGGCCGCTCGTAGCGGGAGACGTGGTGCAAGCCGCCGTCACGATCGAGTCGATCACTCAGCGTGCAGGGATCTCCATGGTCACCACGCGGGCCGAGATCACTGACGCGGACGGTGTGCCCGTTTCGAGCGTCGTGTCCACATTGGTAGTGAGGGATGACGCATGAGTGACGAGACGCTGCCGGCCTTTGTGTCGCTCAACGTAGGTGACGAGGTCGCCGTGCGCGACGTCGAATTCACCCGCGGCAAGCTGGTCCGCTACGCGGGGGCATCGGGCGACTTCAACCCGATTCACTACAACGACGAGTTCGCCAAGTCCGTGGGCCTCGATGGCGTAATTGCGCACGGCATGCTCACCATGGGCGTGGGCGCTTCCGTGGTCGAAGAGTGGGCAGGCGCCGGGAACGTGGTCGATTATCAGACGCGGTTCACCAGGCCGATTCTTGTGGGAGCACTCGAGGGCACTGTCGCGCGGGTATCTGCAGTGGTGGGTGCGCTCGATCACGAAGTGAAGCGGGCCCGCATCGATATCACGGTGACGGTCGACGGCGCCAAGGTGCTTGGCAAGGCGCAGGCCTTCGTCGACTGCGCGTAAATTGCCGCATGGGATGCCGCAAGAGACGCGGTTCAGGGCCTAGCTCGCAAAGCGTCCGATCGCGACAAAGCTGCACAGCGCGATCAAGACGACGTTGATCGGGAGAGCCTGCCGCTCACTCCTGCGTGCATTATCGATCTCCGTCTTGGTGGTCGAGTGTGGCTTGTGCGAAGTCACGCAGGTCTTCGGCGAAGCGTTCGATGCGCTCGGCGGGCCATGTGGCGAGCAAGGAGGCAAGCCGTGCCTGACGGAATTCCCTGGCCCTCGCTGCCAACTCGCGGCCTCCGTCGGTGAGAGCAACGTTCACCTGGCGGGAGTCTTGGGGTGAGCAATGTCGCTCTACCATCCCGGCGCCCGACGCTCGCTCGATCAGGCGTGAGGCAGTCGATTGGGCAACCGACAGCCGTTCAGCGATAGCTCCCACGGTGGCGGGCTCGCTTGTGGCGGCAAGGTGCTCCACGGCGTCGACCACGAGCACTGTGGACATCTCGATGCTTTCGCGGGGTGCGGGCATCCTGTCGCGAGCGGGTGCTTGCGTGAACCTGCGCAGGCGCAGGAGGGCCTCGTCGAGGACGAAGAGAGAGCCGTTCATGGTTGCGATAATACCTGTAGGATACAGGTAAGCAATCGTAGGGAGCATGATGAACGGCCCCGTTCTGATCACAGGCGCAACCGGCACCATTGGTGCCCTCGTCGTGGAGGGACTGCGCGGCGCTCGCGTTCCGGTACGCCTGGGGACGAGGCAACCGCGAGCGACTCCGACGGCGGTGGCCGATGCCTCGGGGCGCGAGACGGGCATCCAAGAGACCGTTCGATTCGACTTCACCGATTCAGACACGTGGCCCGCGGCCTTCGACGGCGTGAAGACGGCGTTTATCGTGCGTCCTCCGCAGGTGGCGAACGTGCGCCGCGACATGATCCCCGCGCTGGAGGCCGCGCGCGACGCCGGGGTCAAGCACCTGGTGCTGCTCTCGCTGCAGGGAGTGGAGGGCGCGCCATTCGTGCCCCACGCAAAGCTCGAGAAATGGATGCTGGAATCGGGCCTCGGTTGGACGTTCGTGAGGCCTTCATTCTTCATGGAGAACCTCAGTGGAGTCCACGCGTCTGACATCCGGGATCGCGACCGCATCGTCGTCCCTGCCGGACGTGGGCGCACCAGTTTTGTCGCTGCGGCCGACGTCGCCGCTGTCGCCGTGGCCGTCTTGACCGACCCCGATGCGCATAGGAACCGGGCGTGGACGCCCACAGGCTCGGAGGCCCTGACTTACGGCGAGGTTGCCCACGCGCTCTCGGCGGCCGTGGGCCGTGGCATCACGTACACCCGTCCAGGAGCCTGGAGATATGCGGTGCACGCGCGTCGCGTGCTCGGGCTGCCGTGGGCGATGGTTGGCGTCACCACGGCGCTGTACACCGTGGCGCGCTTGGGGAAGGCGTCTGGTCGCACCGACGACGTGAAGCAGGTCACGGGGATTGAGCCCATCACGTTTAAAGAGTGGGCGCTCGAACACTCACAGGTATGGCGGTCTGGGCACGTTGATGGGGCGTAATTCCTGGGACCGTCCTAGCCCGCAATGCCCATGAATCGCGTTCTTTGGCCCGTAAATCGGGGCAGTTGTAGGAACACCACAACTAATTCCCTTTGGCTTTGAGGCCCAGCGGTCAACACTGACCCTGCATCACTGCCACGATGCCGTTATGGCAACTGCATCAAAGGAGAGCACGGGCTTCGCACAGAAGCTCGACACATATTTCTCGATCTCCGCAAGGGGATCGTCGTTCGGTCAAGAGGTCCGCGGTGGACTCACGACCTTCTTCACGATGGCGTACATCGTGGTTCTCAACCCCCTCATCCTCGGCTTTGTCGCGGACAAGAACGGCAACTACCTCGGCGGAGGCACCGAACCTAACCTCGGCATGATCGCGGCCGCGACGGCGCTCATCGCTGGCGTGCTCACGGTCTCGATGGGTGCCTATGCGAAGTTCCCCCTCGCGATCGCGACGGGACTTGGGCTCAACGCCTTCGTCGCGTACGGACTCGTGGGCTCTGGCGCCCTGTCGTGGCCGGAGGCCATGGGACTCATTGTCCTTGAGGGCATCCTGGTGCTCATCCTGGTGCTCACCAAGTTGCGCATCGCATTCTTGGTGGCCGTTCCGATGGCTCTGAAGAAGGCCATCGCGGCGGGCATCGGCCTGTTCCTTGCGTTCATCGCCTTCTGGGACTCGCGCCTGGTCAATGACCCAGGTTCGGACTCCGTGCCTTCGCAGTTCGGTGAGGGCGGTGCCATCAACACGTGGCCGACGTTGCTGTTCGTCGTCGGAATCGTGGTGGGCGGCATCCTCCTGATGCGCAAGGTCAAGGGTGCGCTCCTCATTTCTATCGTCAGCATGACGGTCATCGCGTTCATCATCGAGGCCATCGCCAAGGTGGGATCTGTTGCGGACAACCCGTCTGGGTGGGCGCTTGTCGTCCCGACCTTCAAGGGTCAGGACTGGAGCTTCACCCCCGACCTCGGCCTGCTTGGCCAGGTGAGCGTCTTTGGAGCCTTCACCTCGGGTCCCGCGGTGATCACCGTTCTGCTGCTCATCTTCTCGCTCTTTGTTGTCGACTTCTTCGACACGATGGGCACGATGACGGCCGTTGGCGAAGAGGCCCACCTCAACGATGAGGAAGGCGTTCCTGCCAACTCGCAAGAGATCCTCATCGTCGACTCGATCGGCGCGATCGTCGGAGGCGTGGGTTCAGTGTCGTCGAACACGGCGTACATCGAGTCGGCATCTGGCGTTGGAGACGGCGCACGTACGGGCCTAGCCTCCGTGGTGACCGGTCTTGGTTTCCTGGTGGCAGTCTTCCTGTCGCCCGTGGCCAACCTGGTGCCGTTCGAGGCCGCGACGCCCGTGCTCGTCCTTGTCGGACTGATGATGCTGGGAGGCGTGGTCGACATCGACTGGAAGGACTACGGAATTGCGATTCCTGCCTTCCTGACGATGATCGTCATGCCCTTTGGCTTCTCGATCGCGGCAGGCATCGGGATGGGCTTCATCTCCTACGTCATCCTGCAGGCCGCGAAGGGCAACGCCAAGGGTGTCAAGCCACTCATGTGGGTCGCAGCAGGCGCGTTTGCTGTGTACTTCGCACTGCCCGCACTACAGACAGCGTTGGGCCTGTAGCACCACCACACTCACTACCGCGAGGGCGCCGTTCGGGAAACCGGGCGGCGCCCTTGCGCTGTCCAGGAGTGCCGTCCTAGGCGCGCTACCGCTCCCGAGCGACCGCAGTGCTGGTGCCGCGCTTGAACTCGACGGGGAGTTCGTACGCGGGCGGGTTCTCGCCGGCGAGCAAGGCTTTGACACATTGCGCGATGAGGTGGCCTTTTTGCGCGGCGTCCTGAGTCATGGTGGTGAGCTCCATGGGCGCCAACCAGGCGAGGTCGAGTCCGTCAAACCCTGTGACTGACACGTCTCGCGGCACGTGAAGCCCCAGTTCCCTTGCGGCGAGAACCACCCCGCCTGCGAGCAAGTCCGATTGACACACCACAGCAGTGGGGCGCGAGGGATGCGACAACGCCAAGTGTCCTGCGGCAATGCCCTCTTCGATGAGTGAGGCCCGCGTCTCGACGACGACACATGGCTCGACGCCGCCGTCGGCGAAGGCTTCAAGCCTGTGGCGGGTGGGCGTCCAGAGCGGGCCAGCGAGCATGTCGCCTTCGACAATGGCGGTCTCGTGGCCCGAGTTCCTCGACAAGGTGACCGTTGCGATGCGTGTGTGCCCAAGTTCCACAAGGTGACGAATGAGATGTGCCGTTGCCGCCCTGTCATCGATTGTCACCGATGCGGCGCCGCGCGCGTGGCCCTCGACGATCGTCACGGGCAGGCCCCTGCGCTCCAAGATATCCAGCGCTGGTTCGTCATGATCGCGCGTGCGCATCACGACGGCGGCGTCCATGGGCGCGGTATCAAGAAGGCTCGGTTCCGTGGCCTCAAACGTGGGAGACGGAATCAGAAGCACCCCCAAGCCCATGTCGCCCAAGTCGCCCACCAACCCGTCGAGCACGCCCAGGGTCAAGGGGTCCCGTAACGCGCGCTGCAACCGCTCGTGAATCACCAGACCCACCACGTGCGTGCGCCCTGATCTCAAGGCGCGAGCCTGGGGGGAGGGTCCCGCGTATCCAAGATCGCTCGCGGCCTTCTCTACCCGCGTCTTCATGTCGGGAGAGATGGGGCCGGCGCCCGAATAGGTCAAAGAGACGGTCGACAGCGAGACGCCTGCCTTGGCGGCAACGTCCGCCATCGTGGGGCGGCGTGCTGCTGACATGCTGTCTCCTTGGCGTGGGTCGGGTCGAGATGTTCTTCTGATGATCAGCGTAGTGGCCACATGCTAGTATTCGATCGAAACGTTTCGAGTCTCCGGGGTGCGTCGTAGCGGCCCCGAACCTAGCAAGGTCATCATGGTTCCCTCCTTCGGCCTAGCGCCGACGTCCACACCCACGCCCGCTCGCGTCCGGTCAGCTCGCAGGGCCATGCTCGTCACCTTTGGGCTCTTGGGTGTCCTCATGACCACGTTCCTGTCGCGGATGCCTACGCTGCGGGACCTCCTTGAGGTCAATGCCGCGGGTCTCGCAACCTTGCTCCTCTTTGGTGCACTCGGCGCACTTGCGGCGTTGATGGTGGCGGGCTGGGCGAGCGCCCGCTTTGGCGCGCGTGCATTGCTGTGGTGGTCGAGCGTCGGCTCCATGTTTGCTCTCGTGGGGGTGGGCTTCGCTAGCGCCGCAGGTTCGCAAGTGCTATTCGCCGTCGCCTACTTCTTCGTCAGCCTGACCTACGCCTTCTCCAATGTTCCCGCCAACGCCGAGGCTGCGGAGATCGAGAGGCTCGTCGGCCGTTCGATCATGTCGCAGTTCCACGCTGGATTCTCGGTAGGAATGGGCGTGGGACTTGCCATTGGAGCAACGGCATCGCACTTTGGAATGCCACCTGTGTGGCACTACTCCATCGTGGCCGTCGCGGCGGCAGTGGCGCGGCTCGCACTGACCCCTATGGCGGTCATCGACGGGATGCCCGATGCGAGGGTTGCCAGCAAGTCGCTTGGTGGACCCTTCAAGACGGCAGGGGTGGAGTACAGCAATCGCCGAGTGCTCTTGATAGGCGCCATCGTCTTTGCGGCAGCCATGACCGAGATGATCGCGGCGCAGTGGCTGTCGCTCTCCGTTGTCGATGACTTTGGCAAGGCCGAGGCCATGGGCGACATCATCTACTGGATCTTTGTGGTGGCGATGTTCACGGTGCGTGTCAATGGCGCCGCTGTCATTGACAGGCTTGGCCGGGTGGTGACACTTCGGGTCAGTACCGTGTTTGCGGCGGTAGGCGTGACGCTCTTTGCCTTCACACCGTGGTTCTGGCTGGTCCCTCTCGCGGTGGTCCTCTGGGGCATAGGTGCCGCGCTCAACTTCCCGATTGGATTCTCGGCGGCGGCCGACGATCCGCGCTTTGCGGCCGCTCGCGTTGCCGCGGTGTCGTCCTTCTCGACGGTAGCGGGGCTCATGGTTCCTCCAGCAGTGGGGCAATTGGCTAGTTCCGACTTCGTGTCCCTGCGCCACTCCATGCTGCTGGTGGTGGTTGGCTCGATCGCGATCTTCGTGCTCGCTCGCTCGGTGCGGAGTGAGAACCGCATCTTCCGCTCGCGCCGCGCAGACGCCAATGTGGTGGGATCGGCCACGCTCGGCACCAAGCGCGACGAGCAGGTAGGCGATCCGGCGGAGGTTATCGACGCCGCGGGCCAGGCCTTTCCCATGCATCGTCAGGAGTAGGCGCCGGTCGCATGGAAGGCGGCCATTACGCTTGGCGTATGACACTCCTGGCCGAGCTCACCACCCTGCGCATCGGCGGCCCAGCAAGGGAACTGATCGAGACAGGCTCCGACGCTGCCATGATCGAGGCGGTGCGTGACGCCGATGCCGCGGGCGTCCCCGTTCTCGTGATCGGCGGCGGCTCCAACCTCGTGGTGGGTGACGCAGGGTTCGACGGCGTCGTGATTCGCGACGCTAGGGGTGACGTCGAGCGCGATGTCTCCCTTCAGGACGATGGCTTGTGTGGAGGCGTGTCCGTCACTGTCGCTGCCGGCGTGCCGTGGGACGACGTCGTGGCGCGGGCGGTGCGCGACGGTTGGGTGGGGCTCGAGGCGCTCTCCGGCATTCCCGGATCGACGGGCGCCACCCCCGTACAGAATGTGGGCGCGTATGGCGCAGAGGTTGCCCAGACGATCGCTTCGGTCCGCACGTGGGACCGGCTCGAGTCGCGCGTGCGGACCATGCCCGCCATGGCGTGCGGGTTCTCCTATAGAGACTCGCTCTTTAAGCGCTCCCAGAGAGGAGCCGCAGGGGATGGTGGGGTGTGGTCACCTACGCCTCGATTCGTTGTCCTAGACGTGACGTTCCAGATGCGCTTTGGGACCCAATCTCTGCCAGTGCTGTACGCGCAGCTCGCGAAAGCGCTGGACATCGAGGTGGGAGGTAAGGCGTCGACCGCCGCGGTACGTGACGCGGTCTTGGCATTGCGGCGGTCCAAGGGCATGGTGCTCGATTCAGCCGACCACGACACGTGGAGCGCGGGCTCGTTTTTCACCAATCCCATCCTGACGGCCGATGCTGCAGCCGGGCTCCCCTCCGACGCCCCCCGCTACCCGGCGGGGCCAGGCGCACCCGAGGGCTCGGTCAAGACCAGCGCGGCGTGGCTTATCGAGCACGCGGGCTTTGGGCGCGGCTTTGCTGTGACGTCGGATGCGCCGGCCAGCCTATCGACCAAGCACACACTCGCGCTCACCAATAGGGGAGGGGCGGCGGCGGAGGACGTGCTGAGCCTCGCGCGTGCCGTGCGCGATGGAGTGCGGGAAAAATTCGCCATCGAGCTCGTTCCCGAACCGGTGTTGGTGGCTGCGGAGCTCTAGCCGGGCCTGACGGCAGCCAACCCAGGTGTATCCCCAAGCACAAAGGGCCCCCACCGTCAGGTAGGGGCCCTTTGAGATGTGGCAGGTTATCCGTCGGCCGCGATGGCCTTCAGGATGTCGAGGCGCGAGGCCCGATAGGCAGGCCAGATGGCCGCTACCACTCCCGCAACCAAGGACGAGGCCGTGTAGACCCCGATAAGTATCCAGGGAACCACTGCTCGTTCGAACCCGAACTCCTCGAGCGACGTCACGAGCGCGGCACCCAGTCCCACCCCAAGGATGATTCCAAGGATGGTCCCGAACAACGCCATGACAACCGATTCGAGAGTGATCATTCCCCAAACGGCGCTGCGCTTGATGCCCACTGCACGCAACAGGCCAATCTCGCGGGTTCGTTCGGTGACCGAGAGCAAGAGCGTGTTGGCCACGCCCATGATCGCGATCAGCAGGGCGACACTCAGCAGCGCCGAGATCACCAGGATGAGGGTGTCAAGCGCCGTGTTGAGGATCTTCGCCAAGTCCCCAGGGGACTGTGGCTGGATCAACGGGAAGTCCGTTGCGAGTGCGTCGCTCACCCTTGCTGCCGTTGCTTCCGCGTCAGCGTCACTGTCAAAGCCGACGAGTGCTTGGAAGATCACGGGCTCCTTGGCAAGCTCCAACCCTTGCGGCCAGTCGACCAAGAAGGCTTGGTCGCCCTCGTTCGTGTAGAGGCCTGTGATGGGGAGCGTGACGGTACCGGACGTGCCGGTGATGGTGACGTCATCTCCCACCGCGTATCCCAGAGCCTGAATTGACGGATCAATGAACACTCCGCCTTCCATGTCTGACAACGGCCTATCCGTGGGGAACTCGAAGAGGTCGCTCGCGTTGGCTGCGTCGACGTAACTCACGGTGTAATCGATCCCGTCTAGTTCCGCCGTCGTCTGACCCAGACGCACGACATCCTTGACACCGTCGACACCCGCGATGACGTCCATTGCGCCTTGTGGCACGGGGGTGCCTTGCGCGACCACGAACAGATCGGCCGTCGTCGTCTTGAACTGTGCAGTGAAGGTGTCCTTGAGAGACGATGTGAACGTGGCGACGAGCGCCAGGAGCATCACGCCAATCATGAGTGCTGCAGCGGTGTTTGCAGAGCGACGCGGTTCCCTGCGGATGTTGTTCGCCGCGAGGGTGCCGTTCACCCCCCAGAGCCTTGACAGAACCCCGCGCAGGCCGAAGGCCATCGGCACCAACACTTGAGCCGCGAGCAGGGTCACGCCGAGCACGATGACCACGGCACCGCCACCCACCCAGAAGGCAGGCTTTGGTACAGAGGCGTACAGGCCGATGAACACTGCCGCGTTGCCTGCCAGCGTCATTGCGCCACCGACAATATTGCGGACGGTGAGGGACTTCTTGCCAGCGGTGCCCGCCTCGCGGAGGGCCTCCATCGGCGAGATGTTCGACGCGTGGATGGCAGGCAAGAGAGCGGAGACCATCGTGACGCCAAGTCCAAGGGCATAGCCCCACAGGATCCCGTTGAGCGGGAGGGTGATCGTCCCGAGGAGGTCTCCAGAGAAGGACTCGAGTAGGGCCGTACCAGCGAGCGCTAGCCCCCAGCCCAACAGGATGCCTATGGAAGACGCGATGATTCCCACCGCGGCAGCCTCTAGCAAAATCATGGTGCGGATCTGCTTGCCTTGAGCGCCGATGGCGCGCAGAAGACCAAACTCCCTGGTGCGCTGGGTCACGATGATCCGGAACGTGTTGACGATGATGTATGCGCCTACGAATAGCGCCACGAGCGCGAAGACCACAGCAAAGATGTTGACGTATTCGAGCACCTCGTCGAACGCCGCGGTCTGCTCCTTGGCCTTGTCCTCGGACGTGAGGGCCCTGGAGTCCTGTGGCAGGTTGGGGTTGATCTGATCGACAACGTCGGCCGGTGAGAATCCGTCGTTCACGAGCACAGCAACCGTGCTGTAGTTGGTGAGCCCTCCGCCAATCTCTCTGACGGTGTCTTCCGTGGAATACAGGAGGCTCGCCGTTTGGAGGTCGTTGTTCTCACCAAAGCGGACGGTTCCCACGACCTTGAGGTCAGTGACACCGGTCTCGGAGGCCAACTTCACAGTGCCGTCGAGTTCAATCTTGAGCTTCTTGAACGTGTCGACGTCAACAACGACCTCGTCGTCAGCGGCGGGAGCGCGGCCGTCGATCAGCGTTGCGCGGTCAAGATCGGCGTTTCCGGTCCAGTTGTAGAGCAGCGTGGGGGGGCCCTGAGTGAGCGGGGCATCACCCGCTTCGTTGAGCAGGCTACCCATCTCATACGCCACTCCGCCCTCGGCCGCTTCCACCCCAGGCAGCGCCTGGACTGACGTCACGTAGTCGGTGGTGAACAAGCCCTCCTTGGCGAGGAAGTCGAGACCAGCGTCGGGGTCGGGCTCGATCACGACGTCAACCGTCGAGTAAATACTTGAGAAGAGATCACCAAAACCCTTGGACAGCGAGTTGGTGAACGTGAAAATCGACGAAACCAACGCGACGCCGAGCGCCACGGCGATGGCCGTCAAGATCATCCTTTTCGGATTATGCCGAACCGTCTTAAGTGCGAGTCGCAACATGAGGAATCAGTGCCCCATCCGCTTCATGCGGTCGAGAACCTTCTCGGCGGTCGGTTCGAGCATTTCGTCGACGATCTTGCCGTCTTCGAGGAACAGGATGCGGTCCGCGTAAGAGGCGGCCGTGGGGTCGTGGGTCACCATGACGATGGTCTGGTGGAACTCCTTCACGGCGCGGCGCATGAAGCCGAGTAGCTCGGCCCCTGCCTTCGAATCGAGGTTCCCTGACGGCTCATCCGCGAAGATGATCTCGGGCCGTGCCACGAGCGCGCGAGCGACGGCAACGCGTTGCTGCTGTCCTCCCGAGAGCTCTGCGGGCAAGTGGGTGAGACGGTCGCCCAGACCAAGAATTGCGATGACCTCGTCGAACCATGCCTTGTCAACTTTGGTGCCCGCAATGTCCATGGGCAACGTGATGTTTTCCTTGGCATTGAGCGACGGGATCAGGTTGAAGGCCTGGAAGATGAAGCCGATGTGGTTGCGGCGAATATCGGTGATCTGGGACTCGCTGAGGCCCGTGATCGTGACGTTCGAGATGGTCGATTGGCCTGCGGTGAGGGTGTCCAGGCCCGCGAGGGTGTGCAGCAGGGTGGATTTCCCGGAGCCGGAAGGGCCCATGATCGCGGTGAACTCCGCGCGATTCATGGTGACGTTGATCCCGTCAAGGGCGCGCACAGCCATATCGCCCATGCCGTAATCCTTGTAGCCGTTTGTCATGGTGGCCGCTGCTGGAGCGGCGATGACCTGAGTGGTGCTCATGAAGATGCCCTTCGTACGTTTCGATTCTCGACACCGCAAGTGTGGCGGAGCGCAACCGCAGGGGGCATCGGCCAAATGGACGGTTCTTTCTCATCCTTCTTGGGGACGACGCAAGGGTTGTCCCCCACGGGTTGGGCGCCGCTGGGAGGATCGGGAGTGCTCGCGGGGGCTAGCCGCGGGGGAGCACGATGCCCGAGTCGTATGCCTCGACTACGGCCTGAACCCTGTCCCTGACGCCAAGTTTGGTGAGAATGTGGCTCACGTGGGTCTTGACAGTGGTGTTAGACACAAAGAGTTCCGACGCTATCTCTTGGTTCGACAGACCGCGCGCTAGGAGCTGGAGCACCTCAACCTCGCGATCCGACAGGTCACCAATCGCTTCGAGAGACGGAACGTGGGTGCCGGTCACTCCGTCGCGCGACGTGTCCCCGATGACGACCGCTGGGGGGGTGCCCGCGTGCGATTCATCGTCAAGCGCTCCGCGAGTGAATTGCTCGATGACTCGCCTGGTGACCTCGGGCGCCAGCAGAGCCTCGCCCCCCGCAACGATCCGCACTGCGTTGACGAGAGTGTCGCCATCGGCGCTCTTGAGGAGAAATCCAGACGCTCCAGCGCGGAGCGCGCCATAGAGGTATTCGTCGTCATCGAACGTGGTGAGGATGACGACGCGCGCCGTGGGCGTCGCGGCGAGTACCTCTTTGGTGGCGGCAAGGCCGTCCATCCCTGGCATCCGGATATCCATGAGGATGACGTCGGGGGTGTGGGACGCTGCAAGCGCCACGGCATCGGCCCCATTTGAGGCCTCGCAACACACCTCTATGTCGCCCTCGGATTCGAGGATCATCTTCAGGCCAACGCGCACCATCGGCTGATCGTCAACGAGTCCCACTCGGATCACGGGTCCACCTCCACAGGCAGTGTAGAAGCGTTGTCGCGTAGGCGTGAGCGATGGTCTCCCACTTGGTCGTCCGTCACCGGCAGAATCGCATGGATACGGAAGCCACCGCCGTTGCGAGCGCCCGTCTCGATACTGCCACCGAGCGACGCGACGCGCTCTCCCATCCCTGCGATTCCGTGTCCACCCGAACTTGCCGCGACATCGGAGATCACTCCCCTGCCATCGTCCTCAACAGTGACAGTGACAGCGTCTCTCTTGCGCCGCACCGTCACCGTCGCTGTGGCTCCGGCCCCCGCGTACTTCAGTGCGTTTGTGAGGGATTCTTGGATGATGCGATACGCGCTGAGCTCGACCCCAGCGGGGACGTGGCTCGTGCCCGTGATGGCCAATCGCACCGGTAGTCCAGCCTCTTCAACTTGTCGTACAAGGGACGGAATCGCGGCGAGGGAGGGGACGGGTGCGAACGCATCTGTGTCATGCGCGCCCACGAGAGCCTGTTCACGGTGAATGCCAGTGAGTTCTGCGGCCTCCTCCACGGCGTCGCGTTCAGACTTGCGGAGAACCCCGATCATGCGCTGCATCTCCGCGAGTCCCTTGCGGCCGGAATCCGCGATGGTTGCCAGAGCATCCGCGATCGCGGGATCGGAGCCGTTGGCCCTACGGCGCGCGCCTTCGGCCTGGAGCGTCATCACCGTCATTTCGTGGGCGACCACGTCGTGAAGCTCCCGGGCAATGCGGGCCCTCTCGGCACGGACGGCATCGGCAGCGGCGATCCGTTGGACCTGCGTGCGTCGCTCAGCACTCAGTTCAAGGAGCGTCAAGCGCTCGCGGCGCTTGCGGTCTGCGAGGCCAACGAGGATGGGGAGACTCACGCCAAGCATCATCGTGAAGACGGCAGTCCACGGCACGGCGTCTGTCAGGAGTGTGCCCACGAGCGTCCACGCGATGATCGCACCCCCCACGATTCCGCCATGCAGGAAGGCCCTGCGGCGCGGAAGGTACGCGCCCGCCGTGTACAAAGCGACAATCAGTGGAAAGTAGGCCGCGTCCGCGGAGTACTGCAATCCCGCCGCGATTGCCCACAAGATCGCGACGGCCCACAACACGACGTGTGGCGCTCGGGTGCGCCAAATGAGTGGCAGCGCGATGCATGCGACAAGGACGTATCCACGTAGGTCGAATTCGCGAAGGACGACCGTGGTCTGGACCTGCACCGTGTACGCGGCCACGAGCGAGAGCGCTGAAAAGGCGAGCGCAATGCCCAAGTCCCCGCCGCGTCGCTTCAAGAACTCCATGCGCTCAGGCTAGACCGGCTAGTACCCGCGCGACGTCGGCCACAAGGAGGAGGCGCGAGCGTCGGGGAAAAATTCGCGGGGACCTGGGGAATAATCCCCATGTAGGCCAATGGCGCGTTCGCGGTAGGCTCACAATGTTCAAGGATTGGCCGAGGGGGAGCGGAGGGGGAATTTAGTGGATGCCATGGCATTTTTGCGCGAGCGCAAGGGGGTTGCTGCCTCGTCGGCATCGCTCACTGCTTTGACGTTGACTATCGGACTTTTCGCTTTTCTGGATGACGGCGTACCCACCGCGAACGTGGAACTCCACGACGGCGGCGTGTGGCTCACCAACCAGTCGACCTTGATGGTGGGTCGCCTCAACCCGTCGTCCCAAGTGCTCGATTCCGGCCTGCGAACGTCGGGGAGTCACTTCGATGTGCTCCAAGAGGGGCTCGCGGTTCTGATTCATGACACGTCAACTAATGTCGTCTCGGTCGTGGATCCCGCGGCGGTCGCGTCGTCTGCCGACGTGGTGCTTCCCGCCGAGTCGCGAATCGCCATTCGGAACGGAAACGTGGCAATTTCCGAGGCCAAGAGTGGACGGGTGTGGGTCATGCCCTTGCGGTTCCTCTCGGCTTTTGACGCCGATGCTCTCGCGCCCGTGGCGACGCTCGGCGCTGGCACTGACGTAGCAGTAAGCGACAACGGCACGGCGTACGCGGTGTCTTCCGAGACTGGAAATTTTGCCACCATCGTCGTTGATGAGAACGGGATGGCAAGCACCAGCGATACTGGACACATTGAGTTGCCTAGCACCGACCCCATTGAGGTCATTGCCGTGGGAACGTCCCGCTTGGAGTGGGATGCGGCCGCAGGAGCGTTAGTGCTTCCCAATGGATCGGTGCTCGAACTGCCCAAGGACTCGGCGGTTCAGCAATCGTCCGCAGCGCACGGCGGTATCAGTGTCGCCACGCCGGATGCGCTTGTCACGTACTCGATGGATGGCGAAGAGTTGGCACGCAAGCCCATCGATCGTGCGGGTAGGCCCACTGCGCCAGTCAATCTCAATGGCTGCACCTATAGCGCTTGGGCGGGTTCCGGCGAGTTCCTCAGGGATTGCGAGGGCGAAGAGTCTGACGTGTCGATGCCAATCGACGGCGCGCTGCCTTCCGCAGCCTTTGTCTTTAGGGTCAATCGCAACACTGTCGTGCTCAACGATTATGTCAACGGCACCGGCTGGATGGCGAGCGAGGGTCTCGAGCAAGTGAGCAATTGGGAATCGCTCATGCCGCCTCCCGACATCAAGCAAGAGGACGAGTCCTTCGACGACGAGGAGCAGCTCGAGTCCTTGCCTGATCGTTCCGGTCCAAACACCCCGCCCGTGTCGGAAGACGACACCTTCGGAGCACGCGCGGGTCGCACGACGATCCTGCCGGTGCTCGACAACGACTATGACCTCGACGGGGACGTGCTTGCGGCGACCGCCGTTGACGTCACTGGCGTACCAGGTGACATGCAGCAGAGCCGTGCGACCCCCGCGCTCCACGAAGGTGTCGTCTTCCGACACGGGCGGGGTGTTTGGACCGGAACG
>SWCB01004197.1_pt1 | contig 38679 bp, 33 predicted proteins | sample 4692901 | NCBI WGS metagenome assembly SWCB01 (sample SAMN10267276, study PRJNA491770) | bioreactor metagenome | isolation source: DHS bioreactor inoculated with subseafloor sediment | place: Japan: off Shimokita Peninsula | collected 2006-08 | reverse complement strand
AAGAGGATCAGGTTACTCTTTAAACATGAGGCTCGATGAGGACGCACGTCCCGGCGCTCAGCGCGTGCTCGCTGCGGTGCGCGATGCTGGGGTCGAAACCGGCTCTGGGGCGACGGTCGCTGACCTCGCGGAGGTGCTGGACCTGCACGTCACTACGGTGCGATTTCACCTGGAGCGCCTGGCGGCTGATGGTCTTGTGGCGGGCCACGCTGTTCCTTCCGGGGGCCGCGGGCGGCCGCACATGGTTTACCGGGCGGTTCGTGTGCCGGATGCCCAGGCTGGGATGATCGCGGCGCTCGCCGATGCGGCTGCTGGGGAGGGCCCGCTGGCGGAGCGCGCGCAGCGTGCGGGGGAGCGGTGGGCGCAGGGTCTGGACGTGGGGCAGGCCGATGTGATGAAGGCGCTCGCGAACGTGTTCGCGAAGCTCGGTTTTGCGCCCGTTCCGTCCGCGGGTGGACTCTTCCTACGCGCCTGCCCGTTCCTGGATGACGCGAAGCGCCACCCGGAGGTGGTGTGCGGGGTGCACAGGGGGTTGGCGATGGGCATCGCGCGGCGGGCCGGAGGCGAGGTGGAGCTTCGGCCGTTCCAAGGGGATGTGTGCGTGCTTGCGACTGCGTAGCGCCCACGGGCGCAACACAACTGGCCAGCCCCGGCTGCGCGCCGTTGCACCCTCATCGCGCACCGCTCGCCGCGTGACTAGCCTCTGTCGCCTGTCGGCGCCCAAGACCCGCTGCGAAAGATGTCACGCAAGGGTGCGCCTCGCCCGGGCGCAATCAGGAACGGTCGAGTTCCTGAGGACGCACTACCCGTTTTCGATTTCTTCGATTAGAGTTGAGGCATGGCCGTACCTGCAACTGTTCCCGTGACGTTCGCGACCCCCGACGAGTCGGAGGCTCTCGCGTCGGTCTCGCGCATCCTTCACGGCCATGACATGCCCGCGCTCGTGGGACCCGATGGCGAGCAGATCACGCTGCCGTTGAACGTCTTCGAGATCCTCAAGGATGTTGTGGACGCGATGCAGCAGGGCAAGGGAATCTCGGTGGTGCCGCGCGATGCGATTATGACGACGCAGAAGGCCGCGGACTTCCTTGGGATCTCGCGCCCGACCCTTGTCGGGCTGCTCGAGGACGGGCGGATCCCGTTCACTAAGCCGGGCCGGCATCGTCGCGTGCGCCTCGTTGATCTTGATGCATTCCAGCGCAAGCATGCGGCTGAGCGCCGCGAAGCTCTCGACGAGTTGACCCGCGAGGCGACCGAAGGGCCCGTGACGACCGGCTTTGTCCAGACGCGGTAGGGCGGCAGATGTACTCGGCGGTGCTCGATGCGTGCGTGCTCATCCCTTATCCGCTGTTCGACGTGCTGTTGCGCTGTGCCGACAAGGGCATGTACCGTCCGCTTTGGTCCGCCGACATCCTCGACGAGACCGAGCGGAACTTGGTCAAGCACCTCGGCATGAAACCCGAGAAGGCTGTCAAGCGCGTGGGAACAATGCACCAGGCGTTTCCCGATGCCACGGTGACGGGCTACGAGGGCCTCATCTCAGCGATGACGAATGACCCCAAGGACCGTCACGTACTGGCAGCAGCCGTGCGGGCGAACACGGGGCTGATCGTGACGGCGAACCTCAAGGACTTCGCGCCCGAACACCTTGAGCGGTACGGCGTCACAGCAATCCACCCGGACGAGTTTCTCCTGGACCTGCTGGATCTCAGCCAGGTTGCGGTGATCCACACGTTGCACGAGATGCTGGCCCAGAACGCGAATCCTCCGACCAACGTGCTTGAACTTGTCGCAACGCTCAACGAGACGGTTCCGAAGTTTGCAGCCGAGCTCACGGCGCTGATGCGGTAGTCGTACCTCCGCGACGGACACACGAGAATGGTCTGGTGCACCAGTAGGTGACACGTGGACTGGCAACCCGGCTTGTGTCTACCCCCCGATAGCGCTCATCGGCCGGCTGGGCTGCACAAAGCTCGGGTCGTCGATTCCGTGGCCAGGCAACTTGCGCGACACGCACGCGATCATCGCGTCGGCGAGCCGAGCGTCATCGGCCCCCGAACGGAGCAGCGTCCGCAGGTCGGATTCCTCGTGGGAGAACAGGCAGTTGCGAAACTGGCCGTCGGCGGTCAACCGTACCCGGTCGCAGCGGTCGCAGAACTTGCGCGTTACCGACGCGATCACTCCCACCGTCGCGTCGGTGCCCTCGACGCGGAATGTCTCGGCAGGCGCCGAGCCGTCGTGACCGAGGGCCTCCAAAGAGAAACGCTCTGAAATGGCCGCGAGAATCTCCTCGGCCGTCACCATCTCCTCGCGCCGCCACGTGTGGCCACCGTCCAACGGCATGTGCTCGATGAACCGCATCTGCAGCCCGCGCTCCACAGCAAACTCCACGAGGTCCGCGATTTCGTCATCGTTGACGCCGCGCATGATGAGCGCGTTGAGCTTGATGGGGGAGAAGCCCACCACCCGCGCCGCCTCGATGCCAGCCAACGTGTCCGCTAGCCGGTCGCGCCGCGTGAGGTCGATGAACCGTGTGCGCTGCAGCGTGTCGATCGAGATGTTGACCCGATCGAGGCCCGCGTCGCGCAAAGGCGCCGCCAACGAAGGCAGGCGCAGGGCGTTGGTGGTGAGCGATAAGTCGAGCGGGCCGTCGGGAGTGTCGAGCTCAGCGAGCTCGCGTACCACGTCCACCACATCGGGCCTCAGCAGTGGCTCGCCGCCCGTGAGTCGCACCTCACGCACGCCCAGGCCCACGGCCACGCGCGCCAGCCGCACCAGTTCCTCAGTAGAGAGCAGCGTGGGGCCCTTGAGCCACGGCACACCGTCTGCCGGCATGCAATACGTGCAACGCAGCGAGCAGCGGTCCGTCAGCGAGATCCTCAGGTCGCGGTGCACGCGGCCATAGCCGTCAATCATTTCAGTCATGTGATTCCCACCCAGGTGTGCGAGCCGTCGGCCAGAATCTCCTTTTTCCACACGGGAAGCTCCGCCTTGATGTGCTCCACGAGCGCGCCCAGCGTGTCCAGGGCCTCGCGCCGATGCGCGCTTGCGACGGCGGCAACCAGCGCAGCCTCGCCCACTCCCAGGCGGCCGATGCGGTGGGTCACGGCGATGGCCACGTCCGGCCCGTCGTGGCTCGCGCAGAGCGCCTCAAGAACCTGCAAGGCGTCCGGGTGTGCGGAATACTCCAGCGCCACCACCTCGCCCTCGACCGACGGGTCATGGTCGCGCACCACGCCAAGGAACGTCGCAATTGCGCCGTAGCGCGCGCCGCTCACCGCAGCCACATGGGCGTCGAGGCCGGCAGAAGAATCGGAAATCTGGGCTAGCCCGATCAATGGTCCGCTCCGTTGAGTTGATCAAGCAAGTGGGGGAGCAACGGCACCACCACAGCGAGGCCGTCCTCGACCCCACCCCGCGAGCCGGGAAAGTTAACGATCACCGTGGGTGCGTCGCCCGCCGTCAGCCCAGCGAGGCCTCGCGACAGCGCGGCGGTGGGAGCGGCATCGGCACCCCGCGCACGAATCCGCTCCGCGATGCCGGGCAGAGAGCGGTCGATCAGCGGCAGCGTCCCCTCGGGTGTGAGGTCCCTGGGTGAAACCCCCGTGCCTCCGGTGGTGAGCACCACGCGCGCCCCGGCCGCGACGGCCTCCCGCAGCGCGTGCTCCACGGACGCGGCGCCGTCGGGAACCAGCATCGGCGTCACGGAGAAGCCCGCGGCCTCGAGCGCGTCGCGGATGACCGGCCCGTGCGCATCCGGCCTCTCACCGCGCGCGCTCCTGTCCGACACCGTGATGACGGCGGCACGCATGACTGTGGGGGACAAGGTCATCGGTCGATTGTAGGTGGCGCGTCTAGCGCAGGTGCAGTCTGCACGCGCCCACCTCAGAGAAGGGGATCAGGCGAGTGCGGGACACGTCGGCGCCGTGGGCGCGCATGAGGCCGCGTGCGAGTCCAAAGTGGACGCCGCACACGACGGTAGGTTCGGCCCGCGCCGCATCCAGCAGTGGGCAACGGGTGAGGGCGATGGAGTCGCCTGATGCGTCCAGTTCGGGCGCAAAGCCCATCTGGTCGAACGCCTTGATGATGTGGATCTCAATGAGCTGCTTGGGGCTGGCGGGCGCTGTTGCCTCGGCGGGGTCGGCGGGGTCGGCGGGGTCGGCGATGGTCGCCGCGAGCGCCTCGGCCCACCGCTCGCCCGCGGCGATCGCGTCGGCCTCAGGATTCTCGCTGGTGGCCGCGATATGCCCGGCCAGGGCGCTCGCAAGTCCAGCGTATTCGCGCACCCGGGCATCGGGCTCGCCCTCCAGCTTGATCGCGTGGTGGGAGGTCGCCGCATACGACGTCGCAGGGCGCCCCCTGCCCTCGGCGGCCTCATGGGTGCGTTCAAGCAGGCCCCGCTCCGCGAGGCCCTCGAGGTGTTTGCGCGCAGTGTTCTCGTGAAGTCCCAAGTCCCGCGCGACATCGGCGACCGATGCCGGGGTCCCCGATCCCTGGAGGAACTCAAGCACGCGCGCCCGCGCTGCGGAGAGCGGCGAGTGATCCGGATCGAACCGGGAGGGGCTTGGCCCCTGAATTACCATGTACTAGAGTGTAGTAAATAAATCGAATCCAATCTAGAACCCCACGAAGGAATCGCGATGACTGAGCCCACCCGCCAGAACCTGCTCGTTGAATCCGAGGCCGAAGAGGACTCCCAGGCGGGCGGATGCGGTGGCCACTGCACGTGCGGCGAGAACGCCGTGGAGGTACCGGAACTCGACGCCAGGCTGCTGCCGCCCGCGATCCGTCACGCCTCGATCTTTGGCGCGCTGAGCTCGGTGGCGCCCGGTGGCTCCATGGTGCTGATTGCCCCTCACGCGCCAGTGCCGCTGCTTGACCAGCTTGAGGCTGCGGAGCCCGGTGTGTGGACGTACACCATCACCGAGTCTGGCCCCGAGGAGTTCCGCGTCCTCCTCACTCGCGCCGCGTAACTTCCCCACTTCTCTGTATCACCGCCTGCGCGGTGCGGCGCAACCCCATTGCCCGCACCGCGCATCGGTGTATTTGGGGCACTAGTCGCGCCTGCTCGGCTCCCAGCCGCGACGCACCGCGCGCGAGCCAGTGGTGTGAGGGGAACGTGTGCGGTAGACCACGTAGGGCCTAAAGATGTACTGCAACGGCGCGCTGAAGACGTGCACAAGACGCGTGAATGGCCACACCGAGAACAACAACAAGCCGGCGACCACGTGCAACTGGAAGATGAGCGGCGCCGCCGCCATGTGCTCGGGTTGCGGCTGGAACATCAGGATTGAGCGCGCCCAGACCGAGACGTCCTCGCGGTAGTTGTGCCCATCCCCTACCAGCCCAGACGCAAACCACGACGCCGTGATGCCCAGCGCGATGGCACTTCCAAGGAAGACGTACATGACCTTGTCATTGTTGGTGGTGCGCTGGAAGACCTGCGCATTGCGGCGGCGGCGGTAGATGAGCAACGCCATCCCGACCACCGTCGCTGTACCTGCTGCAATGCTCATGGGCATGGTCAGCGAGTGATAGGTCGACTCCTTCACGCCAAGCGCCTCTGTCCATCGTTCGGGGATCAGTAGCCCCAAGAAGTGGCCAGCGATCACAGCGAGCGCTCCAAAGTGGAACAAGGGGCTCGCTATGCGCATGATGCGGGTTTCATACGGCTGGCTTGAGCGCGTGGTCCAGCCGAACTTGTCATAGCGGTATCGCCAGATGAGGCCCACGATGAGGGTCGTGGCGGCGACATACGGAAACACCACCCACAGGAGCAGGTTGGCACCTGGAGGCGTCGCTTCCACTGCAGCCGCGGCTAGTAACGTGTTCATCTGCGTCCTCCGACGTCGACAGGGTTGAGCGACGTGGGGAACGGTTCGAGCCCCACCATCTCGACGGGAGGGCCCGTCTTTGCGAGGGCCGCCATGCGCTCGGCGATCTCGGAGGTCATGGCAGGAAGGGTGGCAAGCACCGCGTCGAGCACGTTCACGTAGGGCGACTCGTATTGCGCGAGGGCCTCGCGCAAGAGGCCGATCGCCACGCGGTGCTCCACAAGCAAGGCATCACCCGTAAGCGTGTTGCCTACCGCCGCGAATTCGAGCACAACCGAGAGGTGATCGGGCAGCTCGGAATCGCCCACGTCGTAACCACTCGCAAGATAAGCCTGCTTGAACCGGAGGATGGAGAACCCACGGTTTCGGGTATCCCCATCCGTCCAGAAAGTGAGGTACGGGCACGCCTTGCGCTTCAGGTCGAAGGTCGCGACATAGTCCCTTTGTGCGTCAAGTAGAGGCACTTCTTCGAGGTAGGCGAGAAACTTGCGTAGCGGACCTCGCACGGCAGGCGGGCAGGTTTCGACGACGTGCGTGATCTCAGGAAGCTTCTCGATGAGGGCCTCATCCGGATACCAAAGCAACCAAGACGCCGCGAGCCTGGCCGCAGCTGTGGTGTCACTCATCGTGGCTCCTCACCTTCGGCAGTCCGAGCGGCGTGCCTTTTCCATCCCAGTGCGGCAGGTTGATGTCGGGTGACATCATCGAACTCGCATCGGAGCGCAAGTGATCCCTGTCCTTGAGAGCGTGGAAGCTCTCGTTTGCAACAGGCTTGGGGCTCTTCATGCGCGCGGCCATCGTCGCCGAAGGGAACTGGCCAGGCCCGCCCTCCGAATCGAGCGAGCACGCGAGGTCTTCGAGTTCCTTACCCACCTCGGCGTGTGCCGCGGGGATCACGTAGCGGTCCTCGTATTTGGCGATTGCCAGGAGGCGATACAGCTCGAGCATGCTGCCCTCGCTCATGCCCACGCGCGCTGGTAGTTCGGGACGCAGCGCATTGCCGATGTTCTTGTCACGCATGTAGGCACGCATGGCCGACAGCGTGTCGAGCGAGCGCAACACAGGAACGGGGTCTCCCGCCGTGAAGAGTTCAGCGAGGTACTCGATGGGAATGCGCAGCGAGCGCAAGGCCCCAAAGAGGTTGTCTGCGTCTTCAGCGTCGTGACCCGTCTCGCGCAAGGCGTCGACAACGGGGGAGAGCGGCGGGATGTACCAGACCATCGGCATCGTCCGGTATTCGGGGTGCAAAGGTAGCGCCACCCTGAATTCCTTGGCGAGGCGGTAGACGGGCGACCTGCGGGCAGCTTCCATCCAGTCATCGGGGATGCCATCGCGCTGTGCGGCAGCCTGGACGTCAGGATCATGAGGGTCCAGGATGAGGTCGAGCTGGGCCTCGTAAAGGTCCTTCTCATCCGGAGTGGCTGCCGCCTCCGCGACTTTGTCGGCGTCGTACAGGAAGAGCCCCAGGTAGCGCAAGCGCCCCACGCACGTCTCGGAACAAATGGTGGGCTGGCCCGCCTCGATGCGCGGGTAGCACATCGTGCACTTCTCGGCCTTGCCCGTGGCGTGGTTGAAGAAGACCTTCTTGTACGGGCACCCGGTGACGCACATGCGCCAGCCGCGGCACGCGTCTTGGTCCACCAGCACGATGCCGTCCTCGGCACGCTTGTACATGGCACCCGAGGGGCACGCCGCGACGCACGACGGGTTCAGGCAGTGCTCGCAAATGCGAGGCAGGTAGAACATGTAAGCCTGCTCGAACTCGAACTTGATGCGGTCCGTGACCTGGCCCTTGATCTTCTTGATCACCGGGTCCTTGTGGCCGTTCTCCGGCGCGCCGCCCAAGTCGTCGTCCCAGTTGGCAGACCACTGAATCTTCATGGGCTTGCCCGTGATGGTTGACCGAGGTTGCGCTACAGGGCTGTGCTCCTGCAAGGGAGCGGATAGCAAGTTGTCGTAGTCATAGGTCCACGGCTCGTAGTAATCGCTCATCTCGGGCAAGTTGGGGTTGGAGAAGATGTTCATGAGCCGCTTGAAGCGACCACCCGAGCGCAGCTTCAACTTGCCGCGCTTGGTCAGGACCCACCCTCCCTTCCACTTTTCCTGATCCTGGTAGGTGCGTGGGTATCCCTGGCCGGGACGCGTCTCGACGTTGTTGAACCACGCGAACTCCACGCCGTCCCTGTTGGTCCAGGCTTGCTTGCATGTGACGGAACAGGTGTGGCAACCGATGCACTTATCGAGGTTCATCACCATGCCGATTTGGGCCATGACCTTCACGAGTACCTCACCTCCTGTGAGCGACGACGTATGACGGTGACTTCATCTCGTTGGTTCCCTGTGGGGCCGAGGTAGTTGAAGGCAAAGGACAGCTGTCCGTAGCCTCCAAGAAGGTGAGTGGGCTTGATCATGAGGCGCGTGAGGGAGTTGTGGATGCCTCCGCGCTTGCCAGACTCTTCGGCGATAGGAACATCGACCAGGCGATCCTTCGCGTGGTACATGAACACAGTGCCTGCTGGCATGCGGTGGGAGACGATGGCGCGAGCCACCACCACCCCGTTGCGGTTGTATGCCTCGATCCAATCGTTGTCCTTGACCCCGATCTGTTGGGCGTCTTCCACGCTCATCCAAATATCTGGACCGCCTCGCGACAGCGACAACATGTATTGGTTGTCCTGGTAGTTGGAGTGGATGGACCACTTGGAGTGCGGCGTGAGGTACCTCACGGTGAGTTCCTTGCCAAGCCCTGTTTGTTGATTGCCAAAGATCCGGTGCATGTTGAGCGGCGGCCTGAACGTGGGCAGGTTTTCTCCCAGCTCCGTCATCCAGTCATGGTCAAGGAAGAAGTGCTGCCTGCCAGTGAGCGTGTGCCACGGCTTGAGCCGCTCGACGTTGATGACGAACGCCGTGTACCTGCGGCCTCCATGTTCGCTGCCGGACCACTCAGGGCTCGTGATGACGGGCACCGGCCGTGCCTGGGTGTCGGGGAACGTGATGCGCTTGCCCTCGTTGTCGAGCGCGAGATCCGCGAGTTTCTGGCCCGTGCGCTTCTCCAAATGCCGGAAGCCCTCGACAGCGACGCGTCCGTTGGTAGTGCCAGACAACGCCAAGATCGTCTCGCATGCGTGCACGGCGGTGACCAAGGAGGGCCGTCCGGCGGCGGGGCCATCGGGGATGACGCCGTTAATGTTCGCCAGTAGCTCGACTTCTTCCTTGGGCACCACGTGCACGCCCTTGGTCATGGTCCCAAGCGTCTCAACGAGCGGTCCGAGTGCCGACATCCTGTCGGCAAATGTCTCGTAATCACGTTCGACCACCACAAACTTGGGCGCCGTCTTACCTGGTATCAGGTCGACTTCACCCTTCTTCCAATCCCGCACGATGCCGTTTGGAAGCGACATCGCGTCGGCAGTGTCGTGCAGAAGCGGCACAGCAACCAAGTCGTTGCGCTTTCCAAGGTGCCCGCGCGAGAGGTTGCTGACGCTCCGTGCCAGTTCCTGGAAGGTGTCGTAGTCGCTCTTGGTCTCCCACGGCGGGTTGATCGCTGGGGTAAACGCATGGACAAAGGGATGCATGTCGGTGCTCGAGAGGTCGTGCTTCTCGTACCACGTGGCTGCCGGGAACAGCACGTCGCCGTAGAGCCCCGTACTTGTCATGCGGTAGTCCATGCTGACAAGAAGGTCGAGCTTGCCCTGGGGCGCATCGCGCCACTTCACATCGCGCGGACGCGAGTCCTCGTCGGCTTCCTCTGCTCGCACCGAGTTGTCAGCGCCAAGAAGGTGCTTGAGGAAGTATTCGTTTCCCTTGGAGGACGAGCCGATGAGGTTGGCACGCCATACCGTCAGCACGCGCGGCCAGTTGCGCTCAGCATCCGGATCCTCGATGGCGAAGTTCACCTCGCCCGACGTGAGCTTCTGGGCCATGAAGTCGCCTGGCGTCTTGCCCGATGCGACAATCTCGTCACCGAGTTCGAGCGAATTGCGGTCAAAGCTCGGGTAGGAGGGCATCCATCCCGAGCGCGCCGACTGAGCGATCACGTCGATCGAACTCGCTCCGGCGAACCGGCCCTCGCCCAGCGGAGACGAGATCGCTTCGGGCCCCATCGGGTCGTAACGCCACTGGCTCGTGTTGACGTAGAAGAACGCGGTGCCGATCATCTGACGAGGCGGGCGCGCCCAGTCAAGTCCAAAGGCGAGCGTTGCCCAACCTGTATGGGGCCGCACCTTTTCTTGGCCAACGTAGTGCGCCCAGCCGCCTCCATTGACGCCTTGGCAGCCCGTGAGAGTGATGAGGGCAAGGAACGTGCGGTAGGTCTCGTCCGAGTGGAACCAGTGGTTGGTGCCTGCACCCAGGATGATCATCGAACGGCCGCCGGAGTCTTCGGCGTTCTGAGCGAACTCGCGGCCGATGCGCTCCGCCATGGACGCCGGAACGCCGGTAATGGCCTCTTGCCAAGCGGGGGTGTACGGCGATGGGTCGTCGTAGCCCGTGGGCCATTCGCCCGGCAGTCCATCGCGGCCAACGCCATATTGGGCGAGCATGAGGTCGTACACGGTGGTGACGAGCCGTTCGCCTGCGACGGTGTCGAGCCTGCCGGCGGGGACGCCGCGGTGATGCACCCCGCCGCCCTCGTTGAGTGTTTGTTCGAGGTCGAAGCGGGGCAAGAGGAGCTCGGCAGTTTCGGTACCGCTTGCCTCATAGAACGACAGCGCTGGGTCGACTCCCTCGAGGTCGAGATTCCACTTGCCCAGGCCCTCTTCGCCGAAGCGGTAGCCCAGCGAGCCGTTGGGAATGTGCGGCTTGCCGGTGGCGCTATCGATGAGGACGGTCTTGAACGCGGCGTTCTCGGACGTGTCTCCGAGGTCCGCCGCAGTGACGAACTTGTCGGGGACCCAGGCGCCATCCTTTTGGCGCAACGAGACCAAGAACGGGAGGTCCGAGTACTTCTTGACGTAGTCAATGAACCGAGGCACTTGCCTGTTGACAAAGAATTCCTTGAGCGTCACGTGCCCCATGGCCATCGCGAGAGCGGCATCAGTGCCGGGGTGAGGGCTCATCCACTCGTCGGCGAACTTGGTGTTGTCCGCGTAGTCGGGGGAGACGACGATGACCTTTTGGCCGCGGTAGCGTGCCTCCACCATGAAGTGGGCGTCGGGCGTGCGCGTGACAGGCACGTTGGCGCCCCACATGATGAGGTACGACGAGTTGTACCAGTCAGCGGACTCGGGCACGTCGGTTTGATCCCCGAATACCTGGGGCGACGCGACGGGAAGGTCCGCGTACCAGTCGTAGAACGACAGCATCGAGCCGCCGAGCATGCTGACAAAGCGGGCGCCTGCTGCGTGCGACGCCATCGACATGGCTGGAATCGGGGAGAAGCCAAAGACGCGGTCGGGGCCGTACTCCTTGATGGTGCTGACGTGAGCGGCCGCGACAATTTCCTTGGCCTCGTCCCACGAGGCGCGTACAAGCCCGCCCTTGCCGCGCGCCTGCTGGTACGAGCGGCGCGTCTCTGGGTCACTGACGACAGCCTTCCACGCATCGACAGGGTCGGGGTGAAGGCGTTTTGCCGCGCGGTAGGCCTCAAGCAGGACGCCGCGGATGTAGGGGTAGCGCACGCGCGTGGGGGAGTAGGTGTACCACGAGAAGGCCGCGCCACGGGGGCACCCGCGAGGCTCATATTCGGGGCTATCGGCTCCCACGCTGGGGTAGTCGGTCTGCTGGGTCTCCCACGTGATGACGCCGTCCTTGACGTACACCTTCCATGAGCACGAGCCAGTGCAATTCACGCCGTGCGTGCTGCGCACGATCTTGTCGTGGCTCCAGCGGTCACGGTAGAAGGAGTCCGCATCGCGGCCGCCCTCGTGCGTCACGGTGCGCAGGTCGTCGCTCGTTTCTCCCGTTTGGAAGAATCGACCTGCCTTCACCAGGAAGCTGCCCGCGATGTGGTCGGCTTGCGCTGACGTCTTTGTCATGAAGATGGCCTCTCGTCGGACGACGCTTGCGGTGCGTCGAACTCTATCGATCGTGCTGGTTTGAGATCGGGACGCGCCAGGCGCGCCCTGCAGAGCGTGGGTCTGACCCACACATCCATCGCTTCCACCGTGACATCTTGGCCGGTGTCGTGCAACATCTGTGCGAGAAGTTCCGTGTGAATATCGCAAATGATCGGGTGGGTTTCGATGAGGCCCGCGTAGGGGCAGGCTCCAACCACGATGCTGTCACCGAGCATCGTCGCGTCGACAGCGAAGCCTGCGGCGCGCAGCCCTTCGACCGCGCGGTCGACCGCCTCGTCGGGGTTCGCGGCGGGGGCCATAGGGCTCACAGTGAGGCGCCACCTCGTCGCAGTGTCCTTGGCGAGCGTGCGCGCGTCGGCTGATTCGAGCGCGTGCGTGAGTGCGTGCGCTAACTCGTCGTAAGGAGAATCGGACTCCGTCGTGGAGCGATACGTCAGGCGTGGACGCCCGCGCCCTTGTCGCTCTTCTTGGTCTCGTTGGGCGTGGCCGGCCGCGATTAGCACGTCGAGGTGGCCGCGCACGGTGTTGACGTGAAGGCCGGTTGTCTCGCTGATTTCCTCGAGCGTCACGGCACCGTCGCTGTCGCGCAAGGCGGAAAGCACTTGGGACCGGGATACCCTGCCGCGGCTTCGCGCGACGGGTGACGCATTGGCGGCCTTTTTCGCGCCGATGCGCGCGAGCGCCCTGCTCGCACGCGTCGGGCTCGAAGGACTCATAGCCGCTTTTCTACCACATGAGAACGCGCCGAACCAATAATCACGGTGAATATTGCAAACTGTTGAAAAATCTGTACTGTTTCCTCCTATTAGATCACTGGCCGCTCAAGGGAGAACGCGCATGGCCACACAGTTGGACGCCTCCGTCACGGGCCCCGTGCAGCCGGGTCAAGAGGCCACCGCCAATGGACGCATGCGCGTCCTCACGGTGTCGTCCATCGGGTTCACCCTGATGTTCGCGGTGTGGCTCATGTTCGGCGTTCTGGGCATCAAGATTCGCGACGAGTTCGGCTTAAGCGACGTCCAATTGTCATGGATCACGGCGGTCGCCGTACTCAACGGCTCGGTATGGCGCCTGCCTGCGGGTATCGCCGCCGACAGGTGGGGTGGCCGTAAGGTCTTCGTGGCCATGCTGGCCTTCACGGCGATTCCCGCCTACCTCGTATCGACAGCGACGTCGTACGGCGTCCTCCTCGTCTATGCGTTTCTCGTCGGATTCGCTGGTAACTCCTTCAGCGCTGGTATCGCCTGGGTGAGCGCGTGGTGGCCCCAAAACCGCAAGGGATTCGCCCTCGGCATCTTTGGGGCAGGCAACGTCGGCGCGTCGGTGACCAAGTTCATCGGGCCGGCGATGATAGCTGCCGTCCCGGCGGGAGGAATCCTGTTTGGGATTATCCCCGGCGGCTGGCGGTCGGTGCCGGTGGTGTACGCCATCCTGCTGGCAGTCATGGCGCTCGTCACCTGGTTTGGGACTCCGCGCCACGATCACACGCCTGGCCAGGGCCGGACGGTCAAGCAACTCCTCGCACCGCTCAAGCAGATGCGTGCATGGAGATTCAGCCTCTACTACGCCGTCGTCTTTGGCGCGTATGTGGCCCTTGCCGCGTGGTTGCCCAAGTACTACGTCGACGTCTACGGGCTGTCCCTTGCCAAGGCGGCGCTGCTGACAGCGCTGTTCATTTTCCCCGCATCGCTCTTGCGACCACTCGGCGGATGGCTATCCGACAAGATGGGCGCGCGCAGGGTCATGTACGTGACATTTGCGACGATGTTGGTCGCCACCGGCATTTTGATGATGCCGTACGGCCACATCGTGGTACTCGACGGTGACGGCGGCAGCCGGGAGGTGTTGCCGTGGAGCGTAGGCGTGGTGCTCTTCACTGTCCTTGTCTTTGTCACTGGCTGCGCCATGGGAATTGGCAAGGCAGCTGTCTACAAGCACATCCCGGAGTACTTTCCGGGGGACGTGGGAGCCGTTGGTGGGCTCGTTGGCTCGCTCGGTGCGCTAGGAGGCTTCTTCCTGCCGCCGATGTTCGCCTACGCCAACCGCTGGACGGGCTTGCCCCAGTCAACGTTCTTTGTGCTGTTCGCACTGACGGCCGTCGCCGCCATCTGGATGCACGTGACGGTCGTGAAGTTGCTTCACTCGGCGAGTCCGGACCTCGCCAATAAGTTCGAGATCGACCAGGCCATAGGGGCCGACGGTGACGCGCAAGCGACGCCAGAGACCTCACACACGAACGCACCTAACCGCGAAGCGGGAGCAACGCTATGAGCACCACTCCAACTCCATCTGAGGCCCCGACTCGTCACGGCAACGACTGGCTCGAGCACTGGGATCCAGAGGCCGCTGATTGGGACAAGAAGCGCGCGTGGACCACCTTGTGGGTGTCGACGTTTGGCTTGACGCTCGCGTTCATCGCGTGGTTCCTGGTGTCGGCGCTCGCGCCCGTGCTCAACGACATCGGCTTTGACCTCAGCAAGGGTCAGTTGTATTGGCTCGCGGCCATTCCCGGGCTGTCAGGGGGGCTTTTGCGCCTGGTCTGGACGTTCCTGCCGCCCGTGATCGGCACGCGCAAGCTCGTCACCTTCACCACCGCGCTGCTGCTGATCCCGTTCATTGGTTGGGCCCTCGCGGTCCAAAATCCGGATACTCCCTATGCCGTTCTCCTCTTGCTTGGAGTATTCGCAGGAATTGGCGGTGGCGCGTTCTCGGGCTTCATGCCCAGCACGTCCTACTTCTTCCCGCGTTCCAAGCAAGGCACCGCGCTGGGCGTTCAGGCAGGGGTCGGCAACTTCGGTGTGAGCATCGTGCAATTGGCAACGCCCTGGATTATTGGGTTCATGCTGCTTGGCGGGGCATTCGCTACAGCGGTAGGAGCTCCCCAGCAGATCGTCAACGACGAGGGCGTGGCCAGGGACGTCTTCTACCAGAACGCCGGCTACGCGTGGGTGCCGATGGTCGTGATCGGAGTGATTCTCTCGTGGCTCCTCTTGCGATCTGTGCCGGTCAAGGTGGCACGCACTCGCGACCAGTTCGACATCTTCCGCAACAAGCACACGTGGGTCATGACGGTTCTCTATGTCATCACCTTTGGGACCTTCTCCGGCTTTGCGGCGATCTTTGGCCTGCTCATCAAGAACCTGTACGGATCGGACGTTTTTGGTGCCGATGGCATCAGCCCATTGAAGTACGCCTTCCTCGGCGCGCTCGTAGGTTCTGCCGCGCGAATCTTTGCTGGGCCGATCGCAGACAAGTTCGGAGGCGCCCGCGTCACCCTCGTTTCCTCGGCGGGAATCGCGGCGTCGTCCATCTACACCTCGCTCCAGCTTGACCCCTCATCGGCGGCCGATTTCCCCAAGTTCTTGTGGGGCATGCTCGCCATCTTCCTCTTTGCCGGATTCGGCAATGCCAGCACGTTCAAGCAGATGCCTGTCATCTTTGAGCGCAGGCAAGCGGGCGGAGTCATTGGCTTTACCTCGGCCATCGCGGCCTTCGGGCCGTTCTACTTCGGCATCGCGCTCGCAAGCTTTTCCCCACAGCCACTGTTCTGGGCGTGGGCAATCCTTGCCACCGTCGGCGTCGGGATGACCTGGTGGTACTACGCACGCAAGGGCGCAGAGAAGCCGTCATAGCGCGGGGCTCCCTAGGCGATAGGCCGCGAGGCGTCGTCTTCAGTCAGGGTGAGCTCACCGCTGTACTCCCCGTGCGCGTCTAGGCGGTTTGCACGGGGACGACGGGGCGGTGGCTAGTCGTGGCTGGCGGACTCTTCGGCGCCATCCACTGCGTGCCTCGCGACGACGTACAAGAGGTCTGAAAGGCGATTGAGGTAGCGCAATACATCGTCAGTCACGTGGGCGCCAGCGGTCTTGGCCTGCACCGTATGCCGCTCGGCACGTCTCACCACGCTTCTGGCAAGATCGAGAGCGGCTTCTTGCGGGGTAGTTCCTGGGACGACAAAGACGGGCCGCAGCGGTTGTTCGAGGACGAGAGCGTCGATCAGTTCTTCGATCTTGACGGGCATTGCTTGATCCACGAGGGATATCCCTTGGACGAGCCTGTCCCGATGCGTGGGATTGGTCGCCAGGTCCGCTGCCACCACAAAGAGGTCGCGTTGAAGCCCCAGGATCAGGTCTGCCCTTGCCTGGTCCGCGCAGTGTGCCCTGGCGACGCCGAGCGCACTGACGGCCTCATCGATGTCTCCCAAGGCGTCCATCAGGTCGGCGCCCTTGGAGGTTCGGCCCCCATAAAGCAAGCCAGTGGTTCCATCGTCTCCGGACTTCGTATAAATACGGCTCATTTCCGTAGTCTTGCACCGTCTGGCAGGGCTAGGCTGGCAAAGTCACCACGTATCGACGGTGATATCACTCCCGCGGGGGGGAAACCGGTCTGATTCCGGTGCTGACCCGCAACCGTAGGACGTGCTTCCAAGACGTCGAGCCGGGATACCTTCACGGGAGGGCACAAGGAATCTCAATCGTCGTGGTCCGCGAGCGGGAGTCCGACCTTCTGCATGAAGGGACCCTCGTGAGGTCCCGTCGTTGCTGGCGGTCGCGGACCCACGGGGACCCTTTCAAAAGGAGCACCCGTGAAGGCCCACATACGTCATGCCAGCACTCGAGGTATCGCCCTCGCAGTGAGCACCCTTGTCGCGGGGTTGCTCTTCCTCATCGGGTTTCCACCCGCAGCAGCATCCGCGAGCGAGGGCGCGTGTATCGACGGTGAAGGCGTCACCGTCGTGGTCGACTTCACGGATCTTGGTGGCAGCATCGAGGCCGGATGTGCGACTGGAGACCCGACGACGGGCCGGATCGCGCTCGAAAACGCTGGCTTTGCCGCTACCGACTCCACGCCTGGGATGATTTGCGCAGTCGGCGGCCAGCCGGATCCGTGTCCCGCGACCTTCGAGGGCTCGTATTGGGCATATTGGACGAGCACTGCAGGGGGCGAGTGGTCGAGCTATCAGGTGGGCGCCGATGGGAGCGACCCGGTGCCAGGAGATATCGAGGGATGGCGTTATAACGACGGCAGCGCGGCCCCCGGCATCGCACCCGCCGACGTTGCGAGCATCGAAGCAGTGGCGGATTCAACGGGCAGTGCAGCGGCAGACGACTCATCGGCCGCTTCCGCGGGAAATGACGACATCGTGCTCTTTGCGGCCGTGGGGCTCACGGTGCTCTTGGCGGGGCTCGTTGGGCTTTTCTTGGTGCGAGCTCGTCGTCGCCAGGCGCTCCCAGAAGACTGATCGTGACGACACAGCGGATTGCGCAGGCCCATCCTGTGCATCCGATGGCCTGGTGGGGGTGGGCCTTTGGGCTTGCGATAGCGACCACCAGATCGCCTGGCGTCGTCTCTACCGCGGTGCTCATTGGCGCGCTCGTGCTCGTGGTTTCTCTGTGTCGGGGCGACTCTCCTTTTGCCCGCGCTTTTCGCGCCTATCTTGTCTTGGGGGCCGTGATCGTGGCGATGCGCGTGGTGTTTCACGTCGTGGTGGGAATTAAGGGCGGTACAGGTTTTGTGGTGCCGCTGCCACGGATTCCCTTGCCTGACTGGGCGGGGGGCATGGAACTGTTTGGGCCTGTGTCGCAGTCGGGCCTCGTGGCCGCGGCCACCGCGGGGCTCGCTCTCGCGGCCTTGCTGTTGTGTTTTGGCGCTGCGATAGCGCTCACTGACCCGCAGCGGACCTTACGTAGCCTGCCTGCGTCGCTTCACCTGCTCGGCACCGCCACGGTGATCGCGATGACCCTTGCCCCGCAATTGGTGCAGTCGTGGCAGCGAGTGAAGAAAGCGCAGAGCCTGCGCGGCCAGCGCGTGCGCCCCTCCCAGCGCATCGGCGCCACCACGGCTCCCGTGTTGCAGGATGCCCTGGAGAGATCGGTCAAGATCGCGGCCTCGATGGACTCTCGCGGCTACGCCAGGTCACGTAGTGGGGGAGGGCGTGCTGTGCTCGGTCTCACGATCATGGCCTTGGTAGGCGCCGCGCTGGGAACGTACGCGCTCATGGACGGCACCGCGCCACGGTGGTTGAGTGTCACCCTCCTGATCGGGGGGGCAAGCGCGGCCTTCACCGGCTCGATTGTCGCCTCGCGTCGCATGGTCGCGACCAGGTACCGACCCGATCGGTGGGGGACCAGGGAGACGTTGATCATCGGCAGCGGAATCGCTGTCGCGACGCTTGCAGTGTTCGCGGCGAGCATCGGTTCCACAGGGGCCGCGGGGTTCTCGGCAGTGTTCGTGCTTGGGGCCGTCCTCGCTACAGCGCCGATCCCGGTGGTGATGGCGCTATGACAGGCGGCAGCATCGTCCGGTTTGACCGTGTCGGATTTCGGTACGCGGATTCAGCTGACCCTGTGCTTCGCGACGTCACTCTTGCCATCCCTGAGGGCGAATTGTGCCTCGTGATCGGGCCTACCGGATCTGGCAAGTCGACGCTCCTGCAAGTGGTCAACGGTTTGGCACCTCACTTCACTGGCGGCGAACTCACGGGGACCGTGACCGTCGACGGCCGTGACACTCGCACCCATCCGCCGCGTGATCTCGCGGACCTCGTGGGGGCAGTAGGCCAAGATCCCGCAGCGGGATTCGTGACAGCGAGGGTGGATGACGAGCTCGCCTACGGCATGGAGCAATTGGGGCTGCCAGACGCAGTCATGCGGACACGGGTGGAAGAGGTCATTGACCTCATGGGTCTCGAGCCGGTGCGCCATCGCCCGCTCAATGCGTTATCTGCTGGAGAACAACAACGGGTGGCGATCGCGGCAGTCCTCACGAGCCATCCGCGCATTCTGGTGCTTGACGAGCCGACCTCGGCCCTGGATCCGACCGGTGCAGAAGAGGTCCTCGCAGCAATCCTGAGGCTGGTCCACGATCTTGGGATCACCGTCCTCATCGCGGAACAGCGGCTGGAACGAGTCATCCAATACGCCGACTCCATGGTGTTGGTGGACGGCGACGGTACGGTGCGATGTGGGCTACCTGCCGACATTCTGGCGATAAGCCCCCTTGCCCCACCCATCGTTGAACTCGGCAGGCTCGCGGGGTGGGATCCTCTCCCGCGGTCCATCCGCGACGCTCGCCGCCTCGCAGCACCACTCAGGGAGCGGCTGCGGGCGCGGGCTTTGCCGCTGCGGGCCAGCGCTGACGACAGCACGGATGCGGGCGCACGTGGGCAGGTGGCACTCCGCACTCGGGCCCTGCGGGTGCATTACGGTGCCGTTCGCGCTGTGGCAGGCATCGACCTCACGCTCACGTCGGGCCGCGTCACGGCGGTCATGGGACGCAATGGTGCAGGGAAGTCTTCCTTGCTGTGGGCGCTGCAGGGCAGCGGAGTGAGATCTGGCGGAACCGTCCAGGTATTCGACACCGTCCAAGGCGTCGACCCGCAATCCCTCCCGCCCGAGCAGGCAATCAGGCGAATCGCCCTGGTGCCCCAAAACCCAGGCGATCTTCTGTACCTCGACTCGGTGGGGGCCGAGTGCCTGGCCGCGGACGACGCAGTGGGCGCTCCCGAGGGCACCTCGGTCGCATTGCTCGATCGCTTAGCCCCTGGCCTACCCTCATCACGGCACCCCCGGGACCTTTCGGAGGGAGAGCGATTGGCTCTCGTGCTCGCGATACAACTCGCGGGTAAGCCTCGCGTGCTTCTTCTCGATGAGCCGACGCGGGGTCTTGACTATGACGCCAAACGCAGGCTGGGCGTGGTCCTCAAGGAACTCGCCACGAACGGGTCCGCCGTGCTGTTGTCGAGCCACGATGTCGAATTTGTGGCTCACATGGCTGATCGCGTGGTGGTCCTAGCGAGGGGTGAGGTGGTTTCCGACGGACCGGTCCGTGAGGTGTTGACCGCGAGCCCGAGTTTTGCCCCGCAGGTCGCCAGAATTCTGCGCCCGGTGTCCTTGCTCACCGTCGACGAGGCGCGTCAGGCCTTGGACGGTGTCACGTGATGCGAGCGATGCCGCTTGGGTTTCAGACCGCCTTGGCGCTGGTCCTGGCGAGTGGAGTGGGAGTCCTCGCCTTCGCGTGGCCGCTCATCACTGGGCGTGGTTCGTTGCTCGACCACAATACGAGCGCCCCCATTGTGCTGGGGCTTGTGCTCATGGGCGTGCTTGCTGTGGTGCTCATTGCACTGGGAGAGGGGGGCATCGACGCCAAATCCATCGCGATGCTGGGCCTCCTGGCAGCGGTCGGGACCGTGTTGCGGCCCCTGTCGGCAGGCAACGCGGGGATCGAGTTTGTCTTCTTGTTCATGGTGTTGGGGGGCAGGGTCTTTGGCGCGGGCTTTGGGTTCGCGCTTGGGTCCATCACCATCTTCACATCGGCGCTGCTCACTGGCGGCCTGGGGCCCTGGCTCCCCTTTCAGATGATTGCCGCCTCGTGGATTGGCATGGGTGCTGGGCTGCTTCCGAAGCGCATGCGGGGGAGGCTTGAGGTGGTAGCGCTTGCCGCCTACGCCGCGATTGCAGGGCTGCTCTACGGCCAGGCGATGAACCTCTCTTTTTGGCCCTTCACGCTTGGTCCGGACACGTCAATCAGCTTCATTGCCGGCGCGCCGCTCGCCGAGAACCTGCACCGCTTTGCTTTGTACAGTGTCTCCACGTCACTCGGTTGGGACCTGGTGCGGGCGGCTGTCCTTGCGGGGGGTATCTCGATTCTGGGACGACGCACGCTCGACGCTCTCAGGAGGACAGCGAGGATCGCTGCATTTGTCCCCGCAGAGGTGCCAACAGTGCGTCGAGAAAAGAAAAAAAACTCTCTCGGCCAAAGTAGGGTGTAGCGCTCGCGGACTACAACATGTAGTGGTTAAATGGCTTGAGCATCACGATATCTAGTGGGCATGCGCAAAACAGGCTATTGAGGAGAGTGACCCCTGATGGGAGCACAGGACCAGCACGAAGCACCAACAAGTCATGTCGCCAACGGATCGGGCTTGCAGATCCAGCGCAGGTTCACCACCGCCGGTGTTCACCCTTATGACGAGGTGAACTGGGAGCGGCGTGACGTAGAGCAGACCAATTGGAAGACCGGCGAAACGATCTTCGCCCAAGCAGGAGTCGAGTTTCCCGCGACGTGGTCAAGCAATGCCTCGACCATCGTCGCCACCAAATACTTCCGCGGAGCGCTGGGTTCGCCCGCCCGCGAGTTCAGCCTCAAGCAGCTCATCGACAGAGTCGTCGGTCGCTATGTTGCGGCAGGCATCGACAACCACTACTTCGCCTCGCCGGCCGACGCTGACGTTTTTCGCGATGAACTGACCTGGCTGCTACTGCACCAGGTGTTTTCCTTCAACTCTCCGGTGTGGTTCAACGTGGGGACCGAATCGCCGCAACAAGTCAGCGCGTGCTTCATCCTCGCGGTCGACGACACCATGGACTCGATCCTCAACTGGTATCGCGAAGAGGGCATGATCTTCAAGGGCGGCTCGGGTGCGGGCGTCAACCTGTCGCGCATCAGGGCATCCACCGAGCTTTTGTCTTCTGGCGGAACCGCGAGCGGCCCGGTGTCGTTTATGCGAGGCGCCGATGCAAGTGCGGGCACCATTAAGTCCGGTGGCGCAACGCGTCGTGCGGCCAAGATGGTGGTGCTCGACGTTGATCACCCCGACATCCGTGAATTTGTCGAGACCAAGGTGCGCGAAGAGCAGAAGATTCGCGTGCTCCGCGACGCTGGGTATGACATGGACCTCGATGGTCAAGACGTCACGTCGGTCCAGTACCAAAACGCCAACAACTCGGTGCGTTTGAGCGACAAGTTCTTGCGCGCAGTCGAGCAAGACGGTGACTTCGATCTGGCCGCCCGCTCGGACGGCCACACCATGGAGACGGTGCGGGCGAAGGAACTCTTCCGTCAGATCTCCGAGGCTGCGTGGGCGTGCGCTGACCCAGGCATCCAGTACGACGACACGATCAACGAGTGGCACACCACTCCAGAGTCGGGCCGGATCAACGCGTCAAACCCGTGCTCCGAGTACATGTCTCTCGACAACTCGTCCTGCAACCTCGCCTCTCTCAACCTGCTGGCCTTCTTGCGTGAGGATGAGACGTTCGACATCGATGGTTTTGTTGCAGCGGTTGAAATCATCATCACCGCGATGGACATCTCGATCTGTTTTGCCGATTTCCCCACGGAGCCCATCGGGAAGAACACGCGTGACTTCCGTCAACTCGGCATCGGCTACGCAAACCTCGGTGCGCTCCTCATGGCGACGGGCCACGGCTATGACTCCGACGGGGGTAGGTCTCTCGCCGCGGCGATCACGTCGCTCATGACGGGAACGGCGTACCGACGCTCCGCTGAGCTGGCAGGGATCGTGGGCCCCTACGCCGGATTCGCGCCCAACGCCACTGCTCACGAGCGGGTCATGCGTAAGCACGCCAACGCAAATGAGGACATCCAGACTCTCGGCTCGATGGATAGCACCGTGCGCGAGCGCGCCGGGCGCGAGTGGAATGAGGCCCTTGAGACGGGCGCTGTCAACGGTTGGCGCAACGCGCAAGCAAGCGTGCTCGCTCCCACAGGAACCATCGGCTTCATGATGGACTGCGACACCACGGGGATCGAGCCCGACTTCTCACTGGTCAAGTTCAAGAAGCTGGTGGGCGGAAGCTCGATGCAGATCGTCAACCAGGCGATCCCGCGCTCCCTAAACCAGTTGGGCTACCCCGGCGAAACAATCGAGGCGATCGTGGAGCACGTCGCGACCCACGGCCACGTGGTGGATGCGCCTGGTCTTCGTCAAGAGCACTACGAGATCTTCGACACGGCCATGGGAGTGCGTCCCATCGCGCCCATGGGTCACGTGCGGATGATGTCCGCCGTGCAGCCCTTCTTGTCTGGAGCGATCTCCAAGACTGTGAACTTGCCCGCCGATGCCACCGTCGAAGACGTCGAAGACGTGTACTTCGAGGGTTGGAAGCTTGGCCTCAAGGCGGTCGCCGTCTATAGGGACAACTGCAAGGTTGGCCAGCCACTGTCGAGTGGCAAGAGCGCAACAACCCCGGCGGCGGTGTCGTCAGAAACTGCCGTGGCCAGGAGCACCCCTGTGCGGCGCAAGCTGCCCAAGTCACGTCCTTCTGTCACAACGTCGTTCGAGGTAGCAGGGGCAAAGGGCTACATGACAGTGGGCTCTTACCCTGACAACGGCCCTGGAGAACTCTTCCTCCGCCTTGGTAAGCAGGGGTCTACGTTGGCCGGAGTGATGGACGCGTTCTCGATCGCTGTGTCGATCGGCCTGCAGTATGGCGTGCCTCTGTCGACGTATGTGGAGAAGTTCACCAACCTGCGCTTCGAGCCAGCCGGCCTCACCGACGACAAAGACATCCGGATGGCACAGTCGATCATGGACTACATCTTCAGGCGTTTGGCGCTGGATCACCTTGACTACGACACGCGTTCTGCACTCGGTATTTCGACGGCGGCGGAGCGGACGGCCAGGCTTGACGCCGAGGAGTTCGCTCAAGAGCAGTACGCCACCAGCAGGACGAGTGACGGCGCTCAAGGTGTCCCTGCCGTTGTGGACATGGGCGTCGCATCGTCGGACGCCCCGGCCTCCGACGCTGCGCCTTCGGACGCTGCCGCTCCACAGGGTGGGCACCATAGTGCCCCGCAACCTGGCGCCATTCACTCAAGTGCTCAGTTGCTTGAAGCACAGCAGGGTCTCATTGCCGACGCGCCGTTGTGCTTGTCATGCGGCGTCAAGATGCGGCCGTCTGGATCGTGCTACGTGTGCGAGAGCTGCGGCAGCACGAGCGGCTGCAGCTAACGGCTGGTAGCGGCTAGAGGCCCTAGCAGACAGAGCCTGCACACGCTGATCCACCGCTCGGCGAGGTCTTCGATCCTCGCCGAGCGGTTTCAGTGATCGATCGCGTAGGCGAAGGGCTTTGCGTCCACGGTGAAGCTCACGGGTTCGCGCACGCGTGGCAGGAATCGCGACGCCTCGGCGATGGACACATCCGCCCAGAGCAGCGTTCCCCTGACCCTGAGGGTTCCGTCGCCACGGGGCTCCAACGTCGTGACGATGTCGTGAATTGCCCGTGGAGCCTCGCGTTCCACCACTGTGACCGAGTGCGGGTTGAGGGCAACGGCGGCATGTTCTCCCGTTGCCAGGCCCGGTCCGGAGGCTTCGATTCGCTGGCCATCAGCGAGCTCCAGCGCGTTCTGGCGCCACGTACCAGCGAGCCACACGAGCCCCGCCATCGCCGCGGTGAAAGCCGTGCGCGGTGTTGCGAATGTGGTGGAGGTGGGGCCGTGTTCGACAACGGTGCCCTTGTCGAGCACCGCGATGGCATCGGCGAGATCGATCGCGTCGAGGCCGTCGTGGGTTGAGATCAGCGTAGTGCGGCCTTTCAGGACGTCGCGCAAGAGAGAGCGCATCGCTGTCGTTGCCTCGACGTCGAGCGACGCAAAGGGTTCGTCGAGCAGGATGAGTCGCGGCTCGCTCGCGAGTGCGCGGGCAACCGCGACCCGCCGAGCCTGCCCTCCCGATAGAGTGCGCGGCTTGCGGGCGCCGAGGTCCCCGGCCTGCACACGGTCAAGCCAATTGGCCGCCATGGCTCGCGACCGCGCCTTACTTGAGCCGCGAGCCCTTGCGGGGAAGGCGACGTTGTCGAGCACGCTGAGGTGCGGAAAGAGAGCTGCGTCTTGAGTGACGAGAGCGATTCCACGTGCGCGTGACTCGGTGAGGCGCAAACGATCACCGTCTCGACGAAAGAGCACCGATTCGCCCAGGGTCGCGGAGCCAGAATCGACAGGGATGAGGCCCGCGAGAGCCTCGATCACCGTTGTCTTTCCCGAGCCGTTGGGTCCAAGCAGGGCGAGCGTCGTGCCAGAGGGCACAGTGAGTGATGCGAGGACGCCGCGGCGAGAGACGCCAATCTGGGCCACGAGACTCATGACAACGGCCGCCGTCCAGGACGTGCAGCGCTTGCGACGATCACGATGGCAATGGCGACAAGAACTAAGCCGAGCGCGACGGCGGCCTGGGGATCGGACTCTCGTGCCAAGTAGATCTGCAGGGGTGCTGTACGTGTCACTCCCTCGAGACTGCCAGCGAAGGCGAGTGTGGCCCCAAACTCACCGAGCGATCGCGCGAACGCGAGCACGGTCCCCATGGCGATGGCGACTCCGATGCCGGGGAGGGTGACCGCAGCGAAGATGCGGGTGCGACTGGCGCCCAGGGTCGCCGCGATTGCTTCGAGCCTGCCGTCTCGCATCGCGAGCGCTGCCTCGACGGAAATCACCATGAAGGGCATGGCGACAAATGCTTGCGCGAGGACCACTGCAGTGGTGGTGAAGGCGATAGGGAACCCGGCGGCAGAGAGGCTCTCACCCAGGAGGCCCCGGCGCCCAAAGGCATAGAGCAGTCCTAGCCCGCTCACGACAGGAGGAAGAACAAGCGGTGCCAAGAGGATCGCGCGCAGTACTGAACGCGCGGTTCCCTGAAGGGACGCGAGGGCGAAGCCAAGCGGCACGCCCAGACCCAGGCACAACACAGTCGACATCGCGGCAGTTCTGAATGACAGGCCCAGGGCGGTGCGTGCAGCGGGAGCCGCGAGTTGGTTTGGGAGATCGGTCCAATTCGCCCGGGAGGCAAGCCCCACCAACGGCAGTATGGCGAAGATCGCGGCGATCACCGCGAGAACGAGGATCCAGCGAGGGGGCTTGGTCACGGTGAGTTCGCTAGGCGGTCGCGCCGTCGGGGAGCACGAAACCGGCGGACGCTAGCGCCGCGCGGCCCTCCTCGCCGAGGACGTAGTCCGCAAAGGCGCGCGCTTGACTGCTCGCCGCCGAGGACTTCACAACGGAAATCGGGTAGCGAGTGACGGCCGTGTCGGAGCCGGCAAAGGGAATGCTCTCGACGTCCTTGGACCTTGCGATATCCGTGACGTAGACCAGCCCGGCGTCAGCTTCTCCTGAGGCGACGGTGCCCAGAACATCGGTCACGTTGGTGAGTTCGGAGGCGGGGGAGAGGGTGACTCCCAACGACGTTTCAACCTTGTGGGTGGCAGCGCCACAGGGGACCTCTGCGGCACACACCACAACGATGACGCCAGGTTTGGCGAGGCTCGCAAAATCGGTGATGCCAGCGGGGTTGCCAGTGGGCACGGCGATCGTGAGGGTGTTGCTGGCGAACACGTGGGCCGTACCGTCGATGTGCTCACTCACGGCGTCCATGTGCTTCTCATTTGCGGAGGCAAAGATATCGGCAGGCGCACCCTCGTTGATCTGGCTGGCGAGGTCGGACGATCCCGCGAACGTGAAGCGGATGTCCACGTCGGGGTGGACGGCTTCGTAGTCCTCAGCAAGCGAAGTGAACACGTCGGTGAGCGAGGAGGCGGCGTAGACATTGAGAGTGACCACCTCTGACTCGTCGTCGCCACCTGACGCGCACGCGCCAACAAGGAGCGCGCACAGGGCCGCCGTCATGGATGGTGAAAGGATGCGGCGCCGAGCCGTCACTGAGATACTCCTGGAGCGGTTTCGATGATGACAGTGGTCGCCTTGATGACGGCGGTGGCGACGGACCCCACTTCAAGCCCAAGATCACGCACGGCTTCGGAGCTCATGAGCGACACCACCCTGAAGGGCCCGCATTGCATATCGACTTGAGCCATGACGGCGTCGGTCTTGACCGCTGTCACGATGCCAACGAAGTGGTTGCGAGCGGATCGCCGCACCGAGGACTCCTCCGCAGGCGCGGCGACGCGTGCGGCGTACGACGCGAGGTCCTTGCCGTCGATAGTGGCACGACCGCCCTCGTCCGTAGACGTCGCAAGGCTGGCCGACTTGATGTAGCGACGCAAGGTGTCGTCGCTGACCCCCACGAGAGAAGCGGCCTCAGAGATTCGCAGATGCGGCATGAATCAGACCATAACACCGCGTTTGCGGTATGAATGCGGCTATCGGCGCCGGTTCTCCAATATCGAGCGCAGGATCACCTTGCCGATTTCACGCCGTGCCGTACGCGTTGCTAGTTCTTGTCGTCGTCCGAAAGTGCGTTGTTCAACTCGTCGTAGAGCATCGCGTGGACCTGCTCGACACGCGGGATGTCGTTGAACTCCAGAGGGGCATCGGACGCGGACTCAATGATGAGCGTCCCGGCCTTGAACATGCGGTCAATAAAGTCGTGACGGAACTGCACAGAGTTGATACGGGCGATCGGGATGTCGATCCCCGACTTGTTAAACACCCCTGTGCGGTACATGACGCGACGATCGGTCACGGCGAAGTGCGTAGTACCCCATTTGATGAGCGGCGTGATGAGAAAGACGATCAGGGCGACAACCCACAGCGCGCCGATGACGATGTCAAAGATTGGCCCTGCAATGTTGAAGAAGAAGATCAGAGCACCTGCGATCGCGGTGGCAAGGATCGCAACCAGCACAGGCTTGATCATTGTCTTGCCGTGCGTGTGGCGGTTGATCAGCAGCTTCTCTTCGGGCGCGAGCCCACGTTCGATGATTCCCATGAGCCTGAACGTAGCAGTGACAGGTCCTTCGCGGAAGGGACTCGCTGACCACAATTGGTGCGCGGTGGCCGAAACGCAAGCGATACATCACGCAGTTACTCTGAACTCATGGCACCTGAAGCGTCGACTCCTTGGAGTGGCTATTCGCCGTCCGCGGCATGGGACGAGGCAATGAATGTCGATGGCGAGGTCCGCGAGCCGTACTCGAAGGTCTATGCGCAGATCGACATGATGTCGGGGGACGACCTCCAGGCACGCGCCGATTCTCTTGCGAATACGTACCTCGCTCAAGGCGTGACGTTTGACCACGCGGGCGAAGAGCGGCCATTCCCGCTCGACATCGTGCCCCGTGTGGTCGGCGCCGACGAGTGGGAGATCATCTCGCCAGGAGTGGCACAGCGGGTGCGCACGCTGGAGGCCTTCCTTGCCGACGTATACGGCTCTCAGAGATGTGTGACGGACGGAGTGATTCCCCGCAGGCTCATCACGACGTCGCAGTATTTCCACAGGGTTGTGTCGGGAGTAGAGCCGGCAAACGGAGTGCGGGTACACGTTTCAGGCATCGACCTTGTGCGCGATGAGCACGGCATCTGGCGCGTGCTCGAGGACAACGTGCGGGTGCCTTCTGGTGTGAGCTACGTGCTCTCGAACCGCCGCGCCATGAGCCAGATGTTCCCCGATCTCTTCGGGGCAATGGGTGTGCGGCCCGTGCTCGAATACAGTCACCGCTTGCGTGCAGCACTGACCAAGGCAGCGCCCGAAGGGGTCGAGGACCCTTCCATCGTGGTGCTCTCGCCCGGGGTATTCAACTCCGCCTATTACGAGCACTCGCTGCTCGCCAGGACGATGGGCGTTGAACTTGTCGAGGGCCGTGACCTCGAGACGCATGGTGGCCGCGTCTACATGCGCACCACAGCAGGCAGGAGGCGCGTTGACGTCGTCTACAGGCGCATCGACGACGAATACCTCGACCCGGTGGTGTTCAGGCCCGATTCAGCGCTTGGCGCGCCCGGCATCATTCACGCCGCGCGCTTAGGCAACGTGACGATTTGCAATGCGGTGGGGAACGGCGTTGCCGACGACAAGCTCATCTATACGTATATGCCAGCCCTCACCAAGTACTACTTGGCTGAAGACCCGATCCTCCCCAACGTCGACACGTGGCGGCTCGAAGAGCCTTCGGCGCTCGCGGAGGTCATGGACAGGCTTGGCGAGCTCGTGGTGAAACCCGTCGACGGTGCGGGAGGCAAGGGTGTGCTGATCGGCCCCGCCGCGACCAAGAGCGAGCTTGAGGTTGCGCGTCAACACATCCTTGCCGACCCACGCGGTTGGATCGCGCAGCCTGTGGTTCAGCTCTCGACGGTGCCAACCCTCACCCCCGATGGCCTCGAGCCCCGTCACGTCGACCTGCGGCCCTTCGCGGTGAACGATGGCGACGATGTCTGGGTGCTCCCAGGCGGCTTGACGCGCGTCGCGCTCCAGCGCGGCCAACTCATCGTCAATTCGTCGCAAGGCGGTGGCTCGAAGGACACCTGGGTGCTTGGCGGCGAACGCCAACGTGGGCGGGTTGCGCCCCCAGAATCCCGCGTCGAATTTGGGGGAGCGATGCCAGTTCCGCAGTCTGCGCATCCCGACGACTACATCCACGGGCAGCAGCAAATGCAGCAGCAACAACAGCAGTCGCACACAAGGCAGGCGCCGTGCTGAGCCGCATCGCAGAGTCGCTCTTTTGGATAGGGCGCTATGTGGAGCGCGCCGACAACACGGCGAGATTGCTCGACGTTCACCTCAATGTCTTGCTCGAAGACCCGTGGGTGGACGAGCCCATGGCAAACGCATCTCTTCTGGCCGTGATGCACGTGAAGGCGGGCGAGCGCGTCTCACGCGAGGAAGTCTTGCGAGCGCTCGCGACAGATCCCACGCTGTCGAGCTCGATCTCGGGCACGCTGGGAGCAGCTCGGGACAACGCGCGGCGAGCACGCGAGGTGATCTCCACGGAGGTGTGGGAGTCGCTCAACACCACCTTTATGCAGTTGGACTCTCGGTCCCGGACGCCACGTCCGCACGATTTCTTCACGTGGGTACGCGAACGCACGGCAGTGGTGTGGGGGCTACACAGCGCGACGACGTCGCGCGATGACGCATGGCACTTCATGGAGGTGGGGCGCTCGCTCGAGCGGGCGGACATGATTGCGCGGATGCTCATGACGCGCTCGCTTGAGGGCACCTCCGGGCCCAACTGGACCACACTGCTTCGCTCGTGTAGCGCGCACGAGGCCTACTTGCGTACCGTCCGTTCCCTTGTCACAGAGGAGAGGGCGGCTGAGTTCTTGCTCATTGACAGGCTCTTCCCGCGCTCGATCGCCTACAACCTCGACAAGGTCGAATCGACGCTCGCGCTCATTGAGCCTGGGCTTGCCCGCAACTCACTCACGGATCAGGCGCGTCTTGCGTTAGGGCGCGCGCGCACCAACCTCGAGTACCAGTCGATCGAGGACATTCTCGAGGACCTCCCTGTGCAGATGCAGCACGTGCAGCGAGCGTGTGCCACGGCATCGGACCTCATCCGTGATCGTTTCTTCTTGCCGTCATCGTCCGTGATCTGGAGCCAGGAGGCAGTATGACCGTCCTCAAGATCGTGCACACCACCACGTTTACCTACGACAATCCCATCGCCAACTCGTACAACGAGGCGCGGCTCACCCCCGCCTGGTTGCCTCGCCAGCGCGTGCTCGAATCAAAGATCGACATTCACCCCACGTCATGGAAGTCGCAATACCGCGACTATTGGGAGACGGACGTCATCGTTTTTGAGGTGACGGAGCCGCACACCGCGCTGACAGTGGTCGCCACGTCGCAAGTCGAGGTTCTGCCTACGACACACAAGGAGGAGCGGATCGATTGGGACGGGCTTGAAGGCCCGATGTTTCGGGATTTGCTTTCCGAGTACCTTGCACAGTCAGACGCGACGGAACCCACTCAGGACCTCGCCGAGTTTGCGTTACAGGCGCGGGCTGACGGTACTCCCGACGAGGCCGCTCGCGCCATTTGCGATTACCTCCACCACCACATGAACTATGTCACTGGCTCGACGTCGGTTCACACCCCTGCGCGAGATGCGTGGGAGGCGAAGTCCGGCGTGTGCCAGGACTTTGCTCATTTGGCGATTGGCGCGCTGCGACACATCGGCATTCCCGCCCGCTATGTCTCCGGTTACCTTCACCCGAGTAGTGACGCTGGAGTGGGCGTGACTGTGCGCGGCGAATCTCACGCGTGGGTCGAGTGGTGGACGGGCGACTGGTTCGGATTCGATCCCACGAACGACAAAGAAGTGGCCGACCACCACGTGGTGGTAGCGCGCGCCAGGGAGTATCGGGACGTCCCTCCGCTCTCGGGAGTCTTTGGTGGTTCCACTAGCCTGATGGACGTTGAGGTCATGGTGACGCTGCTCGCGTGATCGTCTACCGTGACCATCGGTAGAATCCATGGGTGACCACGCCTGAAACTGCCTCTGACGATGCCCGCTACGACTTCCACGACATTGAAGCGCGGTGGCTACCGGTGTGGACGGAGAAGCAGCCGTTCCGCGCGGGCAATGAGGACGACGCTAGGCCCACCAAGTACGTGCTCGACATGTTCCCGTATCCCTCGGGCGACCTCCACATGGGCCACGCGGAGGCGTACGCACTCGGCGACGTGATCTCCCGCTATTGGACGATGCGCGGTTTCAACGTGCTTCACCCCATCGGCTGGGACTCGTTTGGACTCCCAGCGGAAAACGCCGCGATCAAGCGCGGGGTCGACCCCGCAGGCTGGACCGAGGCGAACATCGAGCAACAGCGCACTTCGATGGAGCGCTATGCGTGCTCGTTTGACTGGGATCGCGTCCTCATGACGCACCGCCCCGAGTACTACCGCTGGAACCAGTGGATCTTCACGCGCCTCTACGGGCGGGGGCTCGCGTACCGCAAGCCGAGCCTTGTCAACTGGTGCCCCTTCGACCAGACGGTGCTCGCCAACGAGCAAGTGGTGGGCGGGCTGTGCGAGCGCTGCGATACTCCCGTCACCAAGAAGAAGCTCACGCAGTGGTACTTCAAGGTCACGGACTACGCCGATGAACTCCTTGATGGTCTCGAGACCCTGCGCGAGACGTGGCCTTCCAAGGTCGTCGCTATGCAGAAGAACTGGATTGGTCGCTCGCGAGGCGCGGACGTGCAATTCGTGATCGAGGGCCGCGAGACGCCCATCCCGATCTATACGACACGTCCCGACACGCTTTTTGGCGCAACCTTCATGGTGGTCGCCGTCGATTCCGACCTTGCCGCCGAACTTGTGGCCGATGCCGATGAGGCTACCCAGGCTGAGTTCGCCGTGTACGCGGAGAAGGTCAAGGGTGACACCGAGATCGAGAGGCTCAGCACCGAGCGTCCCAAGACCGGCGTCTTCCTCAACCGCTATGCCATCAACCCAGTCAACGGCGAGAGGCTCCCCATTTGGGCCTCGGACTACGTGCTTGCCGATTACGGTCACGGCGCGATCATGGCGGTGCCGGCACACGATCAGCGAGACCTCGAGTTCGCGCGCACCATGGCGCTGCCTGTGCGTGTAGTTCTCGATTGTCGCGACGAGGAAGGCAACGCGCTTCCCGACCCCGTCGAGTCTGGGCTCGCCACTACCGGCGACGGCCTGCTGGTCAATTCGGGTGCGCTCGATGGTCTCGACAAGGCCGCGGCTATCGAGGCAATCCTTGCCCAACTGGTCGAGGCCGGAACTGGTGAGATTGCCACCAATTACCGCTTGCGCGACTGGCTCATCTCGCGCCAGCGCTACTGGGGCACTCCGATTCCGATCATCCACTGTGAGGCTTGCGGTGAGGTGCCTGTCCCCGACGACCAGTTGCCTGTCAAACTCCCGCCCACGGAAGGGCTCGACCTCAAGCCCAAGGGCCAGTCACCCCTTGCCGCGGCGACCGATTGGGTCAACACGACGTGCCCTTCGTGCAGCGGCCCTGCCCTGCGCGACACCGACACGATGGACACGTTTGTCGACTCGTCGTGGTACTTCTTGCGCTTCTTGAGCCCAGGCAAGACCGACGGCCCCTTCGATCTTGACGAGGCGAAGAAGTGGGCGCCCATCGATCAATACGTTGGCGGAGTCACCCACGCGATCTTGCACTTGCTCTACGCGCGCTTCTTCACCAAGGCCTTGCGCGACATGGGTCTACTCGACTTTGGCGAGCCATTTACAGCGCTGCTCAACCAGGGAATGGTCCAGATGGACGGTTCCGCCATGTCCAAGAGCCGCGGAAACATCGTGAGCCTCGCGGAGCAGCTCGATGAATACGGCGTGGACGCCATTCGTCTCACGATGTCTTTCGCAGGCCCTCCCGAGGACGACATCGACTGGGCCGATGTCTCTCCCGCAGGTAGCGCCAAGTTCTTGGCTCGCGCGTGGAGGCTTGCCCGCGATGTCTCGAGCGACGTGGGTGTAGACGCGTCAGCGGGTGACCGCGGGCTACGTATCGTGACCCACCGCGTCCTTGCCGATGTGGGGGGCCTCATCGAGTCCTTCCGCTTCAACGTGGCGGTGGCGCGCACGATGGAATTGGTCAATGCGACCCGCAAGGCGATTGACTCGGGGGCGGGTCCCTCCGATCCCGCCGTGCGCGAGGCGGCCGAGGTAGTGACGCGTCTGCTGAGCCTCTACGCGCCGTATTGCGCCGAGGACATGTGGTCGATGCTTGGCCACACCGATCTTGTCGCGCTGTCGGGGCTGCCGGACGCGGATCCAGACCTGCTCGTCAGGGAGACGGTGACGTGCATCGTGCAAGTCATGGGGAAGGTGCGCGATCGTCTCGAGGTAGCGCCCGATGCGACAGAAGACCAGTTGCGTGACCTTGCTCTCGCGTCGGACAACGTCCAACGCGCCGTCGATGGCGCCGCTATACGCACCGTGATCGTGCGTCCACCTGGCCTCGTCAACGTCGTCTTGGCGAAGTAGCACTCCCTTGTCTTCCGTGGTTGTCGTCGCGACGGATTCGTCGTCATGCCTCCCACAGGAATTGGCTCAAGCGTGGGGAGTGCTCGTCGCGCCCTTGCAAGTGATCATCGACGACGAGCCTTTCGACGAGGGCGCGGCGTCAGGTAGCGGCGTCTCGCCGCAGTCTGTGGTTGAGGCACTCCTCGCCGGGCGCAAGGTCACCACGTCGCAGCCAGGGCCAGCGGCTCTCATGCATGTGGCCGACGTGGCAGCGGGGGGTGGCGCGACGCACCTCGTCTTCGTATCGCTTTCGGGTGCGATCTCGGGAACAGCTCAGGCGATGGAAGCGGCGTCTGCGGCCTCACCTCTACCGGTGACTGTCGTGGACACGGCCACAGTGTCGCTCGCGGCGGGGCTCTCGGCTCTTTCGGCTGCGGCGGTCGCTCGCGCGGGGGGATCGGTCGAGGACGTGATCGCGGAGGCGAAACGTGCCGCCGAGAGCTCGCTGTGTCTCTTCACCGTCGACACTCTCGAGTACTTGCGCAGGGGCGGCAGGGTGAGCGGCACCAAGGCAGCGCTTGGCGACGCTCTTGGGGTAAAACCCGTGCTGGGCGTCATCGATGGGCAAGTGGAGCAAGTGGAGCGCGTGCGCACCTCCTCCAAGGCGCGCATCGCGGTGCTCGACAGGGTCTCCGCTCATGCGGCGACCCTCGCTCACCCAGTCGTGGGCGTCATGACGCTCGCGGGTGACGACGAGATGAGTCACAAAGCGCACGATGTCGTTGCTGGGCAAGGCCCGTGGCCTGTGGTCACCGCGACGCTCTCCGCGGTCCTTGCAGCCCACGGCGGGCCTGGATCTCTAGCGGTCGCGGCGGTTGATGTGCACCCAAGCCTTGCGGAGTCGCTCGCTTAGTCGTCCCCAGCCACGCGCAGCGGGGCCTTTCCGGTGCAACCTTCACCGCAGGGGCAGGTGGTTCCATGAGTGTCTCTAGCGTGGCCTCATGACCGATGGTGAGGATGTGAGGACTCGCGTCGAGGACGCGTTGCGAAGGGCCGCAGCATCGGCCTACGAGGCCGCACACGGGGCACTCGAGCAGCATGACACCAGCGGGGATCCGCCGCGATGGCGATTCAGGGTGTCGCTGCGCGTGGCTGTGACAGCCACGGTCATTGTCGCGATCGTCGCTGCCGTCGCGGTGTACCTTCCGCGCGGTGTCGGCCGGGTAGGTCCTGACCCGATCGCGGGGGACGTCGCGACCGACCCCGAGCCGTCATCGGCAACGGCAATGGCGATATTGCCCGCTGGTTCGGTCGTCGTGCACGTAGTTGGCGCCGTCGTCTCACCGGGACTGTACACACTCGACGGAGGCGCTCGGATAGCGGAGGCGGTGGCGGCGGCGGGTGGAGTGAGCGAGGGGGGTGATCTCGACTCCCTCAATTTGGCCCGCGGCGTTGTCGATGGTGAGCAGGTACGCGTGCCGCTCGTGGGGGAGTCAGTAATGGGGGACGGCCGTATCAACATCAACCTTGCCGATGTTGGCACGCTTGAGGGGTTGCCTGGTGTGGGCCCCGTGCTCGCTGCCCGCATCGCCGAATACAGGGAAGCACACGGTCCTTTCGCATCAGTAGACGCGTTGGATGACGTGAGTGGGGTGGGGCCGGCCGTGCTTGAGAAGATGCGAGCGGCTGCCACGGTGTGAGGGAACACGACGCGCGCTTGCTGCCCGCGGCGCTCGCGAGTCTGGTGTCGTGTGCGTACGCCAGCACTCATCGTCAGTGGGATGCCGTCGCTCTGGGCTGGAGTTGCGCTGCTGTGTTGGTGATAGGAGTCGCGGGTGTGGTCGCGCTGAGGGCGCGCGGCTCCCGTGGGTTCCGCAGGTCTCGTGGCTTGGGTGGATCCGATGAGTTGCAGCGCTCCAGTGCCGCACGTATGACGTGGAAACGATGGGCCGATGCCGCAGGAGTCTGCGCTCTCGCGTGCGCTCTCACCACCGTGGTGGTGGTGGCAGGCGCGGCCAGGTGGCACCACGATGTCCCCGACTGGGCCAGGGACCCGCCGAGCGGCACCCGCGCCACGATCGAAGGCATCGTCGTGTCGGATGCAAAGCCTGCCGGCAGGGACGCGTTCTCGGGCGAGCGCAGGTGGAGCGTTGCTGTCGAGGCGAACTTCGCGTGTCGAGAGCCATGCGACGGGCTCGGCCGCGTGCGGATGACTGTCGACGTGGTGGGCGATTCGGGGGATCCTCCGCGATTGGGGGACAAGGTGCGCGTGGAGGGCAAGGTGGTGGTGTCGCGCGACACGCGCAGGGCACTGACTGTGTGGGGCGCATCGGTCACGCCGCTAGAAGGTACGGACACCGTCCTTGCCCTGGTCGCTTCGGTGAGGGACGCGGCGCGATACGCGGCCAGGGGGCTACCTCTCGAGGTGCGGGGGCTCACGCTCGGGATGACGATCGGTGACACGGCAGAGGTGCCACCCACGCTCGAGGCCGCGATGCGCACCACGGGACTGACTCACCTCACTGCCGTCTCGGGTTCGCACTTCGCGATCGTGACCCTCACATTGGGGTGGATGCTCAGACGGATGGTGCGGCACCGGGTGATTCGTGCCGCATTGCTTGCGACGGCGATGTCGGTGCTTGCCGCACTGGTTCTCCCGGAACCGTCAGTGCTTCGTGCATTGACGATGTCGCTCACGATCGCGTTGGGATGGTGGTGGGGAAGGCCCGCGAGGGCGCTCCCTGCACTCGGTGCCGGGCTCTTGGTCTTGCTCATCGCGGAACCGGGACTTGGGGGCGCCATTGGGCTGCACTTGTCCGTCCTGGCTGTCCTGGCCATCGTGGTGTGGTCCCCGCGACTAGCGGTGGTGTTGGGGCGGTGGATGCTCGCGCCGCTCGCCCACGCCATCGCCGTACCGATGTCGGCGTGGCTCGCATGTTGGCCGCTGCTTGTGGTGCTCAATCCCGGAGTGGGGCCATATGCCGTCGCGGCGAATCTCGTCTCCGCGCTCGCTGCCTTCCCTGTGACGGTGATCGGACTCATGGGCACTGCGCTATCGACGCTGTGGCCGAGTGGCGGTGCAGCCTTGATGCACGTCGCAGGCGCGTGCGCGTGGCCCGTTGCCTGGTCGGCGAGGGCTTTCTCGGCGGCGCCGGGCGCGTGGATCGCGTGGCCAGAAGGAAAACAGGGAGTACTGCTCGCTGCGGCCGTGACGGCGTGCGTGGTGCTGGCAACAGCCACCGTGCGGCTGAGAACTGGATTTCGCCTGGCAGTGGCTATCGTCGCCGTGGTTCTGGCAGGGACGAGCTCGGCGTGGACGGTGTCAGCAGGGCCGGTCATGGACGACTGGCGGGTAGTGGTCTGTGACGTCGGCCAAGGGGACATGATGATGGTGCGCGTCGATACCCACGCCGCCGTCGTGGTGGATACGGGACCTGCGGGTCGTGAGGGCGCTGGGTGCCTTCACCGTTACGGCATCACGAATGTGCCTTTGTTGATCCTCACCCACCCGCATGCTGATCACGATGGCGCGGTGACCCAACTCGCGGCCGCAGCATCGATCGATCAGGCCTGGGTATCACCGGTGGCAACGAGGCAAGGGCACGACGTAGGCGCGCTCGACGCCGCATCGGCAGGAATCCCCGTGACGGTGGCGGCACAAGGTGCCACGTGGTCCCAAGGCGAGGTCTCGCTCGAGGTCTTGTACCCGACCGCTGCTGCGGCGAACGCATCGACGTCGAGTGAGACGAACGACGCCAGCGTCACCTTGGCCATTCGCGCGGGGCCACTCACTATCCTCGCGCTCGGGGATCTCGAAGAGGATGGCCAATCGGCCCTTGCACGTCGACTCGGTGGCCCCGTCATCGTGGACCTTGTCAAGGTGGCGCACCACGGCTCGGCGACGCAATCGGCCGATCTTGCCCTTCTCATCACGGCGCGCGTGGCCGCGATCAGCGTCGGCACCGACAACCCGTATGGGCATCCCCATGCCGAAACTCGAGCGCTCTACGCGTCCAGGGCGCTCGCGGTGGTCACCACGGCCGAATGCGGTGACATCGCGCTGGGCGACCGCGACGTGGCTTCGCGATGTCCGGCTGGCATGGCAGGCTAGGTGCCGTGGCAGGCCCCCGAACATCCTCACGGTCAGACGCTCCAGCGTGGCACCGTGCACGCCCGGCACCGGTCGTGTTGGTGTCGGGGCCAGAGGCGCTCATGGGAGCTCGTGCTGTCGCCTTGATCATCGACGCTGTGCGCGCCGTCGACCCAGAACTTGACGTGCATCGGCTCGAGGCCGGTACGTACAGTTCCGGACAATTGCGCGAGGCCGTCAGTCCGTCGCTCTTTGGTGGCACCGCAGTCGTGGTTGTCGACGGAGCCGAGTCGATGTCGGATGACTTTCTTGCCGACGCGCTCACGTACGTTCTCGCGCCGGAATCTGACGCTGTGGTGATCGTGCGGCACGGTGGTGGCAACCGAGGCAAGAAACTCCTCGACACGATGCGCTCGGCCTCGCTTCCTGAGTATGCGTGTGCGGCAATTACCCGCGATTCTGACTTGGTGGATTTTGTCGCGTCCGAATTCTCCAGGGGCGACAGGAAGGCCTCCGCTGCCGCAGCGAGGGCACTTGTTGATTCTGTCGGCTCTGATGTCTCGCAACTGGCCGCGGCCTGTGCTCAACTCATGAACGACGTTGACGGCACGATCAACGATGCCGTTGTGGCGAAGTACCACGGCACGCGCGTGAACGCCACTGGATTTGCGGTGGCCGATGCCGCCGTCACGGGGGACAGGGCCGCAGCGCTAGCTTTGGTGAGGCACGCACTTGAGACCGGAGTGGATCCCGTGCCCCTTGTGGCCGCGCTCGCTTCAAAACTCAGAACTCTGGCCAAGGTGGGAGCATCTCGTGGCAGGGGTCTAGATCCCACGAGAGACCTTGGCATCGCCCCGTGGATGGTCGACAGGGCGCGCAGGGAGCTGCGCATCTGGAATGCTGACCGCTTGGCGGCTGCGATCGAGGCGGTGGCGGCCGCCGATCATGCGATCAAGGGCGGCGACAGGGCCCCTGCCTTTGCGGTCGAGCGCGTGGTGCGTATCGTCGCCGATCTCGCCGCCGACGCGTAGGAGCCCGTTCCGCATGCTGTCGCCTACCGTCGGGCCCGTCTTCCAAGGGTCCCGGTATGCAAAAGGCCCCGCCGAGGCGGGGCCACCTGCATCACGCAACGCTTAGAGCGCGGCAACCTGCTTGGCGAGTGCCGACTTGCGGTTCGCGGCCTGGTTCGCGTGGATGACACCCTTTGAGCTGGCCTTGTCAAGCTTGGTGGTGGCCGTCTTAAGGGCGACCTCAGCGTTTGACTTGTCGCCCGATGCGATGGCCTCACGAACCTTGCGG
>SWCB01003761.1_pt1 | contig 38931 bp, 36 predicted proteins | sample 4692901 | NCBI WGS metagenome assembly SWCB01 (sample SAMN10267276, study PRJNA491770) | bioreactor metagenome | isolation source: DHS bioreactor inoculated with subseafloor sediment | place: Japan: off Shimokita Peninsula | collected 2006-08 | reverse complement strand
GGGGGGCAGGTGCATGACGGAACTGGTGTTCAAGGGCAAGGAATTCGTTTGGAACCACCACCTTGCGGTGCCGTTCCGGCCCCTGGAGATGCACGCGGACAAGGGGATTGGCGCGGCGCGGCTGGACGGGAACCTGATCGTGCAGGGCGACAACCTGCACGCGCTGAAGGCGCTGTTGCCGATGTATGCGGGCAAGGTGGACTGCATCTTCATCGACCCGCCCTACAACACCGGGAACGAGGGCTGGGCCTACAATGACAACGTGAACGCGCCGATGATCCGGGAATGGCTGGACGCCAACCCCATCGGGATCGAGGACGGGCTGCGCCACGACAAATGGTGCGCGATGATGTGGCCCCGGCTGCGGTTGCTGCATGACCTTCTGTCGGATGAAGGCAGTATTTGGATTACTCTTGACGATAACGAGGTGCACCGTGCTCGTAGTATACTCGATGAAGTCTTTGGCGAGGATAACTTCGTTGCTACCTGCATTTGGCACAAAATGGATTCGCCCAAGAATACCGCGCAATTTTTGAGCGTGGATCACGACTATATTCTTGTATACGCGAAACGTCTCTCCGAGTTTGAAGTGAACCTCTTACCGCGCAGCGATGAAATGTTGGCGCGATACAAAAACCCTGACAATGACCCGCGCGGACCTTGGTTGCTGAGTGATTTAGCAGCGCGAAATGAATATTCCGAAGGCCGCTACTCAATTACAACCCCATCGGGGAAGGTCATTCAGGGGCCACCACCCGGCAGCTATTGGCGCGTCAGCCGAAAAAAGTTTGATGAACTGGACGCCGATGGGCGGATTTGGTGGGGCGAGTCCGGCGACAACCGACCGGGAATCAAACGCTTCCTCTCAGAGGTAAGAGGCGGCGTTGTCCCGCAAACGATTTGGCATTGGCAGGACGTAGGAAGCACCCGGCACTCCAAGCAGGACCTGTCCCGGCTGATGGGGCTGCAAGCGGGTGAGGACACGTTTATCACACCGAAACCTGTGAGGTTGGTGGACCGGATCATTAGCGTTGCGGCGAAACCCGACTCCATCATCCTCGACTCCTTCGCCGGGTCCGGCACCACGGCCCATGCCGTTCTGGATGCCAACAAGCGCGACGGGGGCAACCGGCGCTTCATCCTGGTCGAGATGGAAAACTACACCGACCGGCTGACCGCCGAACGGGTGCGGCGGGTGATCAAGGGCTATGATTTCACCGGCACGCAAAAGACCGAACTCTTGCGCGAGAGACTGAACTGGCGAGCCATCGAGAAGGCGAACGATCTGGTGGACAAGGTGCAGGGGATCGAAAACCTGCATGGCCATGAATACGGCCGGATCACGAAACAGGTGAAGGACGGCGAATTGATCGTCACCGGCGAAAAGCGGGTGGAGGACCGGGCCGAGGGCTTGGGCGGCGAATTCACCTATTGCACGCTGGGCGACCCCATCGACCTTGACGGTATTCTGACTGGTGCTGCGCTGCCGTCCTATGACGCGCTGGCCGGATGGCTGTTCCACATGGCGACCTCGCAACCGCTCGACCCGGCGAAGCTGGACGAGGGCAACGCCTATGTGGGCGAAGCGAACGGCACGCATGTGTGGCTGATCTATCGCCCCGACCTCGACTGGCTGAAATCGCCCGATGCCGCCCTGACGCTTTCCTTTGCGCGGCAGGTGGCCGGGTCGCACCCCGATGCCCGCCACTTCGTCTTTGCCCCCGCCCGCTATGTCAGCCAGCGGATGCTGGACGCCGAAGGACTGCCGGTCGAATTCGTGCCGCTGCCCCATTCGCTCTACCGGATGGAACGGACTTGATGCGCACGCTCGATTATCAGGCGCGGGTGCTGGACACTCTGGATGCCTGGCTGGATGCGCTGAAGCCTGAAAAGGCGCGGGCCGACAAGATTGCCGCGATGGCGGCTGCGGACCCCGATCTTGGGCTTGAGGTGCCAGACTTCACGGCGCGGGCGTGGGAAACCCTGCAAGGCGCTGGGCGGTTGCCCGCGTCCCGTGCCGCCATTCCCTTTTCCCCGCGCAAGGATGGCGTGGGCCGGGCGGTGCCCAACGTCACGCTGAAGGTGCCCACGGGCGGCGGCAAGACCTGGCTGGCGGTCAATGGCGTCAGCCGGATCATGGGGCGGTATCTGGCCAAGAACACCGGCTTTGTCCTGTGGATCGTGCCGAACGAGGCGATCTATTCCCAGACGCTGAAGGCGCTGAAGAACCGACAGCACCCGTATCGGCAGGCGCTCGACCGGGCGGCGGCGGGGCGCGTGAAGGTGATGGAGAAATCCGACCGGCTGGACTCGCGGGATGTGGACGCGAACCTGTGCGTGATGATCTTGATGCTGCAATCCGCGAACCGGCAGACGCAAGAGGCGCTGCGCATGTTCAAGGACCGGGGCGACGTGCACGGGTTCTTTGCGCCCGAGGGCGATCAGGCGGCGCACGCGCGGGAAATCGAGGCGGTGCCGAACCTCGACGGCTATGCCGATATGTTCCCGATGGTGAAGGACTCACTGGGCAACGCGCTGCGCAAGATCAGGCCGGTTGTGGTGATGGACGAGGGGCAGAAGGCCACCTCTGAGTTGGCGCATGACACGCTCTACGGCTTCAACCCGATCTTCGTTCTGGAACTGACGGCGACGCCCAAGGATGTGGCGGCGAAAGGGACGAAGCCGGGCCGGGCCGCGAACCTTCTGGTGGAGGTGACAGGACGGGAGTTGCACGCCGAAGACATGATCAAGATGCCGCTGAACCTAGACCCGAGGCAGGGCACAGACTGGCGCGGGACGCTCACGGCGGCGCTGGGCAGGCTCAACACCCTAGACGCCGAGGCGCGTGCCTACGGGGCGGACAGGGGCGCGCTGGGCTATATCCGGCCCATCATGCTGGTGCAGGTGGAGCGGACGGGCAAGGATCAGCGCGACGGGCAGCACATTCACGCGGATGATGTGAAGGAATGGCTGTTGGCGGCGGGGCTGGATGACGCCGAAGTGGCGATCAAGACCGCCGAACAGAACGACCTCAATCAGCCGGAAAATCAGGACCTGTTGTCGCCCCAGAACCGGGTGCGGGTGATCGTGACCAAGGCGGCGCTGCAAGAGGGCTGGGATTGCCCCTTTGCTTATGTGCTTTGTTCGCTGGCGGCGGCGTCAAATCGTTCCGCCATGACGCAGCTTGTGGGGCGCATCCTGCGCCAGCCCTACGCGCTGAAGACCGGCGTGGCGGCGCTGGACGAATGCTATGTGGTCACGCATCACGCGGCGACGCGCGACGTGGTGGAGGCTATCAAGACCGGGCTGGAACGCGATGGTTTGGCCGATCTGGTGATCGAGGTGCCGCAAGAGGGCGGGACGACTGGTGCCGGTGAGGCTCGCAAGGTGGAACGGCGCGCGGCGTTCAAGAGCCTGCAAATCTACCTGCCCAAGGTGCTGAAGGTGGAAGCGGGCGAGGTGCGCGACCTCGATTACGAAACCGACATTCTGGCAACAATCGACTGGCGGGACTTTTCCCCGGCGGACGTGGTGGCCGAGATACCGGACAACCCGGCACAGGTGGCGGCGCAGTTGCAGCGCATCGCCCTGACCGATGCTGGGGAGGACGAGTATTTCCGGGGCGAGGTTGTCGCGGCTGCGGCGGAAACACTGCGGTTTGACCCCACCTACGCGGTGCGGGTGATCTCCGATTTGTTGCCCAACCCTTTCGTGGCGCGGGGGATCATCGCGGACCTGGTGAACGGGCTGGAAGCGCGCGGTTTTGATGCCGCAAAGCTGGGCGCTGCATCGGGCGTGATCATCGACCGGCTGCGGGTAGCCCTGACGAAGGAACGCGATGCCCGATCCGAAGCCCTTTTCCGCGCGGCGGTGAAAGCCGGTGACATTCAATTCCGGCTGCGGCTGGACGGGAACAACTGGCGGATGCCCGACCACATGCTGACCACGGAACCGTTGAACGCGCCCCACCTGACCGGCGCGACTGGTGGCGCATTGGACCGAAGCCTGTTTTCCCCTGTGTTCCGAAACGAGTTGAACGGCGAGGAACAGAACGTCGCCGTGCATCTGGACGGGGATGGCACGGTGAAATGGTGGCACCGCAACGTGGCCAAGGCCAGCTATGGCATGGGCCTGCAAGGCTGGAAGCGGGGGCGCATCTACCCCGACTTCATCTTCGCCACAGGCGGCAACGCGGGCGCTGGGCGGATCGTGGTGCTGGAAACCAAGGGCGACCACCTGCAAAACCCCGACACCGACTACAAGCGCGACGTGCTGAACTTCCTGACGCAGAACTTCTCCTGGGATCAGGCGGTGCCTGCCGGTCAGCTACAGATAGCCATGACCGGCGAGACAGTGGAATGCGCCTTGGTCCTGATGGAGGACATTCCGGCGAAGCTACCGGCGCTGTTAACACCCTGAGTCAGGATGCCTCTTGCAGGTAGCGGTAGACGCTTGACCGCGCCACGCCCAGCGCCTTGGCAATCGCCGTGGGGGTCATTCCTTTGGCCCGCATGGCATTCACCTTTTCCCCGTCTATGGTCGCGGGCCTGCCCTTGAACGGGGAGTCCACACCCTTGGCCAGCGCCGCGTCTATCCCTTCCCGTTGCCGGGCCTTGCGGATTTCTGTCTCGAACTCTGCGACGGCTGAAAGCATGGTGAAGAACATCCGCCCTTCCGGCGTCGTGGTATCAATGGCCTGTTCCAGCACACGCAACCCGACGCCCTTTGTGGTCAGGGCATGGGCAATGTTGTGCAGGTCGCGGGTGGAGCGTGCCAACCGATCGAGGCGCGTCACAACAAGCGTGTCCCCCTTGCGAATGCCGCGCGTCAGAAGATCATCCAGCGCCTGCCTGCCGTCCCGCTTGGTGCCCGTCGCCTTTTCGCTGTAGAGGTGATCTTCACTGACGCCCGCAGCCCGCAACGCGGCAACTTGCACGTCCAGCTTCTGCCCGACCGACGACACCCGCGCATAACCGATCAACTCGCCCATGATGGTCCCCTTTCGTCCTAATAGGCTGTCCGATAAATCGGTAGCGTCCGAAAAGTGATTCCACAAGCCTAATCGGACACTATCAAGCGGTTTTCGCGCGTCCCGTCCGGGTATACTTAAATCGGACGCCCCACTGGCTGGACGCACCTCTTCAACCGCTGAGTTTGGATGTTAGTCATGCCGTCCACCTTGCGCGAGCCAACCCCTCCCTACAGATTAGCGACAAATGCGCAGTTGAGCTTCTTGTCGCCCCTCAAGGCAGACATCGAAGCAACGGCCATTCGATGAAGCAAGGGGTGCGAAAAAGGCATGACCAACAAAGATGACAAATCGAAAATAGCGGAGAACCCCACCGCCAAAGAGATGGCAACAGTGCTTCCTGCTTTGAAGGCGATAGGGACAGTAGCAGGTGCTCTCGGCAAACTCGGGATTAAGCGGGAAGCACTCAAAGCCTTTAAATCACAAATTGACGATCTGACCCGACAGGCGGCCATTCTGGACCTTCCAGACCGTTTCAACACTGCATTCGGAAAAAGGGGCTGGATCACTGTCGGTTCCGCATTGTCCGTTGATACCATGAATAGGGCATTAGAGCTTCACGACGCCGGGAAGAGTGATGAAGCCGAGCAAGCCCTTGTGGAATGGTTCACAAAGGAAAATATCGAACTTTTCGCAATCACCCGCGCGCGGCGTTTCCACGCCGCGTTGCTCAGGGACGATCAATTGAGGGAGGCGCTGAACCTCTACCTGGAGGAACGCTATCTGGCGGCTGTTCCGCTGATCCTGATTGCCTGCGACGGGTTTGCGTCGGATGTTTTGGGCACTAGTCCATTCGCAAAGAACGCTGACCTGACCTCCTTCGACTCAATCGTAGGACACTCGACCGGCCTGCCCGCTCTCATTGGCCTACTGACCAAGGGCGCTTACAAGTCGGACGATGAAGAAATCGACCTGCCTGAGCGACACAAGATCATTCATGGTCGGTCCCTTGGCTATGGCAACAAGACCGTTTGTGCGAAGGCTTGGCTCTTGATGATGGCCTTGGTGGATTGGGCAATGGACAAATCCTCAGAGGATGGAAGACGGGCTGAAGCCGAACGCAAAGAAAATACCACCTGGTCCACCACCTTTGATCAGATCAGGAAGAACGAAGCGGATAAGAGAGAGATCGATGCATTCCAACCGTTTGAACAGGAAGGCCCTTTCGGCGAAGCCCTGGACAAGGGAAGCCCAGAGATAGCGGTTCTGGAATTCCTTTCAGGTTGGAAGACTAAGAACTTTGGCAAGATGGCCAAACACGCGGTGAACCTGACCAACAAGCCGTTCAAAAAAATGGCAGGCGAGATGCGGAGCATGGCTGAATTTGTGGAACTTGAGCATTTCGAGTTCCGCCGAATCCGTCACTCAACCGTTGCCCGTTGTGACGCGCGCGTCTGGGTCAAAGCAAAGACGCCTAGCAAAACGGTTGAGGGCGAGCTTGACCTTCTTGTCATTCGCTACACTGCGGACGGGAATGTGGCGATGCCAACCGATGGCGATGGCACTTGGACAATTCAACAGAACTGCATCTACAACGTGATGCACGGGAAGTTTGTTGAAGCCGGGAAATAGCCTGCAATCCATCTTGGCTTTGGGTCCTTCCCGGTGTCCCGTGCGCTGAGCGGGGACACCGACCCGCATTCCGCGAGCGTTTGAAAAAATCGTTCAATGCATTTGCACCAAGTTGCGCCCGAGATTGGCTGGACTCGATCATGGGATTTTTCGAATGGCTCAGTTGCTCACCCAGTGAACCTGCAAGGTGAGCAGCCAACCATTTGTTTTTGCTTGCCTTATCAGTCTCTCACCCTCTCACCTTAGTCTCTAAGGAGTTGTCTTAGACAAGAGAAGCAATCTATAGACTAGGGTGGCTCTCGGGCTAGACGACACAACATTGGGAAAGCCTGTCGGGGGTGATTGAGTGAGGCGGGTCCCTAACGTGCTGTTTCATAATGATAATTGCTCTCACTCTGCCGCTCACTCAGGCTGACAGAGTGGGCGCACCCAAAGCGATCTTCCTTTGCAGATTGGCTACAGGCCGTCTTCGATTTGAGCGCCCCACCAAGACGGCTCGATTGTGTCGAATGCCCTTCCGCTGCATCTTCGCTGGTGCGATGATTGGCTAAATCGCCTACAGCCCATTTCCTGTGTCTACCCTGTCACAGGTGCCAGAAAATCGTCTGTGACTCCCCCTGGGCGCTGCCACTTGTTGGTATTTTTGTTGGTGTCGCCGGGATTTTTCCATTGTTTTTCAATCCTGTCGATTCCCCTACGGGCTGCCACTTTCCCCCAATACCGCCACTGCAAGTGACGCCAGGTTGACTCTGGCCGGCGCCGGGTGAACCGTCGTCAGAGCTGAACGTGAGGCGCGCGATGATCCGAAACCTGTTATTCCGCTGGCTTGTCCTGGCGACGTGCCTTGGCGCGGCTGCGCTGGCGGGCCCTCGCGCCACATTTGCCGGTCCACTGGATGGCGCGCTTGAGACCGCCCGCGCGGCCGAGGCGCGGCTGGATTTTCGCGCCGCGCTCGCGGCCTACGATGCGGCCATTGACGCCCTGCCGGAGGCCGTCGACGCCTACGTTGCGCGCGCGGATCTGCACCGGCGGATGAACCGCCCGGCGTTGGCGCTCGACGATCTCGACGCGGCGCTGGCGCGTGCCCCGCAAGACAGCGCCGCCCGCGCTCTGCGGGGCGATCTTCACCTCGCGCTCGGGGCGCTTTCCCGCGCCATTGCCGATTTCGACGCGGTCCTTGAAACCGCGCCCGACAGCGTGCCGGCGCTCGTCGGCCGGGCGCGGGCGCGCACCCGGTCCGGCCTGACCGAGCTGGCGCTGGCCGACTATGACAAGGCGCTCGCCCTGGTTCCCGACACCGCCGGGCTGGCCGATGCGCGCGCCGCGCTCATCGTCGCACGAACCGCGCCGGACCCTGCCACCCTGCGCTATGACCCGACGGCGCTGATGGACCCGGCCTTTCGCATCGCCGAGGGCGACAGCGCCGCGCCGGCGGCGTTGGTGATCGTCCATGCCGGCAACGCGCTGGCCGGCGAGGCCGCGCAATTGCCCCGCGCCGCGCTCACCCCGGCGCTCGAAGCGGGGGCGCTCAGCGTGACCCACCTGTTCACCTACACCGGGCGCGACAGTTCGATCTGGGCCAATCTCGCGCTGATCTGTGCCGGTCCGGACGGGTTTTCCGCCACCTACGGGGCGCTCGCCAGCGACGCGGCGCAGACCGCCCTTGCCGCGATCGACGCCGGGCACGGACGCGACGCGTTCGAGGCCCTGGTGGCGTCGGCCTACGGCGCGGCCGGGCTCGACCCGTCCCGCGGCCCCGATTGCGCCTTCAACCGGAGCAAAGCGCTCGCCTACCTCGCCGAGTGGACCGACAAGCGCGAGGCCGGGGCCTGGCGCGCCATCTCGCTCTACGACAGCTGGCCGGTGTTCGTGCTCGACGGCGAGGTGATGCGGGTGGCCGCGCTGCGCGCCAGGCTCGACGCGCTGACCCCGCCGCAACCGCCGCACGCAGCGCTGCCAGCGCGCGACGACACAGCCTCCGCCACAAGCGCGATTGACCCGGCGCCGACGCAGGCGTCCGACACGCAACCGGAGGCTGACGTTGCCGGCGCCCCGCCCGAAATGCCGGACGCGGCCCCTCCCGCTGCCGCACCGCAGATTCCGGCAGCGGTGGTGCCCGCGCCAGCCCCCGCGCTGGCAGAAACGACCGAGCAAAGTCCTGGCGCTGCATCCCCCGACATGACCTCTCCGCTGATGCCCTCCGGCGCGCCGGACCCTGGCCCTGCCGATGCTCAACCGGGCGCAGACACGCCGGGGCCTGTCCCGGACCGGCCCGATACCCCGTCCGAGGTGCCCGGCGCTGCGCCGATTTTGGCGGACGCGACCCCGCCCGTGCTGGCGGACATGCCAGCTCGTCCCGGTCCTGAAACCACCGTCGATACGGGTGAACCGGTGGCGGATGGCGAAGGTGCCCCCGAGCAGGCTTTGCCCGTCCCGGCCCAAGCCCCGGCCGAGAACGCCGCGATGGCCGCGGCCGCGCCGGAAGACCTCTCGCCCGACAGCGGGCCGGGACCAAACGGTCTCACCGGTGCCGACACGGCGCCGGCATCGGCCTTGCCCGGTGCCGAAGCCGGAGCCGTGCCTCCGCCTGCACAGGTCTCCCCCGCCGCAGCGCAACCCGAGGCCGCCCGGCCGAAGACCCGCCCGATGGCGGCCGAAGCCACCCTGCCCGCCGGCTTCGCGCCAGTGGATGAAGACGCGCGCATTCCCGCCGATCTCAAAGGCGTCTGGGCCCCGTCCCTCGTCGGCTGCATCGCCTATACCGACGCGATCGCCGCCCCCACCATGCTCGACACTGCCCTGCCCGCGCTCAACCCGCTCGACGGCCCGGCGATCGGCACCGTGCTGCTCACCTCGCGCCGGATGATCCTGTTCAACGCGGTCGGGACCGAATGCGGCCTCGTTGCGCTGGAGAATAAGGAGGGCGCACCCTGGTCGGCCCGGCTCGCCTGCGCCTCCGCCGTGGCGCCCGAGCTGGCGGTGGCGATGACCCTGACGCGCCAGCCCGGTGCCGGACCCGCCCCCCGCCTCGCCGTCGCGTTCGGCGACAGCGCCGGGACCGAGCTCGTGCAGTGCCGCCCGCTCGGCGCTCTGGGGCGCGATTTCGCCGCGCTCTGGCAGATCGACGCCGACGCCTGCAGTGTCACGGCCCCGGTCGCTGGTGCGCGGTTCACCTTCGCGGCCACCGCCGGGGCGCTGACCCTGACGGTCACGCCCGACACACCCGCCGATGGCGTTGGCGAGATCTCCCTCTCCATGGATGGTGTGGCGCTGGACACTACGGGCCTCTGGGTCAGCGACGGATGGCGCATCGCGCTTGGCCGGTTCGACGCCGCCGCCAACCGGCTCGCGCAAGGGCTCCTGCTGGAGGCGCGCGACAGCGGCGCAGAGGCGGGCGGGCGCTGGGCGCGGGTACTGCCGCTGCTTGGCAGCAGCCGCGCGATGGCGGCGCTGGCCGGTTGCGCGGGCGGCTGAGGCAGCCCGCCAGGGCCCAGGGATCACCGATCGGACATGCCCGGCACATGGAAGGTAAAACAGGCCCGTCCCCCCGCCTTCGACGCGTAGAGCGCCACGTCGGCGTCACGCATCATGGTCGCGGCGTCGGGGGCTTCGTACCGGGATGAGATCGTCAGGCCGATCGAGGCCGAAATCCGCGCCACGCTGTCGCCGTAGGGGATCGGCTGCTCGAGCCGGTGGATCAGCCGGCCGGCAAGCGCGCGCAACCGCTTGTGATCGATCAACCCGTTGAAAATCATGACGAACTCATCTCCTCCGACACGCGCCACGACATCGTCTGAACGGGTTTCGTCGAGCAGGATATCCGCCACCTCCTTGAGCACGGCATCGCCCGCCGCATGGCCCAGCGTATCGTTCACCTGCTTGAAGAAATCCAGATCCAGATGCATCAGCGTGAACGGCGTGCCGCGCGCGATCAGCCGGGGCAGCATCTGGTCGAGCGCGCGACGGTTGCGCAACCCGGTGAGCGTATCCGACAGCGCTTCCGCCTCGGCCGTGACCTTAGCGCCGTGCAACCTTTCGTTGAGCTTGCGGCTCTCGGCCATCGCCGCCGCATTTGCCTCGACCAGGTAGAGCATTTCGAGCGTGAGGTCGGTGGCGGCGAAATCCGAACCGGCGAGGTTGAACCGCGCGACCGCCTCGACCACCGCGATCCCGAACGACAGGTTGACCAGCACATCCTGTGCCCCGGCGAGGCAGACACCGGTGGCGATCAGCGGGGTGCGGTCCGGGTCGCGCAGACGCAGCGAGAACTTGCCCCCGGCGAGAAAACAGATCTCCTCGAGATCTTCGGTATGGCGCGGGCGGCGCGGCGCGAAGATGTCGAAAAACCGCTTCCCCAAAATAGCCTGGCCCGGATGGATCTTGGCTGTCGTCGGCCCGGTGTGGACGATCCGGCCGGTGCCGTCGACCAGCACATGCATCGGCATCATCCGGTCGAGCGCATCCGGGGCGAGCTCGATCGCGGCGGGGTGGATCGGGGCATGATGCGTCATCGCGGCGGCTCCCCCGCCAGCTGCGCCACGCCCGGCGACAGGGCAAATCCGCGCCCCTCGGCGAAATCGGCCTTGAGCAACCGGATCGACAGCCGGTTGGCCCCGTTTGCCGGTCGATCATGCTCGACCATCACCAGAGCGCCGTAATCGTCACCCAAAGCGCGCAGCATGCCCAGGTACACCGCCGCCGCCCCGGCCAGGGGGCTGGTCAGGTTCAGCAGGTACTCGCCCGCCCCGAGGTCGATCAGATCGAGCGCCGGCAGGTCCAGGTCCGGCACCGCGAGCCGCGCCCGCCCCGCGAGATCGTCGAGCGACGCCAGGAAATCCTCGTAGTCGACACCGCCGAAGCGCAACAGTCGACGCACCCGTTCCGACGCCGGATGTGCGACGAGATAGATCCCGAAATCCTCGAACAATCCCTCGGACGGCTTGTCGAGCCGGCGCGCGGCGATATCCACCAGCCGCGTGACGAGCGCGTCTTCGTAGTGGAACATCGGCTCGAACCGGTCGATCCCGGCGTCGAGCTCCGCCATCGTGTCATCCCAGAGTTCCGCGCCATAGGTATTGCGCATGAATCCCTCGAATGACCGGATGATCAACCCGTGCATGGTTTGGCCTTTTTGTGTCTCGCCCGGAGCCTAGCCAAGAGCTCTTAATGAAACGAAAACGCCTGACCAAAAGGTTAGCTTTTTTGCAGGCGCCGCGCCCCGCCAGCGCCTCACGCCACCAGCCAGCCCGGCAGGTGGCCGATGTCGGGCAGCACCACGTCAGCCAGCGGCGCCAGCACCTCGGCGGTGGCGAGCCCGGTGAGCACACCCACGGTCTGCATCCCCGCGGCGCGCCCGGCGGCGAGGTCGTGCAGGCTGTCGCCCACCATCGCCACGCGATCCGGCGCAAGGCCCGTGGCGGCGGCGAAGCCCAGGCACATGCCAGGCGCGGGTTTGCCGCCATGGCCCGAATCGAACCCGGCGATGAAATCGAACAGCCCGGTCACCCCGGCGGCATCGAGATGGGCGCGGGCGGGGGCTTCGCCGTCGTTGGTGGCCACGCCCAACTTCAGCCCCCGCGCGCGCAACCCCGCGAGCAGCGGCGCGAGCGGCACCGCCTCGGCCATCGGCGCGGCCGCGCTCTCGGCGTTGAGCCGGTCCACCAGGGCTTCGGGTGACGTGCCCAGCACCGGCGCGAGCGCCACTGCAACCTCCGCCGGGGTGCCCGCGATCACCACCGAGTCGCCGCGAAAGGCCCGCGCCTCGAGGTCGAACCCCGCGGCCTCCGCCAAGGCCCGCCGCAGCCCGGCATCCGCCCCGCCCCAGCGCGCCAGCAGGGCCTCGACCCAGGCCACCCAGGTGGCGTTGAAGTCGAACAGGGTGCCGTCCTTGTCGAACAGGATGCCGCTGGCGCGCATCTCAGGTCCAGTGCATGGCGCCGCCGCCGGGCAGGGCCTGGCGCGCGGTGAGCGGCGCGGTGTAGTCGAGCCCGGCGCCGTCGCAAAAGGCGATCACCCAGGCGTCGTCCATGGTCAGAAAATCGAGCACCGACCCGAGAAACGCCGGATCGGTCGCCCCGGCGCGCAAATCGCCCTCGCTGGCCCCGGTCGAGCCAAGAAAAACAGGCAGGAGCTCGTCATTCGCGGCCAGCCAGGCCAGCGCCTGAAGCGCGACGGTTTCGGCAAGATCTTGCTGCATCGCGGTCCCTTTCCGGGTGTCCGGAAACCCTTTGTTAACGATTCTGAGGCAAGGTTTAACAAATCGAGCGCAATTGGACACGTCTCGGACGGAGTAAAATGGCAGATCGCATCCTCATCGCTGATCCCACGGCCACCAACAGGATTATCCTGAAGGTGAAGCTCGCGGCCGCGCGCTACGAGGCGCTGCAGGCCGCCACCGGGCGCGACGCGCTGGCGATCGCGCGCGCCGAACGGCCCGACCTGGTGATCGTCAGCGCCCAGTTGCCCGACCAGAGCGCCGCCGAGGTGTGCGCCGCGCTCAAGCGCGATCCACGCAGCCGGGCGATTCCGGTCCTGATCGTCGATGCGCTCGGCAACCGCGACGACCGGCTCGCCGCGCTGCGCGCCGGCGCCGACGACTACCTCACCAAGCCGCTCGACGAGTTGACCCTGCTGGCGCTCGTGCGCCACCTGATGCGCACCCGCGCCACCTACGACGAGTTCGCCCGCCGCCAGGACACGATCGAGGAGCTGGGGTTTGGCGAACCGCGGCCCGGGTTCGTCCGCCCGGCCCGGGTGGCAGTAATCGCGCCCACCCCCGATACCGGGCTGGTCTGGCGGCGCGACCTTGGCCGCCGGCTCGATCTGCGCGTGAAATTGCTCACCAAGGCCGAGGCGCTCGACACGATGGCGCCGGGCGAGGTGCCCGACGCCTTCCTGATCGCCGCCGATCTGGCCGGCCCCGGCGATGGGCTCCGGCTGGTGAGCGAATTGCGCTCGCGCGCCGCCACCCGCCATGCCGTGATCGTGATCCAGGACGAGGCGGGAGAGGTCGAGACCGTGCCGATGGCGCTCGATCTTGGCGCCAGCGCCGTCGTGCCCGGCCGGTTCGACGCCGAGGAGCTGGCCGCGCGGCTCGGCGTTCTGCTCGCCCGCAAACTCGAAACGGACGCGCTGCGCGACAGCGTCGAACATCGCCTTGGCCTCGCCACCCGCGATCCGCTGACCGGGCTTTATAACCGGCGCTACGCCGAGGCCTATCTTGCCCGTGTCGCCGAGGAGGCCCGGCTGACCGATCAACCCTTCGCGCTGATGCTGCTCGATCTCGACCGGTTCAAGGACGTGAACGACACCCACGGCCACCTTGTCGGCGACGAGGTGCTGATCGAGATCGCGCGTCGGCTGCGCGTCAACCTGCGCGAGATCGACCTGGTGGCGCGCCATGGCGGCGAGGAATTCCTGGTGGCGATGCCGGAGACCGACCTTGCCGCCGCACGCGCCGCCGCCGAGCGGTTGCGCCGTGTGGTCGGCGAGCGGCCAGTGCGCTCGCCCTCGCAGGGCAAGGACGTGGCGGTGACGGTATCAATCGGCGTCACGGTCTGCCACGCCAACACGGCCGCGGCGGGGATGGCGACCCTGATTGAACAGGCCGATATGGCGCTCTATGCCTCGAAGCACGAAGGGCGCAACCTGGTGACTTTGGCGGGCGACGCCGCCGCCTGAGCGCGGCAAACCTGGGGGCTATGCGCCCGCCTTGTGCTGCAAAACGCGCCGTGCTGCCGCGATGGGCGGCGCGCAGCGCCCCGGGCTCAGTTGCCCTCCGGACCGCTGGTCTCGCCGGGCTTCCCATTCGGACTCCGGTTCAGCGCATGGGAAAAGCGTTGTTCCAACTGGTCGGCAAAGCCGCGGCGCTCGACCGGGCTCATCGTTGCGACCTGCCCGAGCAACACATCGCGTCCGGCCTCGATCCGAGCCTGGGCGCGGGCGTGCTGGGCCACCAGCACCGCCTCCAGCGCCGCCGGGTCGAACGGCTCGGCCCTGAGCGCGGCGAGCACGTCGCGCAACTCCGCCGCCAAGGCGTCGCGGTCGGGCGCGAAACCGTCACCGCGCGCGCGCAGCGCTTCGCCCATCCGGTTGCGCGCCGCGCGCGGCATCGCATCGAAGAACGGGCCGAAGCCGGTCGCGCGCATCACGCTGCGGTCGGGCGGGGGAAAGCGGCTCGCATCATGCTCATCGCGAAAATGCGCGCCGGCAATCAGGCTGAGTACCAGCAGGTTCAGCGTGAGCGACACCGCGAGCAGCGCCGTCGGCCAGCGCCGTGGCGCCTTCTGCCGCTCGCTCGCTTTGGTTTCGTTGGTCATGCTCACCCCTCCTCCAGGATCGCGCCAAAGCCGGTGCCGCCGGGCACGATGTCTTCCAGATCGTAACCCGCCGCCGTGCTCGCCTCGGTACTCCAGAGCAGCCCGCCGGCCAGCGTGTTTACCTCGTCAGGCGCGGCAAACCCGAACCAGGCGCCGGCCACCGTGGCGGTGACCATGCCCGCGAGCGCCGGCCAACCGCCCAGCGCGCCAATGACAGCCGCGATCAGCCCCGGGCGCACCCGGGCGGGCCTTGGTCGCGCCGCGCGTGCCAATATCTCGGCATCGGCATCGGCCATCACCCGCGCCATCAGCCCCTGGGACGGCGCCTGGGCCTCGGCCCGGCCCGCCATGAAGAACGCCTCGAGGGCGGCGTCGTCGATCATCGGGTGTTCAGTCTTCGACATATCCCAACTCCTCTCGCCGATGGCTCAGCAGGGCAGCCAACGCTCTCTTTCCCCGCGCGGTCAGGCTTTCCACCGCCTCCACGCTGATATCCAGAACTGCGGCGATCTCCGGGTTCGTGCGCCCGTCTAGATGCCGCAATGTTACTGCGATCCGCTGCCGCTCGGGCAGCGCATTCAGCGCCGCCTGCAAGGCCCGCGCCCGGTCCGCCTCGATCATGCCCGCCGCCGCGCCGGGGGTGTCGTCGGCCGGCTCCGGGATCGCGTCGATGTCCACGCTGCGCTTCTTGCGCAGCCGGTCGGTGCACAGGTTCGAGGTGACCCGGTAGAGCCATGTCGTCACCTTCGCCTCGCCCTGGCGCCAATCGGGCGCGATCTTCCACAGCCGCAGCATCGCCTCCTGGGTCACATCCTCGGCCTCGTGCCGGTCGCCACGCAGCATCCGCGCGGCAAACCCCATTACCCGTGGCGTCAGGCGCGCCGTCAGCAGCGCCGCCGCTTCGCGGTCGCCGTTGCCAAAGGCAACCAGCAGGGCCTCGTCGGAAGCCTCTGTCAGAGCGTCGAATGCCATGTCCATCACGTCTGAGACGTAACCCCTGAACCCTGCCCCGGCAACCGGGGGCGATGCCGGGCGACTCCCGCCCGGCACCCGTTGTATCGTGCCTAGCGGCGGCCACCGCCGAAACCGTGGCCATTCCAGCCGCCCTTGCCGCCACGTCCGTCACGGTCGGCGCGCCCGGCGAACCGCGCGTTCATCTCCGCCTTGGCCGCATCGTATTCGGCCTGGCTGATGGCATTGTCATCGTCGGTGTCAAACCGGTCGATCACCCGGCCAAAGCCGGTGTCAGGGGCCAGTTCGGCCAAGCTCAGCGCGCCATCCTTGTCGGCATCGCGCGCCGAGATGATCCGCTCGGCCATCCGCGCGGCCATCGTTTCGGCATTCATCCCGCGCGGCCCCATGGCGCGGCCCACAGTGCGTTCGGCAATGCGCGCCTGCACCGCAGCGGCGAATTCCTCCGCCGTGAGCGTGCCGTTGCCATCTGCATCGACCTCAGCCAAGCGCGCCTCGGCCCCGGCCACCAAGTCTTCCTCGGTGATCTGGCCATCGCCACTCTTGTCGAGGTCGGCGAAGGCGGTGGCAAACAGCCCACCCGGTTCGCCAAAGCCGCCGAAGCTGTCGCCGATCGGACCGCGCGCGCTCGCCGCCGTCGTCGCGGCCAGCGAGACGGCGGTGCCGAGAATGAGGCCGAGACCGGCAATCCTGTATACGTGTTTCATGGTTTTCTCCCGTGAATGAGATCAGTCCTGCCATTTTTTGAGCCCCGGGTTCTCCGGTGGCTGTAAATCTGTTACGAGGGCGCGCCCGGTTTCCGTCGCGCGCCCCGGAAAAAACGCGACATCGAGCCGCAAGGACATTCCGCGTCCTGTCGAAGGGCCCGTGCGACGCCTATCTTGGCACGGACAAACAGGATGAGACGAAAGGTGAGACGGCATGGATGCCTCACATGGCGACGACACCCCCGGCCAGCATGGGCCGAGCGGCACGAGCCTCGATCATATCCACGGCCATGACGGCGACCGCGATCTCGGTCAGGCCGCGTGGCGCGGCTGGCGGCGGCGCTGCCCGGCCTGCGGCACCGGGCCGATGATGAAGGGCTACCTCAAGGTGCGCGCCACCTGCACGGTTTGCGGCGAGGAGCTGCATCACCAGCGCGCCGACGACGGGCCGGCCTACCTGACCATTCTCGTGGTCGGCCATTTGATGGCGCCGTTGCTCGGTGCGGCCTTCATGATCTACCGGCCCGATCCGATGGTGTTGTCGGCGGTGTTCGGGATCGGCACCGTGGCACTGTCGCTGTGGCTCCTGCCCCGGTTCAAGGGGATGATGGTCGGCTTCCAGTGGGCCAAGCGGATGCATGGCTTCGCGCCGGAACTCGCCGGGCCGGACCTGTCAGGGCCCTGATGGGCGGGATCGACACCTCAAGACCGGTGCGCGACGCCGCAACCGTGGTGCTGATCCGCGATGCGGATGGCCCCGCGCCGCGCGTGCTGATGGGCCAACGCGGCGCGCAGGCGGCGTTCATGCCCAACAAGTTCGTTTTTCCCGGCGGCGCGGTCGACCCCGGCGATGGCGCCGTGCCGGTGGCGGGGGCCGGGCTGGAGCCCACCCGCGGCCGCCTGGCCGAGCAGGCCGATCCCACCCTCGGCCCGGCGCTGCTCGCCGCCGCGATCCGTGAGCTGTGGGAAGAGACCGGCCAGGTCCTTGGTCTGGCCGGGGGGTGGGACGCGCCGGTGCCCGCCGACTGGCGCGGCTTCGCCGCGACCGGGCACGTGCCCTCGGCCGAGGGGCTTTCATTCATCTTTCGCGCGATCACCCCGCCGGGCCGGCCGCGCCGGTTCGACGCGCGGTTCTTCCTCGCCGATGCCGACCGGCTGGCCTCGGACCCGGACGATTTTTCCCGCGCCTCGGACGAGCTCGCGCATCTGCGCTGGGTGCCGCTCGGCGAGCTCAAGCGGCTCGACCTGCCGTTCATCACCCAGGTGGTGCTGGCCGAGACGACGGCCCGCCTCCCCGATCTCGGCCCGCCCGAGACGGTGCCGTTCTTTCGCAACGACGACGAAGAGATCCATTTCCACCGTCTCGGCGGGCGCGGGCCTTTCGAGGCCTGACTTTCACTTTTCGAACATTTTTGGCGCGATATCGCCAGGTTTGTCTGGTTAGACATCATTTTTCATGCCTCCGGCGGAGGTATTTTCGCCAAGAAAAAGTCAGGCGACGAGCAGCAGGGCCACGACTGAGACCACCAGCAGCGCGATGGCGATGACGTCCCGCACCCGCGCCGCCTCGCGAAACACGAGCCAGGAGGCGAGCACGGAGAACACCAGCTCGACCTGCCCGACGGCGCGCACATAGGCGGCGTTTTGCAGCGCGAAGGCGAGGAACCAGCCGAGCGAGCCGAGCATGCCGGTGACGCCGACAAGCGCGGTGCGCCGCCACTGGCGGGTGACGCGGGTGATCTCGCCGGGCGCGCCGAGGCGCAGCCAGAGCGCCATCGCAATCGTCTGGAAACTGGTGACGGCCGCCAGCGTGACGGCGGCGCGCAGCAGGGCGTCGGGGCTGGCCAGCGCCTGGGTCGCCGCGCGGTAGCCGATCGCCGAGACGCCGAAGAACGCCCCCGCCGCGAGGCCGAGCGCCGACGCGCGGTTAAACAGCGCGAGCCGGTTGCCGGTGAGCGGCACCGACAGGATCAGCACGCCGGCAAGCCCGACGAGAATCGCCGCAAACCCGGCTGCCGAGACCGGCTCGGCCAGAACGACGGCGGAAAAGGCGGCGACCAGCACCGTCTCGGTCTTGGTGAACGCGATCCCCACCGCGAAGTTGCGCCGCGAGAACAGCGCGACGGTGGCGAGCGTGGCGAGGATCTGCGCGAGCCCACCCAGCACCACCATGGCCCAGAACCGCGCGCCCAGCGCCGGCAGCGCCACGCCCGAGGCGGCCACCAGCCCGGCCGAGAGGGCGAGCGCGAGCGGGGCGGCGAACAGGAAGCGCGAGAAGGTCGCGCCGCCGGAGCTGAGGCCTGCGCCTGTCAGCGATTTTTGCAGGGAAAACCGCACCGTCTGCACCAGCGCGGCGGCGAGCGTCGCCCAGACCCAAAGCGTCATGTGGCGAGCGCGGCGAGGTCGTAGCCGTTCCAGTCGAGGATCTCGCGCGCGGCGCGCAGCCGGTCGGCGGGCATCGTCGCGGCGCGGTCGAGCAGGATCGCGAAACTGCCGTCGGGGGTGCCAAACACCACGCTGCGCATGTCACCGTCGGCCCAGAGCACCCAGAGCGGCTGGGCGAAGCTGTCAATCGCCAACCGCCCGGGCGCGATCATGCGCCCTCGCCCCGCGCCATCGCGCGTGGTCTCGACAACGAGCCCACCGCCCGGCCCGGCCGTCACCTGCCAGCGCGCGCCGGGGCGCCGGCCGATCGCCGCCACCTCGTGCCAGCTGCCGGCAAAGCGGGCGGGATCGAACCCCACCAGCGCCTGCATCGGCGTGTCGGCGCGCCGAAAGCCCTGCATCGGCGCGCCGCAGGCTGCGAGCAGCAGGACGAAAGCGAGGCTCAGTCGGCGCATATCTCGACCACCTCGCCACTGTCTTCGATCATCGAATAGCAGCCAAAAACAGGCGTCTGGCTCGAGCAGGTTCCGCCCGGCCCGTCGGGATCGGCAAAGCAGGTGCCCTCGCAGTCGCTGGCCACGGCGCAGGCCTTGCCCCCGTCGGACGTGGTGTGGATGCAGGTGAGAATGCCGATGCCCGCTGGCCGGAAAGTGCCGCCATCGGCGACGCAGGCGGCGCGCTCGGCCTCGAGCCTGGCCCGGCTGCGGCCCATCGGATCGTCCGGGTCGGGCGAGTCGGACATGCAGGCGGTGAGGGCGAGGAGGGCAATCGCCCCGGTTGCACCTGAACGGAACATGAAAAGCCCTACGGTTGGGTCAGCGTCACCGCCACCCTAGCCCAGCGCGGCCGCCACCGAAACGGCCTTCTCTGCCACGCAGATATCTTCGCTGAGGCCCGCGCCGCCCGCAAGCGCATCCCCCCCGTAATGGAGGGGTCAAGGCAGGTGGCCGGTGCGCTTTTTGACCATTTTCCCTCGCGGAGGACCCGGACCAGGGCCCGGCGCCGGGCTCTATTGAGCGACCCGAATCAACTGATCGGTGTCGTAGCCCATCGAGCGCAGCACCGAAATGGCCCGGTCGTATTTCGCCGGGTCCAGCTCCGGGCCGCGGGCGAGGATCCAGCCGGTCTTGCCCGAGGGTTCGCCGACGACGGCGAAGGAATAGGCGGCATCGACATGGAGCACCCAGTAGTCGCCCTTGGCGAAGGGCAGCCAGGGCACGAAGGTGACCTCGAGCTTGCCGGGGGCGACCACCGTGGCCTTGCCCTCGGCCACGTCCACCGGCCCGTCGGGCGCGCCCTTATGGCAGGTGTTCACCACCTTTATCGTGTCATCGGGATTCAGCGAATACTCCGCCGTGACGCCGGCGCAATTGCGCTCGAACCGGTTGGGAAAGCGGGCAATCTCGTACCATTTGCCGAGATACCGCCCAAGGTCGAGGTTTGTCACCACACCGATCGGCTGGCTGGTGTCGCGGTAGCCCGCGGCGGCGGGCTCGGCGAGTCCAAGCGCCGCGGCGGCGGCATAGAAAAACGTGGGCAGGCGCATCGTGGGTCTCCTTTCTCAGAAGCCTACGATGCGGCCCGCCCAGCGGATCAGTATGGCACCGGGTGGGCCCGATGCGCGGTGTCGATCTCGGCCATCACCTCGTGCGACAGGGTCACGTCGACGGTGCCGAGGACGCGCGAGAGCTGGACTTCGGAGGTTGCGCCGAAGATCACCGCGCCCATGAACGGGCGGTCGGCGGCCCAGCGCAGCGCCATCTGGACCGGATCGAGCCCGTGGCGCGCGGCGATGTCGAGATAGGCCTCGGCCGCCGGCCAGACCCTTGGCGTGACCCGCCCGCCGAGAGTCTTGTTGAGCGACATCCGCGAGCCGAACGGCACCGTCTTGCCGCCATGATACTTACCGGTCAGGATGCCGGTGGCGAGCGGCGAATAGGACAGGAGCGCCACGTTCTCGTTGGCGGACAGCTCCGCGAGATCAAGATCATAGTGGCGGCAGAGCAGCGAATATTCGTTCTGGATCGTCACCACCTCGGGCGCGCCCATCTCGCGCGCGAGCTTCAGCCACATCGCCGTGCCCCAGGCGCTTTCGTTCGACAGGCCGAACTGGCGCACCTTGCCGGCGTCGACCGCCGCTTTCATCGCCGCGAGCACGCCGCGCATGTGGTCGAGAATCTCTTCGCGGTTCTGTTTTGAAGGATCGAAAGTCCAGTTCTGGCGGAAATGATACGAACCGCGCATCGGCCAGTGCAGCTGGTAGATGTCGATCACCTCCGTCTGCAGCCGCTTCAGCGAGGCGTCGATGGTGCGCGGCACGATCTCGCCCGAAAACCCCTCGCCGCCACGGATCGCCTTGCTGTCGCCGGAGACCTTGGTGGCCAGCACCACCTCGTCGCGCCGCCCGGTGCGCGCGAACCAGCTGCCGATGATCTCCTCGGTGCGCCCCACCGTCTCGGCCGAGACCGGGTTCACCGGGTACATCTCGGCCGTGTCGATGAAATTGATGCCGTGATCGAGCGCCATGTCGATCTGGGCATGGCCTTCGGCCTCGGAGTTCTGGGTGCCCCAGGTCATCGAGCCGAGGCAAAGCTCGCTCACCTCGAGCGCACCCCCGGCGAGTGTGTTCATTTTCATGTCTCTGTCCCCCATTCGCGGTCGGGGGACAGAGTTAGCCGGTGCGGCGGGGGGCGCAAGCCCCGATCAGGGCTTGAGGTAGGCGTAGCCCTCGCCCTGCAGCTCCATCAGCCGGATCACCCCGGCGGGCACCACCTGCGCTTCGGCGAGGATCACCGGCTCGGCGCCGAGCTTGGCGGTCATCTTCTTGAGCGTGTTGCCGCAGGCGGAGAAGGTGATATGGCCCTGCATCTGAAGCGCCATCGTCTCGATCCGGTCGGCGACCGGGCTTTTGCCATCGACGAACATGTTGAGGCCGGGGCCATAGGCGACCATCTCGATCATCACCTCGTCGCCCTGGGCGGCATAGAATTCGGCGACGTTGTCGGCGTTGTTGAGCGCCAGGTTCATCACCTGCGGATCGTTCTGGTCGACATGGATGGCGAGGTAATGGGTCTGCCCCTCGGCCAGCGCCGACGAGGCGGTTGCAATCGTGAACATCACTGCGGCGGCGATTGTTTTCATGCCGTATCCTCCCTGTTGTCGCGCAAGTCTAAGACATTTTGTCGCAGGGTGGGGAAAAATCCACCTTTCGGAACATACCGAGAACATCTACCCTCGCCCTATGCAACACGCCCCCCTCCTCGCCCGTACCCCGCACCGCCCCGACGCCGGCCAGCCGCTCATTGGCCCGCTCCGGCTGGCGCGCGCGCGGGTGCATGAGGCGCATGGCCCGGCCCGCCACATGGTCGCGCTGCTGCTGGCGCGGGCGATGACCGGCCCGGTGTTCTGGATCGCGCCGGGCTGGGAGGGGGCGCGGCTCTACGCGCCGGGCATGGCCAACCTCGGCGTCGATCCGGGGCGGTTGACCTTCGTCACCGCCGGCCATGCCATCGACATTCTCTGGACGCTTGAAGAGAGCCTGCGCGCCGGGGCGGTGCCGCTGGTGGTGGGCGAGCTGCCCGGCCCCCCCGGCCTGACCGCGCTGCGCCGGATGCAGCTCGCTGCCGAAGCCGGGGCACAGCGGGGCGCGGCGCCGATCGGCCTCGTGCTCACGCCGCAGGGCGGCACCACCGGGGCCGAGAGCCGCTGGCACATGGCGCCCGACCACGCCCCCGACCGCACCGCCTGGACCCTCGCCCGCGAGCGCGCCCGCAGCGACCCGCCCGCCAGCTGGATCGTGACGCCGGGGGTGGACGGCTTCGCGCTCGCCCCGGCCGAGGCTCAGGCGGCGCCGGCGGGCAGGTAAGATTCTTGCCTCCGGCGGAGGTATTTTCACCAAGAAAAAGCCCAAGCGCCGCACATGTCTGGCCATGGCGCGCGCCTTGCGGTAAAGGCGGGCGGACACATCAAGGGACGAGACATGGCACGTATCCTCATCACCTCCGCGCTGCCCTACATCAACGGCATCAAGCACCTCGGCAATCTTGTCGGCAGCCAGCTCCCGGCCGATCTTTATGCCCGCTTCATGCGCGCGCGCGGCCACGAGGTGATGTTTATCTGCGCCACCGACGAGCACGGCACGCCGGCCGAGCTGGCCGCGGCCAAGGCCGGACAGGACGTGGCGGAATATTGCGCCGAGATGCATGACGTGCAGGCCGGGCTCGCCGCCGGATTTCGGCTCTCGTTCGACCATTTCGGCCGGTCGTCCAGCCCCCAGAACCACCGGCTCACCCAGCACCTCGCCGGCAAGCTGGCCGAGGCCGGGCTGATCGAGGAGGTGTCAGAGAAGCAGGTCTACTCGAACGCCGATGGCCGCTTCCTGCCCGACCGTTACATCGAGGGCACCTGCCCCAACTGCGGCTACGAGCGCGCACGCGGCGACCAGTGCGAGGAATGCACCAAGCAGCTCGACCCGACCGATCTGATCAACCCGCGCTCGGCCATCTCGGGGTCCACCGACCTCGAAGTGCGCGAGACCAAGCATCTGTTCCTCAAGCAGTCCGGCATGCGCGACAAGCTCAACGCCTGGATCGACAGCAAACATGACTGGCCGGTGCTCACCACCTCGATCGCGAAGAAGTGGCTCAACGACGGCGACGGCTTGCAGGACCGGGGCATCACCCGCGACCTCGACTGGGGCATCCCGGTGAAGAAGGGCAATGACCCCTGGCCCGGCATGGAGGGCAAGGTGTTCTACGTCTGGTTCGACGCGCCGATCGAATACATCTCCGCCACCGCCGAATGGGCCGAGGCGACCGGAGGTTCGGATTCTGCATGGGAACGCTGGTGGCGGACCGACAAAGGTGCCGATAATGTTCGATATGTGGAATTCATGGGCAAGGACAACGTGCCCTTCCACACCCTGAGCTTCCCCGCCACGCTGATGGGATCGGGCGAGCCGTGGAAGCTGGTCGACTACATCAAGAGCTTCAACTACCTCAACTATGACGGCGGCCAATTCTCCACCAGCCAGGGGCGCGGCGTGTTCATGGACCAGGCGCTGGAGATCCTGCCGGCGGACTACTGGCGCTGGTGGCTGCTCTCCCATGCGCCGGAAAACTCCGACAGCGAGTTCACCTGGGAGAATTTCCAGACCTCCGTAAACAAGGACCTCGCCGACGTGCTGGGCAATTTCGTCAGCCGGGTCACCAAGTTCTGCCGCTCGAAGTTTGGCGAAGAAGTGCCGGCGGGGGGCAGCCTTGGCGACGCGGAGACAGCACTGATCGGCGATCTCACCGCCCGCATCGCCGAGTATGAACGGCTGATGGAAGCGATGGAAGTGCGCAAATCGGCCACCGAGCTGCGTGCGATCTGGGCCGCCGGCAACGAATACCTGCAAGGTGCCGCGCCCTGGGCGGTGTTCAAGGAGGATCCTGAGCACGCCGCCGCGATCGTGCGCTTCGCGCTGAACCTGATCGCGCTCTACGCCGCGCTCTCGGCGCCCTTCATCCCCGACGCCGCCGCGAAGATGGCCGAGGCGATGGGCACCGACGCCGCCTGGCCCGAAGACGTGGCCGCCGCGCTCGACACGCTCAAGCCGGGCCAGGCCTTCGCCGTGCCCGACAACCTGTTTGACAAGATCACCGACGAGGCGCGCGAAGGCTGGCAGGAAAGCTTCGCCGGCCAACGCGCCTGACCCCCGCCCCTGTCGCGGCCAGCCCGGTTCGGCCAGATCTGGCCGAACCGCTTTCCCTTGCGTCAGATCAGGGCCCGCGCCCGCAATCGTGATATACTGATTACTTAACAAGGATCAGTTCAATCGCGATGGGAGGGTTCTGCCATGTCGTTTCCCGCTTCGAAGTTCTTTGTCCGAAACGCCCTGCTGTTGGCGTCGATTGCTGTGATCGCTCTGGGCGTCGTCATGCCGAAGCCTGCCACGGCAGACATCCGGCGCAGTTGTAACGCCACCCTGCATATCAACGGCCCCGCGAACGATCTCGACTACCCGTTCCGCATCTACGTAAGCGTCGCCAACACGCTCTACGCCAACCAGGCGCGGCGGCGCTCGCGCGATGCGATCATCTCCTGCGTGCAGGGCCACTGGAACATGCGCTTGTCCAATGGTCGGCCCCATTGGTGCTCACCCGAAGACGGCTACCCGTTCCAGAGCTTCAACGAGGAGATGACCGACGCGATCTGCGCCGCCAACCCCGGCCGCCAAAGCTTCCTCGTCGACGTTTCGGTGGCGATCTCCGGCGATACCGGCTGCGTGCCAAATAACCAATGGGCGCCGATCTCGATCGCCCGCGATTACCGCGTCTATTGCTGGATCCCGCCCGCGCCCGAGGTGCGCGAGGGCTGGAACCTGCCGCGCCAGGACTACCGCTGGTGGGAAATGGCCCGCAACGAGACCTGGCAGGATTGCGCCAAGACCTGCGCCGACGAAAGCCGGTGCCAGGCCTGGACCTACAAGCACCCAACGGGGGGCGACCCGCCGCTGTGCTTCCTGAAAGACGGCGTGCCGGGCTGGAGCCGCGATGGCCGCTTCGTCTCGGGGATCAAGGGCGAGGTGCTGCACTGAGCCCTGCCCCGGCGCGCGGCGACCCCGCGCCGGGGCGTTTGAAAAGGGGAGGATACCATGACCCACAAACATCACACACACACGCCCACGCGGGCCATCCTGCTCGCGGCGGCGGCCACGCTGGCGCTCACCGCGCCGGCCGCCTTCGCCGAGACCCGGTCGTGCAATGGCGCACTCAAGCTCACGCCGCAGAACGCGACGATGACCTATCTGCGCTACGATTTCTCGGTCGGAAAAACCGTGCATCTGCCGCACGAGTACAACCCGGCTCGGCGCGATTCGCGCGCGCGGATGCTGTCCTGCGTGCGCAGCCACTGGGCCAACCCCGACATGGAGACGCGCCCCGACGATTGCCTCGGCATTCGCGACTACCACGTGCGCGATTACCCGTTCGACAGCCTCGACCGGGAGGTGACGGAGGCGCTCTGCGCCGCCAACCCCGGGGTTGAGACCATCGTCATCAGCGTCGATCTGACCATCACCGGCAATACCGGCTGCGTGACCAGCGGATCGAGCGACACGTTCAATATCCTGCGCAACTACCCCGTCAACTGCGCCGCGCCGATCGGCGACGGCGGCAGCGACGAGGCCTACGAAGACCCCGCACCGCCAATCGGCGAAGGGGGAGATTGGGAGTGCGTCGGCGAAGGCTGTGACGGTGCCCTGCCGCCGCCGGAAGACGAGACGGAAGACGAGGCCCCGCCGCCGGCTGCGACCTACACGCCGCTGCCCGCGTTCCGCCTGCCCGGCAACGATCTCTACATGATCGAGCTCGACGCGCCGAACTGGATGCTGTGCCGCCAGGCCTGCACCGAGGATGCGCGCTGCGGCGCCTGGACCTATCGCGGCCCCACCGCCGCCTCCGGCCCGCTGTGCCTGATCAAGAGCCGCGCCGGAGTGCCAATCCCCGATCTGTGCTGCCGCTCGGGGATCAAGCACTAGGCGGATGACGCGCCTCGGGAATTAGGGAGACGGCGATGAAAAAGCATAAGAGCCGCGTGGCCAAAGCGCTGATGGGCGGGCTCGTCGGCCTCGGCCTCGCCGCGCCGGCAAGCGCCATGGTCTATGGCACATGCGAGGCGTGGTACCAGATCCGCAGCAGCGCGGGCGGCGGCACCGAGGCCTATTCCGGCCGGTTCGCGGCCATCGGCGTCGACGCGACCAACGCGGACGAGGCGCGCGCGAATGCCCGCGACCGGCTCGACCGTTGCATCGCCGATCATTGGAGCGCGCCCAACGCCAGCACCGCCCCGGACAGGTGCAGCGGTGGGCGGCCGGGGCGCCCGGGCGTCACCGACTATCCGTTCACCAATCTCATGGCCGATATTGCCGCGCTCGCCTGCGCCGCCAACCCGGGGGTGGCAGTCCTGTCGGTGAGCGTGGTCGTGGTGGTCGAGGGCGAAGCGGGCTGCCTGCCGCCGGGCGAAGGTTGGGCGATCGACCCCTTCCCGCCCTGGCTGCGGGTCGATTGCGCGGTGCCGGGCGAGATCGTGCCGCTGCCCCGGCTCGACCGGCCCGCGCCGCAGCCCGAGCGGATCGTTCCGATGCCGCGCCTCGAGCCGGTGATCGCGCCGCCGCTGCCGGGCATCCGGCTGCCGGGCAGCGATATTCGCCGGGTCTGGATCGGCGATGACGGCTGGGCGCGGTGCGAGGATCTCTGCGCCGAAACCTTCGGCTGCCGCGCCTGGACCTGGCGCGCGCCCGGCACCTCGGGCGCGGGCTCCGAGGCCGCCTGCCTGCTCAAACGCGCCGCTGGCTGGCAGGTGCCAGACCCGTGCTGTCATTCGGGCATCCGGGAGTAACCCGGCTTGCCTTCCGGGCGCGGAGGCGGTTTTCTGCGCCCGCAAGGAGCCCCGCATGACCCTGTTTACCCGCGACGAGATCGAGGCCGCGCAGGCGCGCGTCTACACCCAGATGACACCCACGGCGCAGATCGCCTGGCCGCAGCTTGGCCAGAGGCTCGGCTGCGACGTGGTGGTGAAACACGAGAACCACGCCCCCACAGGCGCCTTCAAGGTGCGCGGCGGGATCACCTTCATCGACTGGCTCAGGCGCACGCAGCCCGAGGTGCGCGGCATCGTCACCGCCACAAGGGGCAACCACGGCCAATCCCAGGCCCGCGCCGCGCGCGCCGCCGGGCTGGAGGCCAGGATCTATGTGCCCGAGGGCAATTCGGTGGAGAAAAACGCCGCGATGCAAGCCTATGGCGGCGAATTGATCGTGCATGGCAGCGATTTCGACGAGGCGCGCGAAGAAGCGATGCGGGTGGCCGAGGCGGGCGATTTCTACGCCGTGCCGCCGTTCCACACCGAGCTGGTGCGCGGCGTGGCGACCTATGGCTACGAGCTGCTGAGCGCCCATCCCGACCTCGACACCCTCTATGTGCCAATCGGCGCCGGCTCTGGCATCAGCGGCACGATTGCGGCGCGCGACGCGCTGGGGCTGGCGACGAAGATCGTCGGCGTGGTTTCGGATCAGGCCGCGGCGGCCAAGCACTCGGTTGAGGCGGGGCATCTCGTCGAGACCAACTCGGCGCGCACCTTCGCCGACGGGCTCGGCGTGCGGGTGCCGGTGCAGGCCGCGTTCGAGATCTACGCCAAAGGCGCCGACCGTATCGTCGCCGTCACCGACGCTGAGATCGCCGACGCGATCCGGCTCTATTTCGAGGCGATCCATACCCTCGCCGAGGGCGCGGGCGCGGCCCCGCTCGCGGCGCTGATGGCCGAGCGCGAGGCGATGCGCGGGCGTAAGGTGGGCGTGGTGCTCTCGGGCGGCAATATCGACACCGCCTGGTATCGCACCGTTCTGGCCGGCGGCGTGCCCACGCCCTGAGCAGGCGCCGCGAACACCGCCCGGTGCTGCTGTTTCGCTTTTCTTGCAGCGGCGGAAACGGTATTGTCATGAAAATATTATACGTCCCGGGCAGCATTTACCGCCAAACGGGCCCCGAGCAGACGACCGAAAGGGTTTCAAGGTGACCGCCTTGACCATCAAGCAGAAACCGATGCGCCTCGCCGGCGCGGAAAAGCACGACGTGCGCAGCCAGTTCGGCGCGATTCCGTGGCGGCTTACCGACGGCAAGCTCGAGATCCTGCTGATCACCTCGCGCCGCAGCGGCCGGTGGATCCTGCCCAAGGGCTGGCCGATGCACGGGGCCACCCCCGCCGAGGCCGCCGCCACCGAAGCCTATGAAGAGGCCGGGGTGACCGGCACGCCATCCAACGTGGCGCTCGGGTTCTATTCCTACGAGAAAGACGTCGACGGCAGCATTCTGCCAATCGTGGTGGCGATGTTCCCGCTGCAGGTGACCAAGGTGCTCAAGAGCTGGCCCGAGCGGGGCGAGCGCAAGCGCAAATGGGTGGGCCGCAAGAAGGCCGCGGCGCTGCTTCAGGAACCCGAACTGCGCCAGATGGTGCGCGCCTTCGATCCACGCCGGCTTGCGGGCTGACCGCAGCGTCTGCGCCCGGCCGGACCACGCGGCGGCTTGCGCCCACCGGCCTTGGCCCTGCATACTTGACCAGATTTCACGATCGGCCACGCCATGATCCGCTACGCGCTCAAATGCCCCAAGGGCCACCGCTTCGACAGCTGGTTCCAGAACGCCACCGCCTTCGACGCGCTGGCCAAGGCCGGCCATGTGGCCTGCCCGGACTGCGGCGCCACGAAGGTGGAAAAGTGCCTGATGACCCCCGATGTGCGCCCGGCGCGCGCCGCCGGAGTCCCCGCCGAGACCAGAACTGAAGCGGCGCCGGACGCAGCCCACCCGCTTGCCGCCACGAGCGCGCGCGAGCAGGCGATTGCCGCGCTTAAGGCCCGAGTCGAGGCCGAGGGCGATTATGTCGGCGCCGGCTTCGTGCGCGAGGCCCGCGCGATGCACGACGGTACCGCGCCCGAGCGGGCGATCTACGGCGAGGCCCGCCCCGACGAGGCGCTGGCGCTGATCGAAGACGGCGTGCCGGTGGCCCCCCTGCCCTTCACCCCGACGCGCAAGACCAACTGAGCTTGCCCCACCCGCCGCGCCGCGCGATAACCGGCCCTGCGCCAGCCACAGACCGAACCGCAGAGACCCGCCATGGACGTGATCTTCCAGACCCGCTTTTCCTTCTACGGCAAATCCGGCTGGAAATCCGCGGCCGCGGCCGACCCGGCGCTGCTGTTCGCCCCCGAACGCCTCGACGAGCGGCTGGCCCTGTTCGAGGCGATCACCCTGGCCAGCCTGAAGGCCCAGACCGACGGCGATTTCACCCACCTGATCCTGTCGTCCACGCTGATGCCCGAGGCCTATCAGCGCCGGCTGCGCGAGCTGGTGAAAGACACGCTGGGCGATCACCGCGTGCGCGTCCTGTTCCGGCCCGAGGGCCATGCCGGCAGTTACCTGCGCGGCGCGGTGCACAAGGACTGGGGCGAGCGGATGGTGGCGCAGGTGGTGCTCGACGACGACGACGCGCTGGCCAACGATTTTACCGCCGAGCTGCGCCGCCACGCGCCGCTGGCGCTCACCGCCTCGGGCGACGGCACACAGGAGCCGTACGCCTACCTCTCTTTTCCGCGCGGCTTCACGCTCGGCATCGAAGATGGCAAACCGGCCTGGCTGGAACGGCGCTACGTGCCCTACACCAATCTCGGCCTCACCCTGGTCGCCCCGGCCAATTCCAGGCGCAACCCGTTCAACATCAGTCATCGCAAGGTCGGGCTGCGCCACCCGTCGCTGATGGTCACCCACCAGCGGCCCTGTTACCTGCGCGCGGTGCATGACCACAACGACTCGCGCGCGGTCCGCCAGAAGCACGGGCTTTACCCCGGCGATATCGACGCGGCGCGGGCCTATTTTCCGTTCCTCGCCGCGCATTTTCCGCCCGAAGCGCAGGCCGCCGCCGAATAGGCCGTGCCCCCCGGCGCGACCTTGCACACTCTTGCCCTTTGCCCCCGCGCGCCCTAGAAGGCGCGAGACCAAAACCTGCCCGGAGGGCAACTGGCAGATGCCGATCCTAGTGATGAAATTCGGCGGCACCTCGGTCGCCACGCTCGACCGCATCGCGCGCGCCTCCAAGCGCGTCGCGCGCGAAGTCGCCAACGGCTTCGACGTGATCGTCATCGTCTCGGCGATGTCGGGCAAGACCAACGAGCTGGTCGGCTGGGTCGAGGAAACCTCGCCGCTCTACGACGCGCGCGAATACGACGCCGTGGTCAGCTCGGGCGAGAACGTGACCGCCGGGCTGATGGCGCTGCGCCTGCAGGAGATGGACATCCCGGCCCGCTCCTGGCAGGGCTGGCAGGTGCCGGTGCAGACCAGCGGTGCGCATTCGGCGGCGCGGATCGAGGCGATCCCGGCCGACAACATCACCGCCAAGTTCGCCGAAGGCATGAAGGTGGCCGTGGTCGCGGGGTTCCAGGGGATCAGCCCGGAGGGGCGGATCACCACGCTGGGGCGGGGTGGTTCTGACACCACCGCCGTGGCCTTCGCCGCCGCCTTCGGTGCCGAGCGATGCGACATCTACACCGATGTCGATGGCGTCTACACCACCGATCCCCGGATCGAAGACAAGGCGCGCAAGCTCGAAAAGATCGCCTACGAGGAAATGCTCGAGCTGGCCTCGCTCGGCGCCAAGGTTCTGCAGACCCGCTCGGTCGAGCTGGCGATGCGCTACAAGGTGAAGCTTCGGGTGCTGTCGAGCTTCGAGGAATATGACCCGGAGGCCGGCACGCTGGTCTGCGACGAGGAGGAAATCGTGGAAAACAAGCCCGTATCCGGTGTGGCCTACAGCCGCGACGAAGCGAAGATGACGCTGATTTCGGTGGCCGACCGCCCCGGCATCGCCACCGCCGTATTCACCCCGCTGGCCGAGGCCGGGATCAATGTCGACATGATCGTGCAGAACATCTCGGAAGAGGGCCGCACCGACATGACCTTCTCCTGCCCCACCAACCAGGTGGCGCGCGCCGAAAAGGCGCTGCAGGCGGCGCAGGACGCGGGCCACATCAACTTCCACGATCTGGTCGCCGATACCGATGTCGCCAAGGTGTCGATCGTCGGCATCGGCATGCGCAGCCAGGCCGGGATCGCCGCCAAGATGTTTGACGTGCTGGCGCGCGAGGGGATCAACATCAAGGTCATTACAACCTCCGAGATCAAGATTTCGGTGCTGATCGACCGGAAATACATGGAACTCGCGGTGCAGGCGCTGCATGATGCTTTCGAACTGGAGAAAGCACCCTGAGCCCCGCATGGCCGACGATGCCCGCGAACACCGCGACGACCGCGAAAGCGACAGCCGCAAGCTGCTCGGCCGCCTGAAGGCCGCGCTCGCCGAGGATTCGGCGGGGCAGGAACGGCTTGACCGGATCACCGACATCATCGCCGCGTCGATGGGCGTGGAAGTGTGCTCGATCTACCTGTTTCGCGATGCCGATACGCTCGAACTCTGCGCCACCGAGGGCCTGAAACCCGAGGCCGTGCACAAGACCCGGATGCGGATCGGCGAGGGCCTGGTCGGCCGGGTGGCGCGCACCAAGCGGCCGATCAACACCGCCGACGCGCCGTCCGAGAAGGGCTTTCGCTACATGCCCGAGACCGGCGAGGAGATGTTTTCGTCCTTCCTCGGCGTGCCGGTCCAGCGGCTTGGCGAAACGATGGGCGTGCTGGTGGTGCAGTCGAAGGTGAACCGCGCCTTCTCCGACGACGAGATCTACGGCATGGAAGTCGTCGCCATGGTGCTGGCGGAAATGACCGAGCTGGGCGCCTTCGTCGGCGAGGGCGCGGCGCTGGCGCCTCTGCACCGGCGCGCCGCCACCTTCAAGGGCGGGATCGGCCAGGAAGGCAGCGCGATGGGCCACGTCTGGCTGCACGAGCCGCGCGTGGTGGTCTCTAACCCGATCGCCGACGATCCGCACGAAGAGATGAAAAAACTCGACGACGCGATCGAGACCCTGCGGATCTCGGTCGACGAGCTGATGGCCACCGCCGACAGCGCCGACAAGGAGCAGATGCAGATCCTCGAAGCCTACCGGATGTTCGCCAATTCGCGCGGTTGGCGGCGGCGGATGGAGGAAGACATCGCCCTCGGCCTCTCGGCGGCGGCGGCGGTGGACAAGGAACAGACCTCGACCCGCGCCCGCATGGAACGCGTGCCCGACGCCTATCTGCGCGAGCGGCTACACGACCTCGACGACCTGTCGAACCGGCTGTTGCGCATCCTCACCGGCCAAGGCCGCGAGACCGGCGCCGAAATGCCCGACGACCCGATCCTGGTGGCCTCAAACATCGGCCCGGCGGACCTGCTCGAATACGGCCGGCGCAAGCTCAAAGCGGTGGTGCTGGAAGAAGGATCGGTGGCCAGCCATGCCGCGATCGTGGCGCGGGCCTGGGCGATCCCGCTGATCGTTCATGCCGGGCCGATCACCGGCGAGGCGCTGAACGGCGACCTGATCCTGGTCGACGGCGAGCACGGCATCGTCCACCTGCGCCCCGAGGATGCGGTGGTCGACAGTTTCCGCGACAAGATCGCGATGGAGGCGGCGCAACAGGAGCGCTACGTGTCTTTGCGCGACAAGCCGGCAGAAAGCATCGACGGCAAGCAAGTGCGGTTGACGATGAATGCCGGGCTGATGGCCGATCTGCCCAGTCTCGAAAGCTCCGGCGCCGAGGGCGTGGGGCTGTTTCGCACCGAACTGCAATTCCTGACCCAGGCCAGGGTGCCGCGCCGGGGCGAGCTGGCCGAGATGTATTCCAAGGTGCTCGACCGCGCCGGCGATACCGAGGTGGTGTTTCGCACCCTCGACATCGGCTCCGACAAGGTGCTGCCCTACATGAAGGCGCAGGACGAGCCCAACCCGGCGCTTGGCTGGCGCGCGATCCGTGTCGGCCTCGACAAACCCGGGGTGATGCGGATGCAGCTCCAGGCGCTGATCCGGGCCGCGGCCGGGCGCAGGCTCACGGTGATGTTTCCCTTCGTCGCCCAGATGCAGGAATTCCGCGAGGCGCGCCAGCTGCTGTTTCGCGAGCTCGAACGCGAGCGGCGCATGGGCCACGTGCTGCCGACCGAGATCAAGGTGGGGGCGATGCTGGAGACCCCGTCACTGGCCTTCGCGCCGGCACAGTTTTTTGACGAGGCCGATTTCATCTCGATCGGCGGCAACGATCTCAAGCAATTCTTCTTCGCCGCCGACCGCGAAAACGAACGCGTGCGGCGGCGGTATGACACGCTGAACGTGTCGTTCCTCAACCTGATCGAGATGATCGTGCGCCGTTGCACCGAGGCGGGCACGCCGGTCAGCTTCTGCGGCGAAGATGCCGGGCGGCCGATCGAGGCGGTGGTCTTTGCCGCGCTGGGTCTGCGGGCCCTGTCGATGCGCCCGGCCTCGATCGGCCCAGTCAAACACCTGATCCGCCGCACAGACCTCAGCGACCTGCGCCGGGTGATCGACGACGCCCGCGCCTCAGGCGCGCAATCGGTGCGCGCGGCGGTGGTGGAATATCTCTACAGACCGCAAAACGCGTCGTGACACCGCAGCGGTTTGAGGGCTGGCGCGCCGGACGCCCCTTCAGGAATGCGCCCAGAAATCGACGGCACCCGCCAGTGCGTGTCCGCCCAGTTTTGCGCCTGTCACGATGTTCTTGTTCTGGCGGACTGCTCCCGGATCAGAGCCCGGACAGCTTCGCCTGCAACTCGGCAAGCTGCTTCTTGATCGCGTCGAGCTCGCTCTCCTGATCGGGGCCGGAGGCCGCCGCAGGCGTGGTGTCGTCGTCATCCGGGCCGGTGCCGCCGGCGCCGCGCCAGCCCTGCATCATCGCGTTCAGAAACGCCTGTTGCTGCGCCTGCATCGCCTCGAGCCCCGGCACCTTGGCGATCGGCATCGGCAGCTCGCGCATGTTTTCCATCATCTTCGATTGCCCCTCGCGCAGCATCTCGAACGAAGCGGCAAGAAACTGCGGCACCATTGATTGCGCCTGGTTGGTGTAGGAGCGCACGAGGTCGGTCAGCACGTCGACCGGCAGCACGTTCTCGCCCCGGCTCTCGTGCTCGGCGATGATCTGAAGCAGGTATTGACGGGTCAGATCGTCGCCCGTCTTCAGATCGATGATCTGCACTTCGCGCCCGTCACGGATGAACCCCGCGATGTCGTCGAGCGTCACGTAATCCGACGTCTCGGTATTGTAGAGCCGACGGCTGGCATAGCGCTTGATGAGCAGCGGGTCCCCGGATTTGGCCACGCGTAGTCCTCCCTGTGGTCTCACGGCTTTTCGCCGTTGCAGAAAACCTTACGTTACCGCCGAAACCAAAAGCAAGCGTCCCATCGCCACAGGGGCGGGGCCGGCGGCGGCGACGAAAAAGGGGCGCGCGCCGGATGGCACGCGCCCCGAGGAAAGCGCCGGCAGGGAGGAGGAGGAGGCCGGCGTCAGAAAGCCTGGATTACTTGGCGGCTTCGGTCGCCTTCTTGGCGGCCTTGGTCACCTCGTCCTGCGCCTTCTTCACGGCGGCAGTCGCCTCGGCGCTCATGTCCTTGCCAGCGTTGAGCATCAGCTCGACGGTCTCGGTCTGCACCTTCTTGGCGATCTCGGCGAAAGCCGACATGTGCTCGGCGGCCATCTCGGCCTGGGCCGACGCGAAATCGGACATCGCGGACGAATAGTCGGTGGCGTCGGTTTTGGCGGCGGTCATGTCGCCGACCTTGGCGAGCGTGTCCTTGGTCCATTTGGTCGACACTTCGACCGACTTGTCGGCGGCTTCGAGCGCGAGCTTGGAAAACTTCTCGCCCAGCGCGGCCTGGGTTTTGAACGCGTCTTCGAAGGCCGACATATCCATCGGGAAAGAGCCCATCATGTCCTGCATCATCTTTGCGTAATCGTTCTTCTTGGCCATTTCGATCTCCAGTTGATCTCCCGCGCTTCGCGGGGTGAATGCTGTTTCTGCACAGGAATATGCATGCTGCAGCGCAGCATTTCAAGTATTTTTCTGCACTGCAGCATTTTTCACGTTGCCCTGCGCCAAACGCACGGGAAATCAGGCGTCTGATTTGGCCACCACGTAAGTGCCGGGGGCAGGTGCGAGCACCGGGTGGTCCGAATCGCCCAGAGGGCGTGCCGGCACCATCGGCCCCGACCGGGCCGCGAGCCAGTCATTCCAGCGAAACCACCAGGTGCCGGCGTGGAACGCCGCGCCCGCCTGCCAGTCGGCCGGGTCCGCGGGCCAGGCCTCGTTGGTGTAGTGGCCGTATTTCTTTTTCGACGGCGGGTTCACGATGCCGGCGATATGGCCCGATTCCGAGAGAATGAAGGTCTTGTCCGCCGAGCCCATCGCGCGAATGCCGCGATACGACGACCGCCACGCGGCGATGTGATCGGTCTCGCAGGCGATGGCGCAAAGGGGCACCTGCACATCGGTGATCTTCAGCCGCTCGCCAAGGAGGGGAAATCCCTCGCCCGGCCCGGCAAAGGCGTCCTGCTGGCACAGCCCGCGCAGGTATTCCACCGCCATCTTGCCCGGCAGGTTGGTGCCGTCGCCATTCCAGTAGAGCAGATCGAAGGCGGGCGGCGGGTTGCCCAGCATGTAAGCATTGATCGCCGGCTGATAGATCAGGTCATTGGCGCGCAGATAAGAAAACGTGCGGCTCATGTAGAGCGACGACATCAGCCCGGTCTCGCGCGCCTCGTCCTCGATCCCGTCGACGAAATCGTTGTCGAGAAACACCCCCACCTCGCCCTGGTCGGAAAAATCGGTGAGCGCGGTGAAGAAGGTGGCGGCGTTCACGCTGTCGTCGCCGCGCTTGTTCATCAGCGCCAGGGTGAGCCCGAGCGTGGTGCCGGCGATGCAATAGCCGACCACGTTCACCTTGTCCTGCCCGGTCATCGCCTTGGCCTCACCGATCGCGGTCAGGAACCCCTCTTCGATGTAGTCGCCAAGCCCGACATCGCTGTAAGAGCTGTCGTCCGGGTTGACCCAGGACACCACGAACAGCGTGTAGCCCTGCTCGGTGATCCAGCGGATGAGCGAGTTTTCCGGCTTGAGATCGAGGATGTAGAACTTGTTGATCCAGGGCGGGAAGATGATCAGCGGTGTCGCGTGGACCTCGTCGGTGCGCGCCTTGTACTGGATCAGCTCGAACATCCGGTTGCGGTAGACCACCGCCCCCTCGGAGGTGCCGAGGTTTTCGCCGACGGTGAAGGCGTTGGGGTCGGCGAGCGTGGGGATCAGCTCGCCGTCGTTCTTCTCAAGATCGCGGATCATATTCTCGAGCCCGTCGATCAGCGACTGCCCCTCGGTCTCGATCGCTTTTTCCAGCGCATCCGGGTTGGTGGCGAGAAAGTTCGTCGGCGCCATCATGTCAATGATCTGCCTGGTGAAATAGCGCATCCGCTGGCGCTCGTGCTCCTCGACGCCCTCAAGCTCCTCCACCCCCTTCTCGATCGCCTCCGCGCTGATGAAATACTGCTGCTTGAGGTAGTTGAACCACGGGTGCGTCTGCCACAGAGGGTTGGAAAAGCGCTTGTCCTTCGGCGTTTCGTCCTCCGGCACCAGCGCGCCGCCATCGAGCAGCGCCTGCTGCGCGAGGGTCGCGTGGGCCAGCGTTTTCGACCAATAGTCGAGCTGGCTTTCCCAGACTTTCGCCGGGTTCTGCATGAGCTCGGCCCAATACGCGCCCACCGCCTTACCATAGAAATCCACCCCCGGCCCCTGCAGCGACGAGCGGATCGTCTTCTTGTGCGACATCGCCGCCGCGAGCCGCGCCGTCAGCGCCTCGATCCGGGCGAGGTTTTCCTGGAGCTTCTCGCTCACCACCGGAGGCTCGATGTCTTTTGTTGTCATGTTAATGATTTGGCCCTATCTTATTATGCACCTGCAGCATTTTTGCACGGGCGCCCTTCCCTGACCTCAGGGTATCTGAGACGGGCGGGTGCAGGCAACAGCGAGGCGAACAATGCGCTACATGGCGACCTACGATCTGATGGAGACGATGCGCAACACCAACCAGTGGTTGGGCGCGACCGCCGCCGCCTTTGGCTCCTACCCCGGCATCGCCGCGCTGCCGAACCCGTATTTTCAATGGCTCACCGCCTGGGGCGAGGTGACCGAGCGCACCTTCGCGCGGATGGTCGCCAAGCCCGACTGGGGGATTTATTCGGTGGTGGGCGAAGACGGGCGCGATCACACCGTCACGGTGGAAAAAGTGGTGGAGCGGCCGTTCGGCGACCTGATCCACTTCAACGTGCAGGGCCGCCCGGCCAGGGCGCGCCGGGTGATGCTGGTGGCGCCAATGTCGGGCCACTATGCCACGCTCCTGCGCTCCACCGTCAATTCGCTGCTGCCCGATGCCGAGGTCTATATCACCGACTGGCACAATGCCCGCGATATCCCGGTTTCGGCCGGCAAGTTCGACGTCGAGGACTACACGCTCTACCTCGTCGATTTCATGCGCGCGCTCGGACCCGACATCAACGTGATTGCGGTCTGCCAGCCGGCGCCGCTGACGCTGGCCGCGACCGCCTACCTCGCCGAGCTCGACCCCGAGGCGCAGCCGCAGACGCTCACCCTGATCGGCGGCCCGATCGACCCCGACGTATCGGCGACGGAAGTAACGGATTTCGGCCGCCGGGTGACGATGGGCCAGCTCGAAGAGACGGCGATCCAGCGCGTGGGCGCGAAATACAAGGGCGTGGGCCGGATGGTCTACCCCGGCCTGTTGCAGCTCGCCGGCTTCATCTCGATGAACGCCGAGACCCATTCGGACGCCTTCCAGAACCAGATCTCCGCGGTGATGAAGGGCGAGGCGGGCGACCACGACAAGCACAACAAGTTCTACGACGAATACCTCGCAGTGATGGATATGACGGCCGAGTTCTACCTCACCACCGTCGAGCGGATCTTCAAGAACCGCGAGATCGCGAAGAACGAATTCGTGGTGAAGGGCCACCGGGTGGATATCGGCAAGATCACCGACGTGGCGGTCAAGACGGTCGAGGGCTCGAAGGACGACATCACCGCGCCGGGCCAATGCGCCGCCGCGCTGCCGCTCTGCACCGGCCTGCCGGACGAGAAAAAGGCCGGCTATATCGAGATCGGCGCCGGCCATTACGGCATCTTCGCCGGCAAATCCTGGCGCAATCACATCCGCCCCCTGGTGCTCGATTTCATCGACCAGAACGCGGGGACCCACGCCGACCAGGCGAAGAAAAAGCGCGCCGCCAGGGGCAAGGCGAGAGCAAAACCGGCGCTGAAGGCGGTCTGAACCGGGCGCCGCTCCGCCGTTCCAAAGTTTACGAATGATTGACGCGCCCGCGGTCCGGGCGCGTTTTTTGTGTCATATCAGCATGATACCACTTTTTCGGTATTCCGGTATTCCGGTATTCCGGTATTCCGGTATTCCGGTATT
>SWCB01004975.1_pt1 | contig 39008 bp, 33 predicted proteins | sample 4692901 | NCBI WGS metagenome assembly SWCB01 (sample SAMN10267276, study PRJNA491770) | bioreactor metagenome | isolation source: DHS bioreactor inoculated with subseafloor sediment | place: Japan: off Shimokita Peninsula | collected 2006-08 | reverse complement strand
GTCAGGAATGTTTCTTTACCGAAGAAGTCTTTATCGTAATCAACTTCGCCAGCGTCCGTCATCGGAACGTTAGCCATATCAAGTGTTGATACACGGAACATCTCACCCGCACCTTCACAGTCAGAGGCTGTGATAAGTGGAGCAGACATCCAGAAGAAACCTTGTAGTTGTTGGAGCGGTGAATTGCCTGAGACAGACAGTTACGTACACGCGCTACAGCACCAATCATGTTAGTACGCGGACGTAGGTGCGCAACTTCACGAAGGTATTCAATTGAGTGGCGAGTTTTCGCCATTGGGTATGTATCAGGGTCTTCAACTAAACCTACAACTTTAACTTCAGTTGCAGCAAGCTCAAAATCTTGACCTTTAGCTGGAGACTCAACAATCTTACCCGTTACCTCAACAGAGCAACCAGTAGTTAGTTTTAGGACTTCTTCTTGATAATTATTTAACTCATTCGGGACCACGGCCTGAATCGGGTCGAAACAAGAGCCGTCATAAATGGCAAGAAAAGAGATCCCAGCTTTGGAATCACGACGTGAACGGATCCAGCCTCGAACAGTAACTTCACTGTCTACTGCTAGCTTTCCGCTTAGTACGTCTGTTACAGGCGCGTAAGTCATGTTTAAAATATTCTCCGTTAAGGCACTCATACTTCATCATTAAAGATAAGTCGTGCTTTAAAATACATTCCGAATAATCAATATTACCTTTCTTACGTCAGGCATCAAGCTTTGTTATCACTTGAAAGCGTAAATAGCGAAAGTAATCGCTCTAGACGCTATGATTGCTGCCTAATAATTGCACGAATCTCTTAATGTTGAGGTTATTGTGCGTAATTTGACCAGAAATGGTGATGCTGAGGCTGGCGTCATCCAATCAGGTAGGTGCAACGACTCGCGAAATAAATATAGGTAAAAAAATCAGGCAAGTATACTTGCCTGAACATTATCATTTAAGTGGCTTAGGCTTGGTTAAGGTATTCACAGGTTTGACCGTCATTCAAAATAGTCCCTTTTGCAGGTCCCGCTGGGGCTTCTGGTTCTGCTGGCGGATCAACCGGTGTTTCTCCTTCTGCTGGCACTTCAGGCTCAGGTGGAGGAGGTGGTGGAATAATGACAGCTTCAGGTATGTCATCAGCGCGGACTAAGGTCACAATATCACTCCACATTTCACCTTCTTGCGTGGTGTACATTAAGGCTTCATCACTCTGCCAACGTGTTTGGTGATTAAAGGCTTTAATCGCAAAGCGCAGGCCATCAGATTCTGTGATCTTAATACGCTCATTCATTGAACCATCAAGTGCTTGATAATAAAGGGTGCCATCTTCTTCAATCCGCCATCTGATTTCGAAGTTAAAACCACAACCATCAGTATCGCCGTATGAACCCTTGAAGTAGTCACCGTCAAAATTATCTGTGAGTTTTAAATACCGTGAAGTATCGCCAGCAAACGTTAAAGCAAGGTCATCGCCGGTAACACCTGCATCATTAAGCAACATGTTTTCTGTAAAGCGAGTGGTTCTTTGATCCCAGCTAACAAGGCAGGCTGCTGTTTGAGTGATGTATTGAGTCAATGATTGCTTGGTGATAGGGGCAATGGTGTCAAAGCTCCAACCAGAATCATTGGTATCACAAGCTAAAAGTTGATCGGGCGCGTACTCTTTTATGATTTTAGAATAAATCGTTTTAGACGCAGAACCGACATCTTCATCGTTAATTGAATAGGTTTTTATCATATGTAATTTTTCGTTTAGATCGCGGCTTGTCCTTGCCCAGTAATCGAAGTTCTCATCATTGGCGGGTGATGCCCAATCTAAACGTAAATAGCCATCGTCTGTTAAAGACCATGTTCTAGCTATATCTTCCTTAACGCTATTTTTGTAATACTCCCAATTATTATTTTCTTTTAAGATGATGGTGTTTATTTTACCGTCAGGAGTAATTTGAACAATATGTTGTTCGATTAACTCGCTAATGGTTTGAGTATTAAAACGATCATCGCCACCACATTCAGTCACAGCATTAAGGTATTTATCTTCATTCGCATTGGATGTGTTGCCATAATTACAAAAACCAAAAGCGGGAAGATTACTGCGTGAGGCGAGAGCAAAAATTTGTTCCTTAGCGGCAACGTTAAATCCTGAGAAATGAGATTTTTCACCATCGAGGAGTGTTTCACCGATATTGATGTAATTTTTATCATTCACTAAGAACAGTTGGCGTGTATTGAAGTCATAACTTGCATCAAGTTGGGTAATAAGATTGGGTACCTCGAAGCGAATGAGTTCTTTACCAAACGTATTGACTGAGCCCCATGTACCTTCGGCTTGAACTTGCCAATTATCACCTGCAATATTGTACCAGTAAAAGACGGTATTGAAGTCATTACTAATAAATTCAGCCACGACATTATCTGAAATCTTAAAGCCATTAACATTTAAGAATGTTTCGCTAGGTTCGTTGGTAAAGATATCGTCAAGGTCAGTGTAATAAAGAAGCGGGGCGATGACGGGTGCAATACGGCAATCAGCCACATCATTTCGGTTATTACATAATAGGTGTTGGTCTGTTTGAGGTTTCCATGTGAAATAAAATCCATATGCTCCGTCTTCAAACACGCCATCTTCTTTTATGTATTTAGTCAGCTGGTGATTCTCTGCTGTGGCTAAATAATCGTGCATTTTTTTATCAGTTAACGAGTAAGCATTAGCTTCAAGTGTTAGCCCTTTATCATCATCGTTATTGAGTGCTGCATTGGTCAAAATAGCGGTTCTTGGGGTAATAAACAGCACTTGTAAATAATCGTACAGCCCAATCCAACCTTCAGTGGTAAGAATTTGTTCCGTAATATCATTGTCACTGAATGCGGTTGTGCCGCTGAAGTAGGTGAAATATTCATTTAATGCGATTTCTGCATCATCATCTTTATCCCACTTGTATTGAGCGGTTATGCTCTCTTGTCCGTCGTAAGACGTATGGTCGGCATTGATGTTATTACCATCGTTAGATGCTTGACTTTTTAGCTGCCAGAATCCTTCCGTTAAAATCGCTTCTACGTCTGAAATTTCGCTAGTTTGCTCAGTATATTTACGTTCAATTAAGCCTGATGTCATTGCTTTAACAAGGGTTAATGACATCATCTCTTCGACGGTTATTCCCCTTAAACCAATCTGAGAAACTAAAATATTATTGAGTTCGGCACCTATTTCATCAAACATCTCTGTGGCAGTGCGTAATTCGATAAAGCCAGGGTTAGAAGCAACCTCACTGAAAATCCCCCAGTCCTCATCATTAACAATTTTTTGTGCAATAGAAAGGTAGGCAAGGGTTGAATTGAGCGTGACTGCAACATCTGTGGAAAGAAGAGGCGCCACAAATACATTTTTAGGTAATGCTTCACCAATAGTAAAAGTTGGTGTATTGAAACGGCTAACAAGAACAACAGCATTGAAGCGTGTAAGCGTATCGGCATCAATAATATAAGTTCCTACTGGGTCTTCTTCCCAATGGGTTATATCCGCTTGTCGATAAATTTTACCTTCGGCATCAAGCAAAACAATAACAAAATTACGTTCACTAAGATTGATGAGTGCGTCGGCATAGGCGCTATTCATAAAACCAGTCGTTGATTGATAGGCTGTGTTAACACCAATCGGTACATCGACACTGATATTGAAGCGCGTAGATATTGGTGCTTGTTCTGTAGGTGCTGCTGCAACTGGATCTTCAGGTCCGCCGCCGCCACAGGCTTGTAATAAACCCAATGCCACAGCACAGAGTAATAGACTCAGATAATTGCGCATGCTGACTTCCCCAATTGGTAAATTTTTATGTGTCTTTATTTTTGCTGAGTATAGATATAGGGGAATTATTTTGTGTAAAAGGAGAGAGTCGATCTTGGCTATGGAACGGATTCTAATATTTGAGATTATTGTGAGACAGGCGATAGGAAACGAGTTTACGATCTAGGCTGATGATGTTTTTTAAAGAAAAACGGTGCCTCATGATGAGCCACCTCTTTTCTTCATATATAACTGCTTAATATGTAACAGCTGTAATTCTAACAAGTGTTGTAGGTAAAAATATGAACGCTAGAATTTAAGCAATAGCTAAATATTTGTGTGTCTGAATAGACAAGCGCCAGTTACGTTTAATGCAGGTTTCGATACATAAATCCGTCGCTCTCGGTTTCTGGCTGATCGGCTGCAGGGCGATGGTCACATTTTGTTTTAATATTACGCCGTCAATAAGTGCATCAAGCTGTTCAATGTCTTTACTTGTGCCAACAGGGTGCTTGATTTCATCTGCACGTGAAAGCGCTGATGCTAAAACGGGCAGCTTTGCTTTCATATTGATTTTAGGGGAAACCGTCACCCATGTGTTTTCAGTTGCCAGAATCTCAGATGTACCACTGGTTTCTATCTGGCAGTTAAACCCAGCAGTTTCTAATGCCGCTGTTAATGGTACAAGATCATAAATACACGGTTCGCCACCAGTAATAACCACGTGCCTTGCTGTGTAGCCTTGATCTTGCAGTAACGTGACAATACCTTGGGCGTCAATATTGGTCCAAAGGGGGGAGTCCCCTTTTTTTGCCATGATGTCATTTAACGATGCGTAATCAGTTGGCTCTGCATCCCATGTTTGCTTTGTATCACACCATGAGCAACCAACAGGGCAAACCTGTAAACGAACAAATATCGCAGGAACACCAGTGAAAGTACCTTCACCCTGAATTGTCTCGAAGACTTCATTTATCTTGTACACCGCATAACCTCATGGCGAATCAGAATTGTGATGAGGAATTCTGATTCAAAAAATATAAAATTCATTTCCAAAATTAAATGTGCAAAAAACACAAGCGGGGCATTATGTCAGAACAAAAAGTGCTTGTCCTTACTCATTCCTCGTGACGTGTATCACGTACTGAGAATAATAGGCTTCATAATTACTTCGCAAAGTAAAAAAATTAGTTCGCAACGAAAAAGAATGTTATTTTTTATTTTTTATAGTATCTATTTTTTTACTTTTTAGATGGGAGTAATGGCATGTATGTCGCTCAGCCTGGACATATTGACCACATTAAACGAAATAATGCAGGCAGCGTGTATAAACTTATTGATTTATTTGGGCCTATTTCGCGAATTGAATTATCTAAACGAAGTCTGTTAGCACCTGCAAGTATTACAAAGATTACACGTGAGTTGATAGATGCGCATTTAATTAAAGAAGCGCAGTGCCAAGAACCCCTAAGCCGTGGTCGTCCAGCAATAGGTTTATTGCCTGCTAATGAAGGTTGGCAGTTTCTATCAATGCGGCTTGGGCGTGGTTATTTAACCATTGCTTTACATGAATTAGGTGGCGATATCTTGGTTGAAGAACGCCAAGAAATTGAAGAATTACAACAAGAAGCGGTTATTGATAAGTTACTTAGCGAAATTAACATTTTTTTTGCTAACCATGTCAGCGAATTAGATCGAATAACCGCGATAGCCTTAACATTACCAGGCTTGGTGAATTCACAAGAAGGCATTGTTTTACAGATGCCACATTACGATGTGAAAAATCTGGCGTTGGGTCCGACTATTCATGAAGCGACGGGGTTACCTGTATTTATTGGTAACGATACCCGATCTTGGGCGCTGGCAGAGAAGCTATTTGGTAACTCCCGAGGTGTTGCTAACTCCATTTTAGTCTCAATTCATAATGGTGTCGGTGCTGGTATTATTTTGGATGACAAAGTACTACAAGGTAGTACGGGCAATGTCGGTGAGTTAGGGCACATTCAAATCAAGCCTTATGGCAAACGCTGCTTCTGTGGCAATCACGGTTGTTTAGAGACCGTCGCTAGCTTAAAAGCGATTTTGGAACAAGTTGAACAGCGATTAAAAGAAGGACACCCTTCTTGTTTGCATGGTACAACACCTACGATTGAAAGTATTTGTGATGCAGCAGTTGCTGGAGACACGTTAGCGCGTCAGATTATTATTGAACTGGGCCATCACCTTGGGCAAGCCATAGCGATTATGGTGAACTTGTTTAACCCAGATAAAATCTTAATCGGAGGGGAGTTTAATCGTGCGAAAAGCGTGTTATACCCTGCGATATTAGAGTGTATTCGTAATCAATCTTTACCTGTTTATAATCGTAACTTAATTGTTGAAGAAAGTTGTTTTTATACACAAGCGACGATGCCTGGTGCTGCTCTGGTTAAACAAGCAATGTATGACGGCCACTTATTAATGAAGTTAGTTGATGGTTAGGCGTTTGTACTCAAAATAGAAAACGCAGTGAATAACTGCGTTTTTTATTTGAATATACAAAGACAAAGTAGGTTTTATCTTTTTTTCAATTCTTCTTCAATCACAGTATGAAGAAAAGACATGGCGGCACGATTATCAACTCTACTCATGAACCATTGTTTTTGATTCGTCTCGAGAGGTAATATTTCTAACCATCGCTGGCATACCCAGGTCATGTCATTGAAATCAGGTTCTTGGTAGTACTCACCATGTTCAGGGTACTCCCTAAAAAGGGTTCTTAAGCTATTAGCAATATCGCGGTCAACAAATTTAATGTCGGATTTTGACCAATTTTCTAACATGGTTACCTCGCCGAGAATTAAACCATCCTCTTCTTCCCAGTGGTCGTTAATTATAAATTTTTCAACACCTTTGATAGTGATACCAAGTAACCCATCAGGAAGCGCTTCAAAATCTGTAATGATGACACGAGTACCAAAGTGACAAAGTGTTTTATCATTTTTCATGCACAAGCCAAAGCCGTCATTGCAAGCCATCGCAAGCTTTACTAAACGTATGTAGCGTGGTTCGAAAATCCTAAGCTTACTGATACCACCAGGTAACAAATACATTTGCATAGGAAAAAGGGGCAGTTGCATCATCGGTCACCCTTACTGTCGTCATATCTATATTACGTATGATGTTTCTTTAACGATCAGTATTCAGTATAAGCAGACAAATATAGGAATCTGTCTGCTTTTCGATAATACGAAAGAGTAATCTACCTCTGAATTTATTGTGGTTTTAACGATCGCATTATTGCTACAGTGAGACAGCTAAGCTCTTGTGGCGTAATAATAAAAGGGGGCATGATGTAAATCAGTTTGCCAAACGGACGAATCCATACACCCGCGTCGACAAAACTTTTTTGAATTTCAGCCATGTTGACAGGTTCGTATAGCTCAACTACGCCAATAGCGCCTAACCATCTAACGGCTTTAACACAATCAAGTTGACCAATTTCAGGCAATAGCTCTGACAATTGTTGTTCAATGCTTAAGACTTGTTGCTGCCAATTACCTTGCATTAAAATTTCGAGGCTGGCATTACCAACGGCACAGGCTAACGGGTTACCCATGAAAGTGGGACCGTGCATAAAACAAGCGGCTTCACCACTGCATACTGTATCTGCCACGTGTTTGGTGGCTAGCGTCGCCGACAATGTCATGTATCCACCAGTGAGTGCTTTGCCGACACACATAATATCAGGGCTAATTCCTGCATGTTCACAGGCAAACATTTTACCTGTTCGACCAAAGCCTGTTGCAATTTCGTCTGCAATTAACAAAACATCATGTTCATCGCATAATTCACGAATACGTTTGAGGTACATCGGGTGGTAAATACGCATGCCTCCTGCACCTTGAACAATGGGTTCAATAATAACAGCGGCTAATTTGTCTTTATTATTGTTTAGCTTCTCTTTGAAATCGCTAATGTCACTTTCACACCATTCTTCGTAAAAACCCCGTTCTGATGATTCCGCAAAAATGTGCTCAGGTAAGAAGCCTTTGTATAGGCTATGCATCGAATTATCAGGGTCGGTAACCGACATCGCAGCAAATGTATCGCCATGGTAACCGTGACGAACGGTTAAGAATTTAGGGCGACGTTGTCCTTTTGCATGCCAATACTGCAATGCCATTTTTAACGAGACTTCAACCGCAACAGAACCAGAATCAGCCAAGAAAACATGCTGTAAAGGTTCAGGCGTTATAGCGATCAGTTTACGGCAAAGTTCGACAGCAGGTTCGTGCGTAATACCACCAAACATGACATGTGACATTTTATCGATTTGATTTTTTGCTGCCTGATTAAGAGTAGGGTGATTATAGCCATGGATTGTTGACCACCATGAAGACATACCATCGATAAGCTTACGACCATCTTCCAACGTGAGATATACCCCATTGGCACTTTCAACCGGGTAACAAGGCAGTGGATTTATCGTCGATGTGTAGGGGTGCCAAACATGCTGTTGGTCAAATTCCAAATCAATCTTGCTGGTTGTTTTTTGCACAGATGTAAACCTTGATGTCTATTGTATGTTGACAGTCTACTAACTCTCAGTAGACTAGCCAAGTATAGAAAGCCGCTAGATTCCAGATATTTTCTTTTAAAGAGGATTCTAGTGAGAGCAACAATATTATTACTATAAAGAGGTTACACACTGTGGAAGTACGTCACGATTGGACAGTTGCGGAAGTTCAAGCCTTGTTTGAAAAGCCGTTTATGGATCTTGTATTTGAAGCTCAGCAAGTACACCGCCAATATCATGAACCTAACAAGGTGCAGGTGAGTACATTACTTTCAATCAAAACGGGTGCATGCCCTGAAGATTGTAAATACTGCCCACAAAGTGCGCATTATCGTACAGATGTCGAACGTGAGCGTTTATTAGAAGTTGAAAAAGTACTGGATGCTGCGCAGAAAGCGAAAACATCGGGTGCTACGCGTTTTTGTATGGGCGCTGCTTGGAAGAATCCTAAAGAACGTGATATGCCGTACTTAATGGATATGATCCGCGGTGTTAAAGATATAGGCCTTGAGACGTGTATGACACTCGGTATGATCACTGGTGGTCAAGCCGATGAATTAGCGGATGCAGGTTTAGATTACTACAACCATAACCTTGATACGTCGCCAGAATATTACGGCCAGGTTATTACAACACGTACTTACCAAGATCGCTTAGACACATTAAGCCATGTACGCGATGCGGGCATGAAAATTTGTTCTGGCGGTATTATCGGTATGGGTGAAAGTTCACGCGACCGTGCAGGTTTATTGGTAGAGCTTGCAACATTGCCAACCCACCCTGAAAGTGTGCCAATTAATATGTTGGTAAAAGTAAAAGGCACACCAATGGAAAATGTGGAGGATGTCGACCCGTTTGATTTCATTCGTATCATTGCCGTTGCACGTATCATCATGCCAATGTCTTCAGTGCGTTTGTCTGCGGGTCGTGAAGACATGAATGAACAGATGCAAACGCTATGTTTCATGGCGGGTGCTAACTCAGTATTCTATGGTTGTAAGCTATTAACAACACCGAACCCAGGTGAAGATAAAGACATGCAATTGTTTGCAAAACTAGGTATTAATAGCCAAGAGCAAGCAGCGAAACCTGATGAAGTGCAAGAGCATGAATTATTAGGTCAGGTTGCACAACGTGTTGCTGCGCGTCCAGGTAAAGATGATTTATTCTACGATGCCACTGTCTAATCATCGTTTTAATCACAAAATAAAACACGCGCTGGAAGCACGAGAAACCCAAGGGTTATATCGCCAGCGTGCTTGTTTGTCTCGTGCTGATCAAAGTGTTTACCATCAAGGTGCATCATTACTTAACTTTTCGAGTAATGACTACCTTGGCTTGGCACAAGATCCCACCATACTATCGGCATGGCAAGAAGGGCTAACCCTGTTCGGTGCCGGTAGTGGTGCATCACCATTAGTGACGGGTTTTCATTCCGCTCACAAAACACTAGAAGATCAACTTGCCGACTGGCTGGGTTACGATCGCGCGTTATTATTCAATAGCGGTTTCAGTGCGAACCAAGCAGTTTTGTTTACGATTCCTGATAAGCATGATGTATTAATTCAAGATAAATTGAACCATGCATCATTGATGGAAGCTGGCCTGTTATCACCTGCAACCATGCGCCGATTCGCTCATAATGATCTCTCTGCATTAACTCGCTTACTTCATCAAACCAATGATAAATCTCCGTCTATTAACCCATTAGTGATCACTGAAGGGGTCTTTAGCATGGATGGTGATCTATCACCGTTGGCTACAATTTCTGAGCAATGTAGCCAGCATGATGCGTGGTTAATGGTTGATGATGCACATGGCTGTGGGGTATTGGGTGATAAAGGGCGAGGCAGTTGTGACCTTGCAGGGGTGAAAGCCGACATACTTATTGTGACATTTGGTAAAGCCTTTGGCTTATCAGGTGCTGCTGTCATGTGCAATAACGATACTGCTGAATACTTAATTCAATTTGCGCGTCATTTCATTTATTCGACGTCAATGCCTCCATCACAAGCTCACGCATTAAGTGCGGCTTGTCGTCTTATTCAATCAGATGATTGGCGTCGTGAAAAATTACACGATTTAGGGCATTTACTCTTTGAAAATGTCGAGAGCTCAATACAACTGGTTGATACGCACACGCCTATCAAGCCCTTAATTATTGGCGATAGTCATAAAGCGTTATCGGTTTCCAATGCATTAAAAGCGAAAGGTTTATGGGTAAGTGCAATTAGACCACCAACCGTACCCGTAAATAGTGCGCGTTTAAGAATAACGTTAACGGCTGCACACACAGAACAAGATATTAGACGATTAGCAACAACGTTAAATGAGGTGATTAATGATGAATAAAGTTAATGCTGTCACCCATGACAAAGCAGAATTAAAAACAAACGACATTCCTCGAATTGATAAACAAGCCGTGGCAGAAGCATTTGGCCGTGCAGCTAAGCATTACGATAAAGCGGCTGCTTTTCAGCGCATTGTTGGTCATCAGTTGCTTGAGCGTTTACCTGCCGTTATTCCCACAGGTACTCGCGTATTAGATTTAGGGTGCGGCACGGGGTATTTTTCAGAACAATTAATGCAACGTGGTTATGATGTTTCTGCCGCTGATTTATCGATAGAAATGCTGGCACAGGCAAAGTCTCGCTGTGGCGATAGTGTTACCTATTTAGAAGCGGATGCTGAAAACTTACCGATTGAAGATAATCAGTTTGATGTTGCGTTCAGCAGCCTTGCCCTGCAGTGGTGTGATGACCTGTCTGTACCATTGAAAGAGTTGCGGCGTGTGGTAAAGCCAGGTGGCAGAATTATGTTTACCACTTTAGTAGAGGGTTCGTTATTTGAGCTTTCACAGGCATGGCAAGAGGTTGATCGATATCAACATGTGAATCATTTTCTTTCGCAAAAGGCGATAAAACTTGCGCTGGCGCAAGCGGGAGGGGCAATCGATACCCTAGACTTCAAACCAATTAGAGTGAATTATCCAGCGGCAGTTGGACTCATGAAGGACCTAAAAGGGATAGGGGCGACTCATTTACCACAAGGGCGCAAAGCAGGCTTGGCCGGTCGTAAAACGATCATGGCATTAGAGAGCGCCTACAATGAGTTTCGAGATGAGAATGGTCAACTGCCTGCTACATATCAAGTCTGTTTTGGAGTAATAATAAATGACTAACGCTTTCTTTCTTACAGGTACAGATACCGAAGTCGGTAAAACTGTAGCCTCTCGCGCAATTTTACACGCAGCTGGTAGCGCGAATATTAAGATGGCGGGTTATAAGCCTGTGGCATCAGATAGCACACCAACAGATGAAGGAATGCGTAATTCAGACGCATTGTATATTCAAGATGCTTCAGTGGTTGAACTGGACTATCAAGAAGTTAATCCATACGCATTCGAAGCCGCGATTTCTCCCCACCTTGCGGCAGAGCAAGAAGGGCAGGTGATAGATTTTGATGTATTAAGCGCAGGCTTAGAGCATCTAAAAAGTAAATCAGAAGCCGTACTTATCGAAGGTGCTGGTGGCTGGCGTGTGCCGATTTCTCATACCGATTTTCTATCAAGTTGGGTAAAGCGTGAAAAGCTGCCTGTTATCTTGGTTGTGGGTGTAAAGCTGGGTTGTTTAAGCCATGCAATGCTTACTGCAGAAGCGATTAAAAATGATGGTTTAGAGTTAGTTGGTTGGGTTGCTAATCGTATCAATCCAGGCACAGAAAACTACGCTGATATTATTAAAATGCTAGAGCACAATCTGCCAGGTAAAAAGATGGGCGAAATCCCATACATGCCAGCAATTAAAAAACGTGACTTATCAAAGTATATTGATTTAAGTGCGTTAGGTTTATAGCGCTGTTTAGTGTTTAAGTAAGCAAATACTAGATATGAAAAAAGGCACTGAAAAGTGCCTTTTTTATAATTCAATTTTCTAAAACTAAATCATCTTAGCTGTTATCGCCTGTTAATCCGATAAGTGCTTCTTGGGTATTTGTCAGTTTAGGTTTACCTGATGCATCAAGCCCTAATTCCTTATGGGCTTCATCAACTGACATACCAAGATGACAGCAAAGAATATCAATCGCAACTTTGTAGTTCTCTTTGTCGGCCATTATTCCTCCTTGATAAATAGACTGGTGTTTTAAACACCTGACATCAACAATAATCAATATGCGCACTCGATGCAATAAGACTAAAGTCTAAGATTTAGCCTTATCACATATTCATTCCATTTCTAGCGAATGAGTAAGAGTGGTACTTGGCTTTTGGTTAGCATTTCAGTGGTATTACTGCCTAAGAAAAACTGCCTAACGCGTGAATGCCCATAAGCGCCCATCACAATAAGACCAATATCATTGTGTGTTTGATAGTGCACCAGTGCAGAGTGGATATCGCCCTCAATGATTTTTTCCAAGACATCGATATTTGCAGCACGTAATTTCTTAGCGGCTACATGGAAAGATTCTGTGCGATCATTCTCGTCTTTCACCATCACTAAGTAGCACGTTAATCCATTTAATAATGGGGTTTTTATCGCTTTATCGATGAGTTTTAGGCTGATATCACTGCCATCAAATGCAATCATGAACGACTTTGGTTCGTTAAACGGTTTTATTGCGACTAAGGTGTGTGCCTTTATGGAGCGAATAACACTTTCAAGCTGAGAACCAATAGCGGTAGTTTGATTTTGATGCGCTTCACCTGATTTACCAATCACCAGCAAGCGAGTTTCAGCTTCAATATCAAGCAGAGATTCAACAAAGTCACCGTGTCTTTGTTGCTTAATAACGTTAGGCAAACCTTGTTGATTTGCTCTTTCCATCATATCGGCAAGCAAATACTTCCCATGCTTAAGGGCCAATTTACTGCGTTGCTCATCTAGTGCCGTTAAATCTTCAAGAAGTTGCTCTCGGCTGCCTAATCCAATACTACCTGATAACTCACTTGTTACAGGGTATTCCGATTTATCTAATACATGCAGTATTTTTAAAGGGATGCCTAAGTGCTTGGCTGCCCAAATGCTAGCATCACACACAGTTGTCGACATGGATGAACCATCAATACACGCGATAATATTTTTCATTATAAATTCCTTAGTGACCAGCCATTAGTTTTTCAACTTCTTCAGGTTTGTCGTGAATACCAAATTTATCGACAAGGGTATTCGTTGCTTCATTCATTCCAATTAACTCAACGGTTGCACCTTCACGACGGAATTTGATAACGACTTTATCAAGTGCTGATACTGAGGTGATATCCCAAAAGTGGGCGGAAGAAAGATCGATAGTGACGTGATCTAACACTTCTTTAAAATCAAATGACTTCAAAAATTGCTCTGAAGAGGCAAAGAATATTTGTCCTATCACTTTATAGTGACGTGATGCACTAGCGGTGTTGTCAGCACTTTTCACCACCATAAAACGACTGATTTTGTTGGCAAAGAATAAAGCTGCGAGTAATACACCTACAAAAACGCCAATAGCGAGATTATGACTGGCAACTACCACAGCAACGGTAACCACCATCACAATATTGCTCGAAAGCGGATGCTTTTTTAGGTTTCGTAGCGAATCCCATGAGAATGTACCAATTGATACCATAATCATGACGGCAACTAACGCAGCCATTGGGATCTGCTTGAGCCAATCACCGAGGAAAACCACCATCACTAATAAGAACACACCTGCAGATAAACACGATAACCGGCTACGACCGCCTGATTTAATGTTGATTATTGACTGGCCGATCATCGCACAGCCCGCCATACCACCCATCAAACCCGCACCAATATTCGCTAGGCCTTGACCTTTACATTCTCGGTTTTTATCACTTTCTGTATCGGTAAGATCATCAACAATGGTTGCTGTCATTAGGGATTCAAGTAAGCCAACAGCTGCTAACCCGAATGAGTAAGGAAGAATAATCATCAATGTTTCTAGGTTTAAAGGAACATCAGGCCAAAGGAAGATAGGAAGTGTGTCGGGAAGCTGCCCCATATCACCCACTGTTTTAATATCTAAACCAAGCAATATAGAAATAATAGTGAGGGAAACAATACACACTAAAGGAGATGGTAATAATTTTCCGACAACGGGTAGGTAGGGGAACAGGTAAATAATACCCAAACCAGCCGCTGTCATGGCGTAAACGTGCCAAGTTACATTCGTCAGCTCTGGTAACTGTGCCATGAAAATTAAAATGGCGAGCGCATTTACAAAACCAGTGACAACCGAGCGAGAAACAAAACGCATTAAGCTACCCAGTCTAAGATACCCAGCTGCGATTTGTATAACGCCAGTGAGCACGGTTGCCGCTAAGAGATATTCTAACCCATGATCTTTTACTAACGTGACCATCAGTAACGCCATTGCACCGGTTGCAGCTGAAATCATTCCAGGCCTGCCGCCTGTAAATGCAATAATAACAGCCATAGAAAATGATGCATAAAGACCGACTTTCGGATCGAGACCAGCAATAATTGAGAAGGCAATAGCTTCAGGAATAAGTGCCAAAGCAACAACAAGACCAGCAAGAAGATCGCCCTTCACATTGAAGAACCAATCTTTTTTTACAGTATCTAACATTCAATATACTCAAATTATTAAAATTTGCGCGAACGGAAACCATCAGGTAATAACCTGATAAAAATGTAGCGACAAATTTTATAGGGGGTGCTATTAGCGATTAAAAACGCATAGCAAGATGGGCAGCAATAGTGCTACCTAGATAGTGATTTGTTGGAACGAGAGTGTTCCGAAGTGATTGTCTAAGGCGGAGTGGTCGTCAAAAGTTTATATCCACAAAATGTGTAGGCGCACATTGTAGAGATAAAGATTGGAAGAAACAAGTGCGTATGTCGGCCAAATATTCATTCTATTGTACGGTGTTCAACTCTAAGTAAGCCGTGATTGTTATAACATCTGAGTGGTAACAATTATAAATGTTGACATTATGCCGCACTGGAATTGTAACGTTTTAATAACAAGGGCTGTAATCCTTGAATTTAGCTATGTAATATCAACGCATTAAATTTAATAGTCATTTTTTACTTTGATACGAATGGTAACAATTATGTTCTTTCACTTGTAATTGCTTTGAACGACCATATATTAACTAAACTGTAGGTGGCACATACCATCTATTATGTATTTGAAGCTTCTTTTATTTATTGGAGATAATTGGAAATATGAAGCGAATTGCTCTGTTCTTGGCAACCAACCTTGCCGTAATGCTGGTATTCAGCGTTGTCTTGAATGTTGTTTATGCTGTAACAGGTATGCAGCCTGGTAGCCTATCTGGCTTATTGGTAATGGCTGCACTGTTCGGTTTTGGTGGCTCGCTATTCTCACTCTTCATGTCAAAGAAGATGGCTCTTCGTTCTGTCGGTGGTTCAGTTATTGAACACCCTCGCAATGAAACAGAGCACTGGTTGATGGAAACAGTTTCTCGTCAAGCGCAACAAGCGGGCATTGGTATGCCAACTGTTGCTGTTTATGACTCTGCTGATATCAACGCATTTGCAACAGGCGCTAAGCGTGATGATTCACTTGTTGCGGTATCAACGGGTTTGCTTCACAGCATGACACGTGATGAAGCTGAAGCGGTACTTGCTCATGAAATCAGCCATATATCTAATGGTGATATGGTAACGATGACCTTGATGCAAGGTGTTGTGAATACCTTTGTTATTTTTGTTTCTCGTTTAGTGGCGGGTGCAATAAGTGGTGTTAACAACAGTGATGAGGAAGGCGGGGGTGGCAGCTACATAACGTACTTCATCGTCTCTTCAATTATGGAAGTACTGTTTGGCTTCTTAGCAAGCATTCTAACAATGTGGTATAGCCGACACCGTGAATTTAAAGCGGACGCGGGTTCTGCGAACTTAGTCGGTAAAGAAAAGATGATTGCAGCGTTAGAGCGTTTGAAAGTGAGCCAAGAGCCACAGTTAGAAGGCTCTATGATGGCATTCGGTATCAATGGTAAAAAATCATTGTCTGAATTGTTTATGACTCACCCACCGTTAGACAAGCGTATTGATGCTTTACGCCGTGGTGAGCACCTTTAATCAAGATAGTTAAGCGTTTATAAACGTTACGTTATTTGATTATAGGCAAAGATAAGAAAACCCTTTTAGCCTTATGTTACGACGAGTAACAGGGCAAAAGGGTTTTTTATTGAATGTGTTTTTACCCTTGTTATGCCGCTGCACTTAATGCAGCTAAACGAGGAACGGGCTTGTCATTTATCGGTAAGTGAATTAATGCTGCGCAGAAGGCGAGAAAGACAGTCGACCACCAAATTGGCTCGTAGCTGCCGTAATAGTCATAAATACGGCCACCAACCCAAGCCCCTAAGAAACTACCGACTTGGTGAGTGAAAAATACAAGTCCATATAATGTCGACATGTATCGAGCCCCAAACATTTGACGTACTAAACCTGAGGTTAGTGGCACTGTGCCTAACCAGCAAAAACCGATCGCACCACCAAAAATAGCCGCGGTATCAACCGTTACAGGTAATGTCACAAAAGCTGCAATCACAACAGTTCGTATTAAATATAGCGATGTCATTACATAGCGTTTATCGAACTTGTCACCCATCACACCCCAAAAGTACGACCCGAAGATATTAAAAATACCCACGTAGGCGAGCGCCATCGCAGCCGTTGATCCCGGTAGCCCTTTATCGGCTAAATAGCTAGGAAGGTGAGTGGCAATAAACATGACATGAAAGCCACAAACAAAGAATCCCGCATGAATTAACCAGTAACTCTTATTGTTAAAGGCTTCTTTCAATGCTTCGCGCAAGGTTTGTGTATCATCCATTTTCGGTGCCGTAGACTCCGCTTTTAATGAAGACTTAGCCTCTTTGTTGGCCGTTTTCATGAAGCTGGCAAAAGCGATGATCACACAGCATGCTAGAGCAAAAATTTGTAACGTTGTTTGCCAATCGTATGTATTCATGAGTGATTGTGCGCCAGGTATGACGGCAAACATGCCAAATGAGCCAGCGGCTGTGGTTAAACCAAAAGCTTTTGCCGTATGTTCTGCAGGCACTACGCGGGCGATCGAACCCAAAATAATCACATAGCTGGTGGCACTTAAACCAAAACCGATTAACGCCCCAAAGGTGACATAAAGAATACTGGGATCGGTTGCTAAAGAGGTCAGGTACAAACCGGCCGCATACGATATTGCCCCTATGGTAATGATACGGCGTGAGCCCCAGCGATCGGCAGCCATACCAACGAAAGGTTGGAATAGACCAAAAAGCAGATTTTGCAGTGCAATCGTAAAGCTAAAGAACTCTCTACCAGTATTGAATGAATCAGAAATTGGCATCATGAAAATGCCGAAAGATTGTCTTATCCCAAGACTAATAATTAGCGTCCCTATTCCCAACCACACTAATAGTGGAAAGCGAAAAATACTCATTAATGGTGCTCTTTATTATCGTGTTCGATAGATGATTGTTGGTGGCAACCACCACTGGTGGCGTGTTGCGCCAACGCATCGAGTAAAGGTTGACAGTGATGCACGCCAAAAAGGGTAATTATGAGCAGTACTAGCATACGTAATAGCTGCGCAAATAATGATTGTGAAAACATCAGTGCCTCCGATCGCCAAAATTAGCGAGCGCGGATAATAGGTAACTCAGCGGCATGACACAAATGAATAAAAATCAGGTTAGCTATGCATATTATGCACTTTGATAGAAAATTGAACATGTTCAGGATAATAGAGGATAGTTTGTGCTGAAATGCGCATTACGCCGTTGCTGGTGTAATGCGATATGTTTATGACGATGCATGAAAAAATTAAATCGCCATTCCACGTATATCAGTTTTAATTTTTCCGCAGATCGGATCTTTTTCAACCTCAGCCAATATGAATTCCACAAAAGTACGTGCGGCTAGGGTCAGGTTTTTACGTGATGGGTAAACCAGCCAACCATACCTAATCGATGGCTCAATGTGATCGAATAAACGTATTAACATGTCACGTTCTTGATAATACTTACCAATCTCTTCTGGAATAAAGACGATGCCTCGGTCTTGTAAGCACGCTTCCATACACAGTGAAACGCTGTTCATTACTAAGTTACCCGACACTTCTACCGTTTCATTTTTACCAAAAGGCAGGGTGCCGTATATTTGCCCGTTGGGAAAACGAAAGCGAATAACATTCAGTTGGCGTAAATCGTCAGCATTTTGTGGCATGCCGTGTTGTTCTACGTATTCCTGTGTACAGAAAAATCCGAAAGAAGCATGTTTGAATGGACGCGCCACCAAGCTGGAATCTTCAAGGGTTTTGCCTTCACCAACACGCAGCGCAATATCAATGTGATTCTCAACCATATTTTTGTCTTCTGCGCTGGTAATGATCTCGACACTGATCTTCGGGTACATATCCATGAAAGTAAAAATCATTCGACCGATATCAAGAATCTCAGGAAAGGGCAGTAATTGAATGCGTAGGTGCCCAGACACTTCATAAGTCGGTGCCGTGATTTCTTGAATACTCGTTTCCAAATCAATCAGCATCGCTTTGGTTTTTGTGTAGAACTTGGTACCAGCTTCTGTCAGCTGTAAGGCGCGGTTTTGGCGATGAAACAGCAGAATATTCAGCTCTTCTTCTAGTGATTTGATACGACGACTGATGTTTGACTTTGGTAAGTCGAAAATTTCAGATGCGCGGTTTAAGCTGCCCGTATCCACAATTTGGTGAAAGAGCTTGAGATCTTCTGTTTTCATGACATTGCTCACAGACTTAGTGATAGATCAATAGATTAAGCGTTCCATAAAGTGAAACTCTCAGTTCTATATCGTTCGGTTATTCAGAACACGTTATCAGGTTATAGTTCGCGGTGAAAGATAACTATAAGGAATAATTCAATGATGTCAGCTAAACCGAGTTTGTTAGCACTGGTGCTAGGAACTGTTTTAATGAGCTCAGTTCTGACAGGGTGTGACTCTGCAGAGAGTGCTGTGGTAGCAACTGCCACCGTACGTCCGGTAAAATTAATCACAATTGGTGATGTAGCGTTTGAACAAAGTCGCATTTTTCCTGCTGAATTGGTGGCCAACCAACAAGCCGATTTAGCTTTTCGTGTTAGCGGTGAACTGGTTACATTGGATTTAATTGAAGGTCAGAAAGTTAAAAAAGGGCAATTGTTGGCGAAACTGGATGAGCGAGATGCAAAGAATGCGCTATTAAATGCAGAAGCAAATTACGATTTAGCCAATGCCGATTACAACCGTAAAGAACAGTTATTAGCCCGAAAACTTATTTCGAAAGCAGAGTTTGATTCTGCAAAAGCCACATTAAAGTCTGCTAAATCATCATTGAATTCAGCTAGAGACCAACTGCAATATACTAATTTAACGGCCCCTTTTTCTGGCATTGTTGCCAAAGTTGAATCTGATAACTATCAAATGATTCAAGCATCGCAGGTCGTATTATCGTTGCGAGGTGATCAGCTAATGGATGTCACTATTCAAGTGCCTGAATCACTCATTATGCGTTTAAATAAAAAGAACTTAGATGAACATTACATGCCACGTGTGCGCTTTGTTTCTCAAGGTGAAAGTGTGACGACTTATCCTGTTCGTTTTAAAGAGAGCTCTAGTAAAGTTAGCCCTGGTACACAAACTTATGCCGTTACCTTTAGTTTTAAACCCGAAGATGGCTTGAACGTTATTCCGGGTATGAGTGCTGAATTATTACTCGATATGTCAATCGATCACCGTCGCTCTCAAGACAATGGAATAAGCGATTTTCTCGCTATTTTACCGCAATCAGCCATCGTGAAAGCGGATGACGATAACCAGATCAAAGTGTGGCGATACAATCAAGACAGTCACCGAGTTGAATCTGTAAACGTGACGTTAGGGCAAGTGCGAACGAATGGTATTGAAGTGTTATCTGGATTAAACAAAGGCGATCAAATTGTCAGTGTGGGGGCGAATGCGATTAAATCAGGCATGGAAGTAAAACCCCTTCGCTGGGAAAGAGGCGTGTAATTGATGAATATCGCGCATTATAGTATCAAAAACAAAGTCATCAGTTGGATGTTTATTTTACTGATGTTAATTGGTGGTGGAATTTCATTTACGGGATTAGGCCAATTAGAATTTCCTGAATTTACGTTAAAAAATGCCCTTGTTATTACGGCTTACCCAGGGGCTTCGCCTGAACAAGTTGAAGAAGAAGTAACACTTCGGTTAGAAGATGCTATTCAGCAGATGCCGCAGATAAAGCATATTACATCGATCAATAGTGCTGGTTTATCTCAAATCGAAATCGAGATGAAAGAGCAGTACGACGCGAAAGCTTTACCACAAATTTGGGATGAGCTACGTCGTAAGGTGAATGATGCGGTTGCCGATTTACCGCCAGGCGCTGTAATGCCGCAAGTGATTGATGATTTTTCCGATGTCTACGGTGTTTTAATCAACATCACAGGCGAAGGATATAGCTACCGAGAGCTTAAAAATTATGCCAATTACTTACGTCGTGAATTGGTATTAATTGAGGGTGTTAAAAAGGTTTCTGTTGTCGGCGATCCGCAAGAGCAAGTCGTTGTCGAAATTAGCCAACAGAAACTGGCCACATTAGGGCTTGATCAAAATACGATATACAGCCAAATAAAGAATCAAAATGGTGTGTCTAACGCCGGAAAAATTCGAGTAGGTGAAGGGCGAATTCGTATTCATCCTACGGGCGAGTTTATCGATGTTACTGATATGAAACGCTTATTGGTGAGCCCACCAGGCAGTAAAGATATGGTGTATCTGGGTGATATTGCTAATGTCTATAAAACGGAAACTGAAACTCCAAAGCTGATTTACCACAACATGGGCGAGAACGCGCTGTCTTTAGGAATATCCTTTAGCCAAGGTGTCAATGTCGTTGATATCTCGAATGAAATATCAGCAAAGATCACACAGTTTGAATCAAGCTTACCGATAGGAATGAGCTTGAACACCGTGTATGACCAAGGTGCAATGGTTGATGTGTCTGTTACGGGCTTTTTGATCAACCTTGCTCAGTCTGTGGCAATTGTGATCGTGGTACTATTGGTATTCATGGGCGTGCGCTCTGGTCTATTAATGGGTGCAGTGCTGTTACTGACTATTTTTGGTACGTTCATTGCGATGAGCGTATTGAATATTCAGCTGCAAATTATCTCACTTGGCGCACTCATTATTGCATTAGGTATGCTGGTCGATAACGCCATTGTGGTAACCGAAGGTATTTTAATCGGTATAAAACGGGGTCAAACCCGTTATGAAGCGGCAGGTCAGGTAGTTAAGCAAACCCAGTGGCCATTATTGGGCGCGACAATTATTGCAATTTTAGCATTTGCACCCATTGGATTATCACAAAATGCCACCGGTGAATTTTGTAAATCGTTATTTCAAGTGCTGCTAGTTTCACTGTTTATCAGTTGGGTTACAGCGATTACCATTACGCCATTTTTCTGTAATTTATTATTTAAAGATGGCGACGTTAGCGATACGACTGAAGACTTATATAAAGGCTGGTTCTTTACGGCTTATCGTTCAATGCTTTCATTAGCCATGCGATTTCGTGTGCTTAGTTTAGGCTTAGTTATTGCCATGTTGTTTATAGCGATAGTGGGTATGGGGCATGTGAAAAATGTATTCTTCCCTCCATCAAGTACGCCTATTTTCTTTGTTGATGTATGGTTGCCAGAAGGCTCAGATATTCGTGCAACAGAAGGTTTTGTACGCGAACTTGAAGAGAAAATTATCGCAACCGACAAAGAGGTTGGTGTTGGGCTTAAAAATGTCACTTCGGTGATAGGCCAAGGTGCACAACGATTCGTCTTGCCGTATGTGCCAGAAAAAGGCTACGACGCGTATGCGCAGTTAATTATCGAAATGACAGATTTAGAATCGTTGAATGCAGGCGTACCTGAACTCACGAAAGTATTGCGTGATAATTATCCTGAAGCTGAGTTTCGCGTGAAGTTGCTGAGTAATGGCCCATCACCAGCCGCTGCAATTGAAGCGCGATTCTATGGTGAAGATCCCGTTGTACTGCGTCAGCTTGCTACTCAGGCAGAGCAGATCATGATTGATGAGCCGACAGCTGAAAATATTCGTCATAATTGGCGTAATCAGGTGAATGTTGTTCGTCCACAAGTGAATAATGCTCAAGCCAAAAAAGTGGGTATCAGTAAGCAAGATCTTGATACCGCCATGCTGATTAACTTTAGTGGCATGTCGGTTGGTACATACCGTGAACAATCGCATTTATTGCCCATTGTTGCACGTGCACCAGAGCAAGAGCGCCTTGATGCCGATAGTTTATTAAAGCTACAAGTGTGGAGCGCTGAAAATAGTGCGTTTGTACCAGTAACCCAAATTGTATCGTCATTCGATACTGAGTGGGAAAATCCTATTATTATGCGTCGCGATCGCAAACGGGTATTAACTGTATTAGCTGATCCACTATTAGGTAGTAATGAAACAGCAGATTCAGTGCTAAAGATATTACGCCCTAAAATAGAAGCGATCCCTCTGCCAGCAGGGTATGAACTGGAGTGGGGAGGCGAATATGAAACAGCAGGTGAAGCACAAGCAGGTATTGCTAGCTCTTTACCATTGGGTTATTTAGCGATGTTCTTGATCACTGTTGTACTGTTTAATTCCGTAAGACTCCCGCTGATCATTTGGTTCAATGTGCCTTTGGCGCTTATAGGTATTGCTGCTGGTTTATTGATATTCGATGCACCATTTAGCTTCATGGCGATACTGGGTACATTAAGTTTAAGTGGTATGGTTATCAAAAATGGGATTGTATTGGTTGATCAAATCCAGGTTGAATTGGCTGAGGGTAAAGATCCGTATGATGCCGTATTTGAATCTTCAGTGAGCCGTGTTCGTCCTGTGTGTATGGCGGCCATTACGACAATGCTTGGCATGATACCGCTATTGTTTGACCCATTTTTCAAATCGATGGCGGTTACCATTATATTCGGTTTAGGTTTTGCCACTTTGCTCACATTGATTGTGTTACCCGTTAGCTATGTCGTTATTTTCCGAATACCTAACAAGCAAAAAGAATCAATGAAGAATGCAGCGTTGGTGACAGTGTAACCTTCTGGGTTTTCTGAATAGAAACAGCCTCAAAGAGAGAGGTATTAGCCTTTCTCTTTGAGGGTGATGCACTTATTGCTTGAATTGCTATAAATCTACCCCAGATAGTAACTCAATGATTTAATAGATAAAGTGCGCCAATTTGAATTTGGAGTGAGTTATTACGCTGAGTGGTGGGTTAGATGGAGAAAATGAAAGGCTAATACAAATGAAATTTATAAAAAGAATTAAGAGGAATGATCATATAACCACAGCCACATATATAAAAGATTTTACCTTGTATATTGAATTAAGTAGTGGCGAAAGGGGCGTGATTAACTGTTCACCATTGGCCGAACAACAGATTTTGTTTGAACAAGTTATTGCTGATGATAAACGTGATTCTTATTCGTTAAGTAACCGCGTTATTCAGTGGTACAACGATGCGTATATTCACATTGAGTGGATTAAGCGAAATATGGTCTCGTTAAATATTGAACGACCGCTTGAAAGTGCAGCTTCCTACAATAACTGGCGCATAAAAATGAAAGATTGGTTTATTAATTTCACACTTTCTGATTTATCAGAAAATATAGGCTTTTTATTAATAGTCGTTTCATTTGGGATCGCAGGGTGGCTGATTGGCTCAATGTTTATTTAAGCGTATAAAGTCTCAGCTTTTACAATCCCTTTTTTGTCTGAAGTGAATTGATATGTTGACTAAACATGTACTGTAAAAGGAGTAGCGCTATAAATTAGCGTTACGCTCATCGATACATTCGTATTCCCCCATCTCAAACTCACGGCAGATAAATGGGCGAACTTCGTAAATTGAACACATTAATGTGTCGCGATCTAACGCGGCACACCAACCATCATCAAGACGGTTCATTACCTGACCACCCCAATCATCTGTTGCGATGTACTTTTTAGGTACGCCAGTATCGGTAATTAGCATGACCTCTAAACGGCAACAACAAGCCTGACAATTAGCACAGGTTATTTCAGGTTCCGGTATTACTTTAATTTCTATCGTCATAAACTACTACAGTGTCGATATTTATGGAGAGCTTATAACAATGGTAGCACGTAGACGCAACTCAATTATGCGTTAGTCATCAACTCAGCCTGTACTGTTACTAGACTGGATGCATATCTTTAACTATTTGTTTTATTTTTATCGCTTTCTCAAAATGATCTAATTGATGCGTCATTATCCACCATTGTGCGGCTTCCATTAATAATTCAGGGTTATCGTTTTTATTGGCGAAAAAGGCATAAAAAGATAACCCAACATTTTCGCCTTTTTGTGCAATTTTACGATCGCACACATCAATGATTTTCTGCTTTAAAATTGGGTTCATATTGTCCTGTTTTTGATCAAATGAAGTAATGATGAAAATACACGGTTATTTAGTATGTTGTGCTTGCCTTGCTAATTTCAATTTAGATCTAGATCACGTAAACTGCGCGCCATAGATTATGAACCATATGTCCTGTTAGGTGAACACACGATGATACGTCTAAACGAAGTTAAATTACCGTTAGATCATGATGAAGATGCATTGCGCAATTTTGTTTTCAATAAACTGTCGATTACGGCAGAGCAACTTGTCGACATCCATATCTTTAAACGTGGTTATGATGCTCGTAAACGTAATGTCATCACTTTAATTTATACGCTAGATTTAACATTAACCAATGTTGATGAAGGCGAGCTATTAAGCCGTTTTGAGCGTGATCAGCAAGTTAGACAATCACCTGACACAGAGTATAAGTATGTTGCGCAAGCACCTGCTGATTTAACAGAGCGTCCAATCGTTATTGGTATGGGGCCATGTGGTTTATTTACCGGTTTAATTCTGGCTCAAATGGGTTTCAATCCGATTATTTTAGAGCGTGGTAAATCGGTACATGAACGTTCAAAAGATACGTTCCGTTTTTGGCGTAAAGGTGAATTAAATACCGAATCAAACGTACAGTTTGGTGAAGGTGGTGCCGGTACATTTTCTGACGGTAAGTTATACAGCCAAGTGAAAGATCCAAACTTCCTAGGCTTAAAAGTAAAAGAAGAGTTCGTTGCCGCTGGCGCACCTGCAGAAATTATCTATGTGAGCAAACCACACATTGGTACGTTCAAATTGGTGACTATGGTTGAGCGCATGCGCCGCAAAATCATAGAACTTGGTGGTGAAATTCGTTTTGAAACACGTGTTGATGAAATCAATATCGAAGACAACCAAGTAACGGGTGTTACGCTAAATGGCGGCGAAGTTATTAACTCGAAGCATGTAACGTTAGCGATTGGGCACAGTGCGCGTGATACCGTACAAATGTTGCATGATAAAGGTGTTTACCTTGAAGCGCAGTCTTTCTCTGTTGGTTTCCGTATTGAACACAAACAAGAACTGATTGACCAAGCACGCTTTGGCACGAATGCAGGTCACCCAATCTTAGGTGCTGCCGATTATAAACTGGTTCACCACTGTGAAAATGGACGTTCAGTATACAGCTTCTGTATGTGCCCGGGTGGTGTGGTGGTTGCAGCTACTTCAGAAACAGAAGCAGTTGTAACAAATGGCATGAGCCAATATTCACGTAGTGAGCGTAATGCAAACAGTGCGATTGTTGTTGGTATTGCGCCAAGCGATTTTGATAATGATCCACTTCAAGGTATCGCATTACAACGTAAGCTAGAGCGTAATGCTTATATTTTAGGTGGCAGCACTTATCAAGCACCTGCACAACGTGTAGGGGATTTCTTGAAAGGTGCAGAAGCTAAGCCATACGGCGACGTTGAACCGTCATACAAGCCGGAAGTTACAATGACAGATCTAAGCACAAGTCTGCCTGATTTTGCCATTGAAGCAATACGTGAAGCACTGCCTGCGTTCAACAAGAAAATCCGTGGCTTTGCACAAGATGATGCAATGCTAACCGGTGTTGAAACACGTACTTCTTCACCTGTGCAAATCAAACGTGGTGCCGATTACCAAAGTTTAAGCACGAAAGGTTTATACCCAGCTGGCGAAGGTGCTGGTTACGCTGGTGGTATTTTATCTGCTGGTATTGACGGTATTAAAATTGCCGAAGCCGTTGCACTTGATATGCTGAAAACTAATTAATATGTGATTAGCTTGGTATAAGCTTTTTATATACAGATTTTTATATACAAATAAACAGCTCGCTAATTTTTAGCGGGCTTTTTTTTTGATTATACAAACGTGAAGTTATTCAAATTCTGAACTTTGGTTGAATTGTTTTAATTGTATGCAAAGAAAAGAGGCGTAGACTTTTAACTAATTGTTTCATCAAAATTAATAATTGGATTACTTATTGTGAATAGCATGCGTTTCGCTTTCATTTCGTTGATTGCTTTGTCCATTATAGGCTGTGATCAAAATGCCCCTTCGCAAGCGCTAGGCACATTAGAGCGTGATCGCGTGACATTAACAGCAACGGCAAATGAAATCGTTAGAGAATTGCCAATTAAAGAAGGGCAATACATCGAAAAAGGCGATGTGCTCGTTAAGCTGGATACCACCCAGCAACATGCAATCCTTGCCCGAGCAATGGCCGATGAAGCAAAAGCGGATGCATATTTATTAAGGTTAACTAATGGTGAGCGAGCAGAAGATATTGCCGCGGCACAGGCTAAATTATCACGTGCTAATGCCATGCTGGTTGAAGCTAAAATAAGTTACCAACGTACCAGTAAACTGGTGCTGCAAAAGCTTGCTAGCCTTGCTGAAAAAGATAAAGCACGCGCTGAAAATGATGGGGCTCAAGCTGACTATGATTCAGCCAAAGAGAATTATGCCAAGATGACAAATGGCGAACGCCCAGAAGATATTAAGCAAGCACAAGCGTCATTAGCGGCAGCCAATGCGGAAGTGGCACTTCAACAACAAATTCTGAATGATTTAACAGTAACCGCGACACGCAACGGGGTACTCGATAGCCTGCCTTACAACGTGGGCGAACGTGTGCCTATGAATGGTATTGTAGCTGCAATTCAAGCGGATACTGTTCCTTATGCGCGTGTATATGTACCTGAACCTTATCGCGTAAAACTAAAAGCGGGTGACAGCTTAGTTGTGCATGTTGATGGCTTAGATAACACATTCATAGGCACATTACGCTGGATTGCAACAGAGCCGTCATTTACACCTTACTATGCGCTAAATGAAGAAGATCGTGCTCGTTTGGTATATTTAGCCGAAATTGATTTACCGATTGAAGGGAAAGATCTTCCTGCTGGTGTACCTGCGCAAGTGGAGATGCCAGCCAATGCTAAATAGCCACAGTAAGATTATTGAACAGACTGATACAGCAATAATCGCCAAGCAATTAACGCGTAAGTTCGGCGATTTTACCGCGGTTGATGGCTTAAATTTAGTTGTCCCTAAAGGCAGTATTTATGGCTTTTTAGGGCCGAATGGCTGCGGAAAATCCACTACCTTACGGATGCTAACTGGGCTGCTTAGTCCTACATCTGGTGAAGTGAATGTGTTGGGTTTATCGATTCCCAAAGAAGCAGAAAAACTGCGTTTACGTATTGGGTATATGACGCAAAAGTTTTCCTTGTATGAAGATTTAACGGTATATGAAAATTTGCAGTTTATTGGGCAAATTTATGGCATGCCAAATAAACAGTTAACCCTGCGTATTCATGAACAAATGGCAACCTATGGGTTAGATCAACGTGCCAAGCAGCGGGCTGGCAGCATGAGTGGTGGTCAGAAACAACGTTTGGGCTTGGCGGCTGCAACCATGCATAAACCTGACTTATTACTGCTAGATGAACCAACCTCAGCGGTAGATCCAGAAAACAGGCGTGATTTCTGGGAACAGTTATTCGATCTTAGTGATCAAGGCACGACTATTTTGGTGACAACCCACTACATGGATGAAGCTGAACGCTGTCATGGTTTGGCGATTATGGAGTCGGGGGTTGTACGTGCCGATGGTGCACCTGAACAATTGATGGAGAACATGGGCGTGACGGTGGTGGAACTGCAAGCAGAACAGTTACGTCATATTAAAGAGGCATTATTGCTATTACCAGAAGTGCGTTCTGCGGCGCAGTTAGGTATTCGATTGCGAGTATTGATTGAAGCCTCGGTTGTTGATCCTATAGGTTGGTTAACAGCATGGTTAGCAACGAATTTCCCTCAAAATACAGCGCCAGAACTGAGTATTGCTCGACCGAGTTTAGAAGATGTTTTTGTAACCAGTACGGGTAAGGGGCGTCAATAATGTCGGGGCTTACTTTACATCAACGCGTTGTTGGAAGTTTTTTTCGTATAAAGGCCATCATGATCAAAGAGATCCGTCAGCTGTCGCGGGATCGTATTACATTTGGCATGGTGGTGATGATCCCATTAATTCAGCTGTTATTGTTCGGGTACGCGATCAATACCGATGTACGTGATATTCCCATCGCAGTGGTTGATCAAAGTGAATCTGCTGTTGGGCGAATGATCACCGAATCGGTTAAAGCGACGCAAGTGATCACAGTTAAAGCAGCTTATGCAACGGTTGGTGAAGCAGAGCAGGCAATTACAGCGGGTGAAGTACGTGGCGCGTTAGTGCTGCCATCGGATCTCGCACAGCGTATTGCCCAACATCGTACCGTGGGTCAATGGCTGGTCGATGGCTCTGATACGATGGTCAGTGCAGCGTTATTGCAATTGAGAGACATGCCGTTGCAAGAGCTGGTGAATTATGAACCTGCAGGGCCTTCAACGTTTGAGGTCGCCTTGTTTTTTAATCCAGAGCGACGGTCTGCAGTAAATATTGTGCCGGGTTTGCTGGGGGTGATTTTAACGATGACAATGATTCTGTTTACGTCAGCTGCGATTGTACGCGAAAGAGAACGGGGGAATTTAGAGTTATTAATCACGACACCAGTACATTCACTTGAATTAATGGTTGCGAAAATCATCCCCTATATTTTCGTTGGGCTACTGCAAGTGTGCATCATTCTGGGCCTTGGGCATTATATTTTTGCGGTGCCTATAAATGGTGCGCTGACTCAAATCCTGTTCGGTACACTATTATTTATTTCAGCGAGTTTAACCCTAGGATTATTGATCTCGACAGTAGCTCAAACGCAATTGCAAGCGATGCAAATGACTATTTTTATTTTGCTGCCATCAATCTTGTTGTCTGGCTTCATGTTCCCTTATGAGGCAATGCCAGTAGCCGCACAGTGGATTTCAGAAATATTGCCCGCGACACATTTCATGCGAATGATTCGTGGCATTGTATTACGTGGTGCGGATTTAATGGACTTATGGCGTGATGCTTTGTGGCTATTTGTTTTTACTGTTATTGGTATTATTGTAGCCTCGATGCGCTTTAAGAAAAGTTTGGATTAAACCACTGATATTGGGTGAAAAATAAAGGGACAGTCGATAACGGCTGTCCCTTTTTCATTGCCTTTAAACGGCGTGATGTACTGTGCATGTTAATAACGTTTATAGAAATGGCTGCAAAATAAAGGCACCCAATACTGCCATGAGAATGCTAATACCTGTTGGAATAAGCCATAGATGTTTATCATCTGCTTTCATAGTCTCTCCTTAGATCCGTTAATGAGAGGTGAATGTTGATCCAATGTTTCAGTAAACAAGCCTTGTAGAGCCTAGCTTGATGACTGAAAACAGTGTTCATTATTACTCTAATAATTATTAAATCAATAAAAACTTGTAACTTAATTGTTAATAGTGTGACTTGAGTTCACATACTTTATATATTTCTTTATTTATCAATTGGTTATATAGTGATTTTGTTTGAAGTAAATGCGGAATCTTACAGCTGTGCTAAAACGCTATAAATCTTTTGAACTTGATGTAATTTCTTTTGATAAATCATGCCAGCGATGGGCTTATCTTAATGAATCGATGGTGTTATTTGCTTACAATATTGCGAAGCAGTGTTGGATTAACTAGCTTTAGATCTGTTAGGGTGTACATCGATTTATCGTATGAGATATGTGTGGCTACATATTTTATGCAATATTGCTTACAGTGCGAAAGATATACCCACATCATGACCGAAGGACGACCGTATTATGCTCCCTAGAATTTTATTTGCTTTGACCTTGCTGTGCACTGCTTTGCCCGGATTGGCGCAAGAGCAGGTATATGCAGAACAAAGCATATATGATAAACCGCTAATGGAGCGATACGTACTCGACGAATTGAAAACGCTTCGAACCGATCAGCAAGATCTCGAACGTCGATTAATAATACAAATTACTGATCGTGAATTAGCGGTAGCCGATAAATCGTTGAACTATGCCAATGTAACCGTGACGTATTTCTTCTACATTATCGCGGGTGTTGCGTCGTTAATTGCAATGATTGGTTGGCAATCATTACGTGAATTACGCACTAATACCAAGAAAATGGCAGATCAGCAGCTAAAAGATGCCGATGAAAAATTGCAAGAAATTGCAGAGTCATACGAGAATAAGTTCCAAGCATTAGAGCGTGAACTTAAACGTAAAACACGCAACATCAGTGAGAACAATAAAGAAATTGAACGCATTAACGAAGTTCATAACTTATGGTTACGTGCGCAAAGTGCTCAGACATCAGAACAGAAAATTGAAGTGTACGATGAAATTTTAAAAATACGTCCTGGCGATTTAGAAGCTTTAACCTATAAAGCGGATGCTGCTATGGAAATTCAAGAATTTCATTGGGCACTCAGTTTGTGTAATCGCGTGTTGGAAGTGGATGACACCAATGCACATGCACTGTATCAGCGTGCCTGTGCGTATGCACGACTTGGGGTAGAAGAGCAGGCCATTTCTGATCTTGAACGTGCCATTGTTGGCAGTGAATCATTACGTGAGCTAGCAGTGGAAGAAGCTGATTTTGAAACGTTATTTGGTAATGAACGTTTTGATCTACTTATTGAAGGTGTCGATAGCTAATATTTCTCACAGTATAAAAATGCTATTACTATTAATTAACCGAGATTAAAAATCGATGTTGGTGTATTTACACACCAACATCGGTAATTATCTTGCGCTACTTTCCTTCCTTTGTGTGTGCAATTCCTTCTAAGTGAGCTGCAATAATTTCCGCCAGTAATGTGAGTCCTTGTTGCCACTGTGCATTGTTTTGAAAACTTGCAAAGCTAAACCGCACACAGTGATTATATTGCCCTTGGGTAGAGAACATTTTACCTGGTAACAGACTGATACCGGCAGCCAGTGCTGTTTGATAAATTACAAAGCCGTCGGCATGTTGGGGTAGGGTTAGCCAACATAAAAAACTACCCTCGGGTTTAGACAAATGGTATTGCCCTTTGAGTGACGGACAACGGTCGAAAGCTTGGGCTAAGCAGGTGGTAAAGTCACGTTGGTTCACACGATAAGTGCGACGAATTTTATTCAAGTGTTGGCGATATTTACCAGTTGTCAAAAATTCACCCACAGCCGACTGCATCAAATTCAAGCTGCCCATATTATCGCTTATTAGGCGCTTTTCTATTTGGTGCTGGTATTTCCCTGCTAGAACCCATCCAAGACGTAAACGTGAATCAAGGGTTTTTGAAAGTGAATTGCAGTAAATAACGCGTCCCTCAGTATCCAAGGTTTTCAAGGTTTGCGGACGGTTCTGGTAAGCCAAACCACCGAATACATCATCTTCGATAATGGGAATGCCTGTCGTGAGATTGAGTAGGGCATGCCGTGCAGAATCGGGCATTACTGCCCCCGTCGGATTGTTGTAGCTTGGGTTTAATAGAATGGCTTTGACTGCCCATTGTTTAAGGGCTTTCGATAATTCCACCAAATCGATACCTGTGGTGGTATTGGTGGGAATTTCCAATGCTTTTAAGCCAAGTGATTCAAGTAATAATAAGGTACCGAAATAGCAGGGTGAATCAACCAAAACAATATCACCCGGTTGAGTTAAAGCTTGTAAACTCAGGCTAATGGCTTGTTGTGCGCCATGGGTAATCAATATTTCATTGGGTGATGTGATAATCCCTAATTCTTCATTGATATGTACCAGTTGCTTGACCAAAGTTTCATTACCGGGTGGCATTTGGTAATGACAAGGAATAGCCGTTTGGTAGCGACTATGGCGACCAATTTCAGCATACAGTGAACGAATTGCAGGGAAATCGGTATTCGGATGTGCAGATCCCGCAGGCATTGAATATTGTTCTAAAGGGTGCTTGAGAATGGTTTTGCTAATGGTCATTAAGTCGACATAGCTAGGTTCGTTAGCTGGTTGTGATACAGGTTGGGTCGGTTGGCATACAACATAGCCCGAACGCGGCAGCGATGAAATGATACTAATAGCTTCTAATTCTTGGTAAGCACGAATAACCGTATTTTTGCTAACAGCCAATTGTTCGCTTAACTCTCGAATCGATGGCAACTTATCACCTACTTGATAGCTACCTTGACTGATACGTTGGGTTATATACCGTTCTACAGAGTGGTATTTTTTACTGATAGAGGCTGTCATTCAAGTTCGTCCTTTCTTAAAACATAATAAGCGTGGCTAACGCTGACCACTCAAATCAATCTGTACCCATAAAAAGAAAATAAACTGTCCCTTTTTAAAAATACTGTACCCATTAAAGTAAAGGCAAATAAACAAAAAGAACAGAGGTTTTCATGTTAGCTCGCTTTGCTCCTTTTATCTTTGTAGTGCTGTGGAGCTCAGGCTTTGTGGGTGCTCGCTTAGGGTTGGATTATGCCGAACCCGCCACATTTTTATTAATGCGTATGTTAGCCAATGTGGCTGTTTTTTTGGTGCTATTGGTGCTGCTGCGTGCCCGTTTACCCAGAGGTAAAGACTTGGGACACTCAATGGTTGCTGGTCTGTTGATTCATGGTTTCTATTTGGGAGGAACTTATGAAGGTATTTCGATGGGTATGCCTGCAGGGTTATGTGCTTTATTAGTAGGGCTTCAGCCGATTTTAACTGCTGTATTGTTAGTGAGTTTCAGTTCAGAGAAGCTGCGTTTATCACAGTGGATTGGTTTGGTCATTGGCTTTATCGGTATCACTTTTGTTTTGCAAGGCAATATGGAATGGCAGCAAGAAGGTCAACGCGAAGCGGCTTATAGTTTTGCTGTTTTGGCGCTGCTGGGTATTACGTTGGGCACCTTGTATCAGAAGAAGTTTTGTCAGGGTGTCGATATGGTTGGTGGAGCAGTGTGGCAATATACTGCGGCTGCGCTGTTGTTCGTCCCTATTGCGCTTTCAACTGAAACAATGGTAGTAGAGTGGACCACCGAATTTACGTTAACCTTACTATGGCTAGTCTTTGTGTTGTCTGTGGTGGCGATTATGTTGCTGCTGTATATGGTTAAGCATGGCGAGTCGTCTAAAGTTGCATCAACGTTTTACCTTGTACCACCGATGACAGCATTCCAAGCATGGTTGGTATTTGGCGAAAAGTTCGATGGTTACGGCGTGATTGGTTTTATGCTTGCCGCTTGCGCTGTTTTCCTTGTTACACGAAAGCCAAGGCTAAATACAGTGGCTGGCTCAACGGTAAAAAGCTCAGCATTATAATACCAATCCAGACAAGTAGTAGGTCAACGGCTTAATCAAGACGATTACTGTTAAAGCTCTGGCCTACCTCTGTTTGCTTAGATTGTTTATTGTAAATACAAATCATTGATGAATCGGGGGCGCGTAACCCTGTGCTACTTTTCAGTTTTCCTCTGGCTATCGCCATACCATATGACTCTGTGCCGTATGGGTCGATATAGATATGATAACGAGAAAAAGAACGGTCAAATTGAATACTGCATTGTGTTCTAACTGCTTGCTCAAATTCTTCCCACGCATCAGAAGAAGAGGCATGCACCGAGAATGCCGAAAAAACACCCATAATTAGGGTGAAGAAGAAAAGTGAAGGAAGTGTGTGTATTTTCACTGCATATCTCTCGTTGTAACTACGTAGATTTAGTATCGCATGTTGTTATAAGAGTGCAATGCTTGATTCAACAGCATTTTTTGATCGTTTTTGTATATTATTCACCCTGATATAAGTTTTTATTACGATGCTGCTCAATAACCATCCAGTTAGCATTGTAAGGTATTTACAACCCATTAGGGGATAGGTATTATTCGCCGCGTTGGAGAGATGGCTGAGTGGTCGAAAGCACCGGTCTTGAAAACCGGCAAGGGTTTATAGCCCTTCTAGGGTTCAAATCCCTATCTCTCCGCCACATTCAAAGAAGCCGCTACATTGTTAGCGGCTTTTTTACGTCTGTAGTTTACCAATCCGATAGGGATGCAGAATCCTAGACTGGGTTCACCTGAGCGAAGCGAAAGCACATTGCCCGTGCCGAAGGTGCGAAAAGGCAATAGCCCGAAGGGTACGAGCTTGCGAGTAATAAATCCCTATCTCTCCGCCACATTTAAAGAAGGGCGCTGATTTATCAGCGCCCTTTTTGCATCTAGCGTTTGTGGTTAGAGGGATTTGTTTCAAATCCGCCTCACCCAGAGCACTCCGCCATATTCAAAGAAGCCGCTACATTGTTAGCGGCTTTTTTACGTCTGTAGTTTACCAACCCGATAGGGATGCAGAATCCTAAAAAAGAAGAACCACAACTTGAAAGCTGGGTTCTTCAAATAGGCTTACTGATATAACGAATGGATTGTTAATTTATGTCTGAGATATATGTCCAGAACCTGTTATTGGTTTTATTAGTTGGGTAATACCAATAGCGGCTATCACTGCCTAATCCTGAAAGCTTGAATAATTCTTTATCTCCATTGTAAGGATTATCGTATACATACATGTCTCCAATGGTTCCAATTCGGTCATAGTCTCCCCATTGGTGATAGGTTTCATCTTTATCATATCCATTTACGGTGTACGACAAAGGTGCTTTAACCGGATCAATTGCTCTTTCGACTAACGCATTCCCTTTACATACAATCGCAGCACTTTGTGGAAGATCTGCTTCAGGTATATTTACATGGAATTTATTCATCGTATTGCTATTGCTGCGCACATCAGAGAGCTTAAAGTTCAACGACTGGCCATTGCTCGTCTCTACCTGCAACTGACAATTATTGGCAGAAAGGCGTTCATTATCATTGCTGTAAGTAAAGCCATATGAACCATGCAGGGCAGGGTAAATGTAACTAGGCAATATCCCTTTAGGATCGTAATAACCCACAAGAGTGGTAACTGGAATACCAAATGAAGTCGGTACTCTTGCTATCGTAAGATCTGGGGCTTCGTCTTCATTCCAAGTTATACCGTCAGAGATATAAGATGTTTTCAATCCATTATAAATAAGAACAGAATTGCCATTAATCTGAAGGTGGCTATTGTAACCTGCTCTATGATTGATCGTGATAGTACGACCTTTATTACTCTCGGATGCCGTAGGAACATTGATATACTTGGTCCAGTTACCGTTGTACATCCCAATGGTAACTAAGGAATAATCATCAAATAAACTCGTTAGATAATCTTCCGATAAATCGTTGATTGACGCATTCACTTGCTCTCCATCCATTACCCTGTGCTGATAGGGTTCCATAGTTTGGGTGACTGGGTCCCATTTTCTAAAACCAGTATCAGAATCTGCTGAAAAAACGATTTTTGACTCTAAGTTACGCTGGATGTTGGCGGCAGTATAAGGAGTGTAAAGAGTGAACCGATTAATAGTCGACATGGGCGCACCCCCAGCCATGGAATCGGAACCAAACTTTCTACCATCGAAAGGTGCTTGGCATTCACCATTGAGGCAGGCGCTCTGATTACTTTTCTTCGATGATATGTTCGGAATAAACTTATTCAGATCGGCATCCCAGCCCCAAGTGGAGTTAACGGCATCAGCTTGACGGTGGATTGAACCACTAAACCCACCGGGGTAATGACCCATGCCGAAGTTGTGTCCAACTTCATGGCTAAATTCATTACCTAGTGAGGCATCTAAAGTCACAATCCCGCCGCCACCAGAACCTCCGTGAGTCACTACACCGTTCTCATAATTACCGCGGCTGTTGTGAGCTGCTAACTGTGACGCTAAATAGGGATGCCCACTTTCACCTTCACCAATAGAGCTGTTGATGCCATAGTTGGCGTTATCAATGCCGATAGAAATGAGTTCTTTTCCAATTCGTTGGCGCATCGTACCACCATGCCATCCGCCGGTGCTTGGGTCGAAGTCGGTCAGTAAAGTACCGTTCGGCAACATAACCTCAGGTAAATAAAGTGATTCATATTGGCTAACTGTCATACGGCTAACCGGTACGGTTTGGAAATACTCACGCTGTGCTGAGGTATCTTTCGCAAAGTAAAAAGCGTCACGAGGCTTAGTTAACATACCAATATCAATAGTATGGATAAGTAACTCTGAAGGTGCGCCGACTTTAATACCGCTTAGCTCACCAGAAAGATCCCCATGAGTGAACTGCATCTTGATGCCAGGTTGAATCCAGTTTGGTGGCAGCTTAAGGCTCCACGTGTTATCGGCGTAAACTAGCTTATTGTTCTCTAGTTCACCTTCACGAATCCATTGACCATTTAAATGTTTAAATACGAGTGTGTTACCACGGGTAAGGGTCGTAGAACGACCACTGTAATGTATATTTGACGAGTACCCAGCCCTTGACGTCACTCTTACGACTTTATCTGTCATTGATACTGAATTTGGCAGGTAAATATTTCTGGTCCACACGCCATCTGCTGTATTAATCTCAACTAAATTATTGGTTGTTAGTGTTGTTTGAAGAAACGCTGCACTAGGATCATTAAGCTTGGCTATTGCTGCCGCTGAATTGATGGCAGTAGAGGCTCCTTCAATCGGCGTAAAATCAAGTTCTCCTTCAGGCGCACCATCAATGGCATAAGCTGTTTTAGGTAATTGGCTAGGGGGATTAAGATTCATTGTACCTAGGTTACGACCTTGGTTATCAATTGCAGTAACACGTAATGGTGTGGCAACATTTAGATCACTTCGCTTAGGTTTGACCATAAGCAGTGACGTTCGCAGGGCTGTCAAGTAAGGCTGAACATCACCCTCTCTTCCATGTTTTGATGGCATGATCTGGCTTTGGGCAAATGATACCGACGCTTCTAAGCTACCAGCTAAATCACTCGGCAAGTCATTGCTATTAAATACCATCAAAGTTGAAGGTGTTGTGGAAGATTCTGCTGTTTGCTCGGCAGCATAGGCAGCTCCTGAGGCTAAAAGGCTAGCTACTATGCTTGCGATATAGGTGATTTTTAAACGTGAGTGAGTGGATGAAAAGTTGCGTCGTTTCGAGGAAACCAGTGAAGGTGTTTGATGTAACATGTTGTATATCCTTATTCGTTAGGAGTCATCAACGAAAAGGGCTGCAACCAAGCAGGAAAACTATAACAGTTGTGGGTTTATTCAAAACTGTTAATAAAGCTATGGCGGCTCCGCTGTCATAGGTTTTTATAACCCTTAAACCGGTAGCTTTGCGTCCTAGCCTTTCGACTAGTTTGCCCTTTACATACTATATGTAAAATTGTGATTTTATAAACGCTGGGGTATATCTTTATAGGTCCTTATCATTTTGTTGAAACGCAATACTGTCGATAAAGCGTTATTCTGCTATAGGTGGTGAAGTAAAGAGCGATACAACTTTAAATGCAATAAGCGCATAATTATTTTGTATAGCTGCTTCATATCTATAGCCTTGCTCTTTAGTTATATGCTCAAAAAGTATCAATGCACAATAAAAATGCACATTGAGAAGAGGGGAATGATTTATGAAGGGGATGAACAGGGGGGAGTTCAATAATTTAATACCAACTAAAATAAGTACCTGAACGTTTACTTATCCAGTTACTTTGATGTTATTTTAACGTTCTCTACTATTATGAATTGGAAAAATATGAATAGAACAAAAAAAGCCCGTTAGCGTTTAACTAACAGGCATTTATTATTGCTTAACTGCTTTGGGGAATTAGTGCTTAATAAAGTCTGCGTCGCGCATTTTATTGATTACATTTTGTTTTTGTTCAAGCGTTAATGCTTTTAATGGAAGGCGAGGATCACCAGCATCAATATCATGTAATGCCATTGCTGCTTTACCCGCGGCTACCCCACCGTATTCAACTAATACTCGAATGAGTGAAATAACATTATCCATGCCTGTAATAACGTCAGCATGTTTGCCGTTATGAAAATCTTCAATAATTTGATTAAAGTGCGGAGCAGCATAGTTGTACGTACTGCCTACTGCGCCGATAGCACCTAAAGCGAGTGCGCCAGGTAAGAATTCATCAACGCCAAATGGAATATCAAATTTTCCATCGCAGGCACGAAGGCAACGTTGGTATTCGTATAAATCACCGCTGTTAAACTTTAAGCCGTATAGGTTTGGAATACGGTTTTCAGCTTTGATTAAGAACTGCTCCATATCCAGATTTACGCCAGACATACCTGAATGGTAGTAGTAGAACCCTTTTGATGGTGCAGCAGCAGCAACGGCAGCACAGTAGTCGACAAGATCGTCAACACTACCTGGTTTGAAGAAGCATGGACCAATTGCTGAAGTAGCAAAAATATCAAGA